>Ga0114997_10004918_pt1 | contig 10295 bp, 11 predicted proteins | sample ArcticOcean_MG_C_2_FD_87045 | JGI IMG/M metagenome (GOLD analysis project Ga0114997, IMG submission 87045) | Marine microbial communities from western Arctic Ocean - ArcticOcean_MG_CB4_136 | ecosystem: Environmental > Aquatic > Marine > Oceanic | place: Arctic Ocean: Canada Basin | collected... | reverse complement strand
TATGAAACTGAATTTGGTGATTTGGTTTGTAATGAAACAAGGATTAAACTTCTTAAAGATTTTGTATGTGTATTTAAACTGCTTCGTAAGAGCGTAGCGACGAAGGCAACGCCGAAGTATGATAAATCTTGTGTATTAAAATTATTAAATACTGCTACTAATAGAATTAAACTACACATCTTTCAACTAAAAAGAATGAAAACTGATGAACTTGTTCGTGAAGACAATAGAATATATTTTACTACTCTTTTGCGAGTTGCTTACTCTCTTCGTCTTTCCATCTGTTATTAACCCAATAATCTTTATAATAATTTCTATGTTTAAATTCTAACTCGTTCCTTCTTTTTTTCTCCTCATAATTCGTCTTGTATCTATCTTTGTATAAATTATAATATTTATAATAGTCGTATCTTGAATGACTAACTACTCTTTGTGTATTCTCCATTTATATACATACATACATAAAATTCTCAAATGTAATTAAATTAAATAAAAATTGATTTAGAAATAAAATAAAATATTTATCTATAATATAAGATATTAAATGGATAAATCCACAAATTATAAGGGAAAAGCGAAAGGAGTAGTCAATAACAAAAACTTAAAATGGAAGATCACTGTATTTGATAAAGACAAGAATGAATTTAAGGAAGGTAAATTTACTACTATATCTGCTTTGAATGAAGGTATGGGGCTTAACTTAAACGGTGATTATGTAAGAAGAATTATGACGAAATACAGAGCGGATACAACTATGAGGAATGGTGAAAACTCTTTTTTAAATCGTTGGGGACATATTAAAATTGATAAAATATTTGAAAAGAATATTTAGGGAAAACTACAAATTTAAAAATAATTAATTCTTTCTATAATATTAAAAAAATTGATTTAGAAATAAAATATAATTTAATATTATAGAAAATTAAATATGAAATTAAAATCTTTTGTTAATATAAATAAAATGCCGAGATTGTCTAAAAATCAAAAAATTAGACGAGACACTCAAAAATTATTAGACGACCTTAAACCCAAATTAAACCCAAGAACATTTAAATCTTTTACCAATGAAATTACCAATAAACGCATAGATGTAGTTAAGCGATTGGCTGATAATTTAAAAACCTTAATGTCGTCAAGCGAAACAAATGTTACTAAAAAAACATTTAGTAAATCAGTTCAAGAAGTAAAATCAAAATTCTCAAATGTAATTAAAACTAAATTACAAAAACAGATGAACCGCCGTGTAAAGAGCAGTTCTATTGAAATTGATAATCCAAGAAGCGGTGTTATTTGGAAAGAATTAAAAGACCTTAAAGGATTAACTGGTTCTGTTAGAATTTCATTGGTAGAAGATGGTATAATTATTAAAACTTTTGTAGTTGATTTAGATGCTAAAAATAGCGACATATATTTCAATTTATACCACGACGTAGATTATAATGATATATTCCAAGAGTATCCAAACGCAAGACTTATTATTACAAGAGACGAAACTATTAGACCACAAAGAATAGCACAAGCGTTCAAGCAAGGAACTACAAATTGTTTATTCTTACCTATTATTAACTGGTGTGAAGACAAAGCAAATAACGCATCAACAGACGCAACAAGAAAGAAATACGCATCAAAATTAAATGTAGCAAGAAAATTAGAATTGTCTTACAGAGACACGGGGGTAGTAAAAGATGACCTCCAGAGTGTCGCAGATAAATTACAGATTAATATAATTATTAAATTACCATTTGATACATTAGAACCGTTACTTGAAGTTAAATGTAATAAAAAACAATTAACTACATTTGAATACATTAATACTAAATTAAACCACGTTGATGGATTTACTCATAACGAAATTGTTAATAAAAAGAACAAAGAAATCAGTCACACCGAGATGGAAGAAATGTATAATAACTTACGTGAAAAAGGAGACTACTTCATATTCAAAAGAAATCATAACTCTATTAGTTCTATTTCTACAATGGAATATACTTATATTCATAAACAAGACTTCAACGAATTTACAAATCAGTTCAAGAAAGACACGGGATTATCAAGTTGTAAAGTATGCGACTTTAAAGATCGTAATTTAAGTCAATACATTAGAGCATCTTGTAATGCTAATTTAACAATTGACTTCGTTAAGACACAGCCAGACATAGAAGAACAAGAAGAAATACAACTTGGCGATTATAAATGTATGGATATGGAAAAAGCATACAAGAATGTTGATAAGTGTAAATTTTATGATGGTTATTTAGGTAAGATTACCGATTTTCGTAAAACAAATAAGATAGTAGGTATTGGTATTTATACTATAACTAATTTATCCTTACCAGACAAATTAAATAAATTAAATGAAAAGATGTTAATATGGAAGAATGGTAATCCTTATCCAAGTCCAGAGTTAGCATACATCGCAAGTCAAGGTGCTACATTTGATATTACAGAAGGTTGCTGGGGAAATTCAATTAATTTTAATTTTGATGACCCGAATTGGTTGAATGTAGTAGATGATGGACGAGAAAAAACAAATACAAAATGGTATGCTAAATTTGTTGGAACGTTAGAATGTTACACCGAAAAAGAAAGTTTTTATATGAATGCCGAAAAAGATTACATTAAAAATTTAATTAGTTATTTACCAGAAGAGAAGTATAAGACTTATGAAGACGAAGTAAGATTTTTAATAGACAGAACCGAAAACAAACACTTAACTCATATCGCATCTTTTATTAAAAGTTATACAAGAATTAATATGATGGAACAATTAATTTCTATGGAATATGACGACATCATTAGAGTATGTGTTGATGGAATATATTATTACAACGATTACGAAATGCTAAACATTTTCCGTGAAGAAGACAAAGAAATTAAAAACAATCTTGATACAGGTATGTATTGTTCTAATTACTCTCATACATTCAAGTGGTCTTGTGAGGCAGACTTTAAAGAAAATTACAAAACAGAATTACATACAGGCGTAGGAGGTGGAGGTAAAACCCATAAACAATTAACGGACGAGGGTATTGTAAATTGTATTTATTTTGCTCCCAGTTGGAAATTAGCAAGAAAGAAAGCACAAGAATACAATAAACCCGTTAATGTTTGGTATAACCTTTTAACAGATGACCCCGAAAAATGGGGAGCAATCGCAAGAAATTACAATACACTTATCATTGATGAAGTTAGTATGATGTCTAATGAGTGTAAAGAATTAATACTAAAACGCTTTGCTGGTTTAAAAATTATTATGTGTGGCGACATCAATTTTCAGTTAGACAACATCGGTGATGGAACAACATTCAAAAAAGAAGGTTTTGACTACTACGAAGATCATAATAATAATTATAGAGTTAAATGTGATAAACTACTCTTTTTATTAAATAAGATAAGAAATATGATGGCGTCAAATTACGGGTCAAAAGACATTAAAGATTACATACTTGCTAATTTTAAACAAATTAAATCCATAGAAAATTACTCTGTAAATGATATGATATTAACATATACAAATAAGAGAAAGGATATATTTACAGAAATGTATAAACACCTTGATAAGTATTACATCACTGAAAATACACAAATGTATTCTAATGGAGAAATTGTAAAATTTAAACCAATAGGTACTGCTTGTGAATTAAGACACGCTTACACAACTCATAGCATTCAAGGAGAAACCACGGAATATAATTTATACATAGACATTAAACACATAAATTATAAAAAAATGCTTTACACCGCTTTATCCAGAGCGAGATACTACGACCAGATTTATTTAATAAATTAATTAAATTGTAAATTTTATAACTTAATTAATGATGAATTAAATTACGTATTAATGATTGGATATATGAATTACTACACTCTTGTTCCTTAATTATTTTCCAGCAACATTTATGATATTCTCTCGTAGCCCAGTCAGGGTGAGATTTACCATTCTTTCTTGCTGTTCCAATTGATTTTAAAGGTTTATCACATTTTAGACAATTAGGCATCTAAATTATATTAATATATAACTATATTTTTTTTCTACGAAATTAACCACAATTGTTTATGTTTATCTATGTCTCTCATTTTATACTTTAACGATGATTTAAATTTAGTAACGTCGCAGTTTAAGGATACAATAACATCTTCATCTGTGATAGTTATAGTATTACCAGCAATATCATTAAGAAATGGGATACTTTCTTTAAGGTATATAGCCCATTCTAAATCAACCTTTTTCATACGATATGTGCCTGGAACACCAAGACTTTTTGCTTTTTGTATTAATTCTTCTCTCAACATTTATATAATATATTTAGAAAAGAATTCTCTAAATAATTGTCTATTTTTCTAAATTTAAAATATAATGTATATTATATAAATGTCTGCCGAAGAAGAAGAAATACCCGTTGAAGACCAGTTAGCACCTGAAAATGCGAAACCAACTAAACTAAATAAGAACGGAAAGCCTCGTAAAATATTATCACCAGAAGCATTGGAAAAATTAAAATTAGCACGAGAGAAAGCAAACGCTATACGCAAAGAAAGTTATACAAAGAAGTTAGAAGACAAAGTGGAGAAACTTAAAGCACCAAAGACACTTGAAAAAGAAATTAAGGAAGAGGTTGAAGAAGAAGTAAAAGAGATCGTTAAAGCACCTAAACCCAAAGGTAAAAAGAAGACTAAAATTATAGTAGAACAGAGTAGCGATGATAGTGATGAATTTGAACCTAATGATAATGTAGTATTTGTTAAAAGAGTTTCAAGAAAGAAGAAAGACATTAATGTAGTTCCAGTAGTTCCAGAACCTCAATTACAAACGGAACTACCGCCTCCAGAACCACCAACAAGACCACCTCCAAGACAATTAACACCACAAGAATTAGCATTAAAAAACCAGTATAATAATATGTTTAGCGGAGGCTTTATGAATAAAAGAAATTACTACTAAATTAAAATGTAATGTATTAGTAAATGGAATTGTATAATACAGATTGTTTAGAAAAAATGAAGGACATTCCTGATAATACAATTGATTTACTATTCTGTGATTTACCATACGGGCAGACCAGTTGTAAGTGGGACAGCCTCATTGATTTGGGTGTATTCTGGAAAGAAGTAAATAGAATTTGTAAAATAGATTGTCCTATGTTCTTTACTTGTTCTACAAAGTTTGGCGTTAGTTTAATAAATTCTAATCCTAAAAATTTTAGATATGACCTTGTATGGGTTAAATCTGCTCCCTGTGGGTTTTTAAATGCTAAAAAGATGCCTATGAAAAAGCACGAAATGATTTATGTATTTTACAGAAAATTACCGTTTTATGATTTAAGTAGTCATACTCATAAATTCTTAAAAGATAACTCAAAGGTTAAAATAAAAACTGAATTATATTCAAATGAAAATAATGAAGAACCGAGAGAATTATATAGAAATAAAGCAGGACAATATGACCCACCATTACCTAATTCAGTAGTAAAAGAAAAGTCACAAACCAGTAAAGAAATGAAAGCAGGAATTAATAATCTGTATGGGAATATGAAAGGTGGGGCTATTGGAAATATTCACGGCACGAATTATGACCCACCATTACCAAATACTATATTAGAGGTAAATTATAAAGTGATTGAGGGTAAATCGTTATATGGTAATGAAAAAGAGAAAAAAAGATTTTTAGATGAGAATGGTAAAATTATTTTAAATGATACAAGATATGACCCACCACTACCTAATTCATTATTAGAAATTAAAAGCCAGAAAGGGAAACACTCAACTCAAAAACCAGTAGATTTAATTAAATGGTGTTTGATGTATTATTCCAAAGAAGGAGACACCGTTTTAGACCCAACTATGGGTTCGGGTTCAACTGGCGTAGCCTGTAAAGAAATGAATAGGAATTTTATAGGAATTGAAAAAGACACAGATATATACAATAGTGCTTTAAAAAGACTTTATGATTAAATTATAATATTTTGTATTAGTAAATGAAGACCAGTAAAGTCAAAGGGTTGGAAATTATCCCTCCTAAAAGTGAAAGCGGGTTATATACAACAGATACTTTTATGCCTAAAATGCATCAGGTTTGTATAGCCGTGGGCAAGAGAGCCTCGGGTAAATCTACCGCAATTATTAATCTTATTGAGAGAATGAAATTTGATTATTGTATTGCTGTTAGTCCTACTATGAATTCTAATAAAGAACTTATGGATAGATTAAAGATAGAACATACTTTTGAAGATGTAGATGACCCGAGCGTTATTGATAGTATTAAAGACATCGTTAAAAAAGAAGCAGAAGATTTAGAGAGATACAAGGAAGAAGTCAAACGATACAATAAATTAATGACTGATCTTAAAGATGGTAAGTATATGGACGATGACCTCCTTTTACAGTTTTTTAGTGATGAAGGTAATTTTATAAAACCAACTCACAGATGGAATGGAGAGAAACCAAGAATAGCAGTAATATTTGATGATATGCTTGGTTCAGGCATCTATTCAAGACCACGTAAATTAAATGGTTTATCCACATATTCAAGACACGTGGGGCAACTCAAAGAAGGCGGGGCAATTGGCGTAAGTTTATTTTTTATGATACAATCTTTCAAGTGCCAGACTGGTGGATTAAATAAAGTTATTAGAAATCAATGTACTACTATGTTATTATTTAAAACAAAAGATAGGCAAGAAATGAAAGACGTTGCCGAAAGTGTTAGTGGCGAGATAGGTGAAGACATTTTTAATAGAGTATATGATACTGCTATTGGTGATGGTTCAAATTATCCGTTTCTTTTTATTGACCTACATAAGAAGAAGGAACACCCGAGTATGTTTCGTAGAAGATTAGATGAATTTATTATTCCAGATAGTTTAGAATAAAAATAAAATATTTATACATTGTAAAGAAGTATGGCGAGAAGTGGTGTTTTAGCAGACCAAGCAATTAAAGAAAGATACCCAGAATTTTTCCCAATAGATATAGGAGGACAGGAATTTCTACACGGTATTAATTTAGATAAACACATATTCAAAGGTATAAAACCATCAAGAACTCCAAAGCATAAAAATGTATCTCGTTTTCCTATTAATGATTTAGCAAATTTTGCGAGTATATCCGCTCCCCAAAGAAAACAGAAAGCCCAGTTTGATGCTATTATGAATTACAGAAAGAGTATAGGTTCAACTAATTTTAGTGAGAATTTAGAGACTGCTTTTGCTGGAAGACTTCAAGCAGGTTATACACCAACACTACCAAGACCAGCCGAACACGGAGCAGGTGGAGTTCAAGTATCGCCGACGCTTTCATTAGGAAGATTTAACCGAGCAGAAGGACGAGACGTATATTCAAATGTAGTGACTGGTTCAAGAAGTTACATTTCAGTAAGAATGAGAGCCACATTAGCGAATTTAGCACCAAAAGAAGAATTATTAAATTTAAATGATACAATCGCACCAGGAGGTTTTAATCCAAGAGGCGGACAACTTACAGATGATTACATACTAAATAAATTAAATAAAAATTACAGAGATAATCCAGACGAATTAAATATGATTGAGAGAGCGTATCACGCATCAGGAAAACAGCACATTTTACCAATAGAAATGACCCCTGAAAGTAGTATCAGTGAAAATATGTTTGAAAATCTTGAAGAAGAAAACTTGTAAATAAAAATAAATGAAATGTATTATTTAGAAAAATAAAATATTATGTATATATAAATGAGTATTCCACTTGACGTTGAAGGTCTTGGACGTAAGCAACACGAAAATCCATTTAATTATACCGAAGACCAATTACAGGAGAAGCAAATAGCACTAAAAACTATGAAAGACTTGTACCCAGATGTCCCACCTTTTTATGCTGAAATTGTATATGACCTTTGTAAAAATAACACACCAGAAGAGATAGACATTATTAAAGAAAAAATTAGCAATACCCCAAGTAAATATGTTATTCCAAAAGTTTTAGAATTTAATAAATAATTTACATTTCAATTTAAAATCTAATGTATATATTAAAAGATGTCTTTACAAACCTCCAGATTTCAGGGACAGGAAGTAGTTAATAGTTTTAATATCTTTATAGATACTGAAAAGAGTTCTTTAGTAGGAGACCGCACTTCGCAAGGCGATGATACTAAAATACATTTTGAAGGTCAAACTATAGAGGCTAAAGATGGTGAATTAATTAGAATTAGTCTTCTTAATTTTACTATGTTTAACAATACTTATATGGTAAATCAAAATAATGGTAGATTTAATATTCGTGGAACTGATGGAACTGCTTTTAACGAAACGGTAAGTATCGCTCATAAAAATTATCTTAATTTAAAAGACCTCGCAACGGCATTCGCTACAAGTGTAGCAACAGAACTCACCTCTCAAACAGTAGCGTCCTCATTTGAACTTACTTCAATTGCTCCAGCCACTACTACTATGGGTTCTACAGATGACCGCCTTTTAGAAATAACTTTAACCGCTAAAAATGTTGGTGGTTCTACCATCGCTCACGGACTTACAGAATTACATTTTCAAATGCCCGAAAGTGTAGGAGATGCTTATTGTCTTTTAGGAGGTATTCGTCAAGATGATACTACTGATACTGATTTTGATAGTCTTATAGTCACAGCAGCCAGTATTGTTTCTGGTGCTACTACTGTTACAATACAGGGTTATTTCCCAATGCAAAGACTGACTGACCCATATGTTTATCTTCGTTGTAATAACGCCCAGAATGGTTTAGAGATGTCTGTATTGTCTAACGACAGAGGCAAATATAATGCTGATATAATTAATAGCGATATTTTAGCAAAAGTTTTCAAAGATGTTGAATTTATTAATTACAATAGTGCTACGGGCGATGAATACTTTATGAATTTACAGCAACGTAAGTTGTCTAATTTAAGACTTTTCTTAACAGACAGCAAGGGACGTAAAATAGGTCGTCTTTCATCTCAACGAGACAATGGTACTGCTTCGGGTAGAGAAACCGCTGGTGATTTTGATAATAAATTTCAATCTACTTTAGGCAATTTATACTTTACAGCGGTTCTTCGTGTTGATATAATTAAAATGTTTGAACCAGCAAAACTACAAAGTGTAGGAGTAAAGCCTCCACCTAACGCCAGAGAAAGTCAATCTGTATTAACTTGGCAGAATTACGGACAACCAAAATACTAAATTACATTTCACATTCCATTCACATTCCATTCATTTTTTATTTAATTAATTTAATTTTTTATTTAATTTAATTTAATTTAATTTAATTTATTTTATTTTTTTTATCTTGTATATATTATAAAAGTAATGGCTGGTGTTCTTCCTTCCAATGTTTCGTTCTTCATGCAACGGTTACAGGGTGTATCTACATCGCAGTTTAAGGTGTTCCCCCAGTCAAGTGACGACGCTACTTCGGGTAAAATTATTAGATTTGAAATGCCTTCAAATTCGCTTGTAAATCTAAAAAATACTCGTATGTTTTTCAATGCCGTCACTGTTGGTGCTGGTGCTTCGCTTCCTAACGACATATCGTCTCTTGTAGAACGTGTCGCCGTTTATATGGGTGGTGTTCTCGTCCAGAATAACTTTCAGCATTATAACGTCCTCAAACACGCTAAGGCGGCAATCAAACCTTCTTACTGTAATGCGGCACTCGGTCATCCCAATATCGTCCGTTCCAAGTCGTATCACGATGGTTCTACTTTCGGTAATACCGATCCAGAGGCGTATGCTGATAAAGACGATCAGTTTTGTATTGATAACTGGGAAGGACTACTTGGGTCAATTGAGCCAAGCATTCTTGATACTGGAATATGCCCACAGATTACAATTGAAATTACCCTTGCTGACGATACTGTCTGCCCTATTAGTGCGGGTCGTCTATTCCCCGACGGCGCCGGAACAAGCACCAGCCATTTTGATAAAGTAGGTTCGGGTAATCCAACTTACAAGTTGTCCAATATTACAATGCAAGTTGAGGTTCTTGGTATGGCTACTTCGGTTTTAGACCAGATTGTAGAACAGCGTATCGCCTCGGTTGGTTACCTTTCGCTTCCCTTCAAGAATTACTACACATTCACCTCTACTCACACAGGCACTTCCCGTTTCAACGTCAATTCTGCTTCGTGGGATAGACTTTGGTTGGCTTACCGTCCTTCCACTTATTCGGCGAAGGCAGCACCCGCAATTGCCGCTGGTTACAAGGTAGGAGGTGATGCTTTCGCTGCTGCGACGGCGACTGCTACGACAAGCACGGTTGATGTTGGACTACCCCAGTATGACGCTGGTGGTGTTCTTGGTACCAAC
>Ga0114997_10004917_pt1 | contig 10299 bp, 9 predicted proteins | sample ArcticOcean_MG_C_2_FD_87045 | JGI IMG/M metagenome (GOLD analysis project Ga0114997, IMG submission 87045) | Marine microbial communities from western Arctic Ocean - ArcticOcean_MG_CB4_136 | ecosystem: Environmental > Aquatic > Marine > Oceanic | place: Arctic Ocean: Canada Basin | collected... | reverse complement strand
CAGCAGAGTGTATTACACTTCAAGCAGCTGCTGGATTTAACATTCACTTATTCCCAACAGGTCAAGGTAATATCGTAGGTAACCCTATAGAGCCTGTTGTTAAATTAACTGCCAACCCATTAACTGTAAAAGGCATGGGTGAACACATTGATTGCGATGTATCAAAAATTTTATCACGAGAGATGACTATGTCAGAAGCTGGTGATGAATTAATCAAATCAATGATTAGAGTTGCTAATGGTAGATTAACTTGCGCTGAAGCTTTAGGACATAAAGAGTTTGTTATGACAAAACTCTACCGTAGTGCGTAATTTTTCTAAAGTTCTCAACTCATAGTGTTTAAAAATATAACAAACATTACTCCTGGTATTGTCTTAGCTTTAGTTTTTTGTTTATTTTCTCAAGGGATAAACAATGTAATTGCGATTGAATTATTTAATACCACTAAAAGCCCAATTTCCACTGCTATGATTGCAATACTACTTGGCATTGTTATGGGAAATGCATTTACACCTAGGCCAGGTATGATGTTAGGATTAGACTTTACTCAAAAGTATATTTTAAAATTAGGGATAATTTTTTTAGGTATCAGGTTAAGTTTTGGAGAGTTTATTAAATTTGGAACCATTGCTATTCCTTTGATTATTGTATGTATATTAAGTGTACTCATCCTTGTAAAATTATTGATTAAAAAAGTACCTATTTCGTCAAGAATGTCTTACCTAATAGCTATAGGTACGAGTGTTTGTGGTGCAACTGCCATAGTTGCGACGGCTCCTGTTATAAATGCTAAAAAAACTGAAGTGGCCTATGCAATAGCAAACATTACTTTATTTGGTGTCATTGCAATGCTTGTCTACCCATATTTTGCAGAATGGTATTTTTATGGCGAACCATTAAAGGCTGGTTTATTTTTAGGAACTGCTATTCATGAAACTTCTCAAGTGGCTGCTGCTGGATTGATCTATGATCAGCAATTTAACAGTCCAGAGACATTAAATGTAGCTACAGTTACAAAATTAATAAGAAATACTTTTTTAGTTATTATGATTCCATTATTTGCTTTTTTATATAATCGAGGTAACGTTAAAGATAAAGGTTATTCTATATTAAGTATTTTTCCATATTTTGTAATTGGTTTTATAGGAATGATAGTTGTTAGGAATATTGGAGATCAAGTATTTACAGTAGAAAATTCTAATTTTGAAACATGGAAAAACTTTATAGGCTACCTTAAGAGTTTAGCTACGGTCTTTCTAACTATGGCGATGGCAGCTGTGGGTATATCTATTAATATAAATGAGCTAAAATCAATGGGCTATAAACCATTTGTTGTAGGTTTAATTACAGCTATAACTGTTGGAATTGTTAGTATTATAACCTTAGAGATTTTTTTTAAAACATTTTTATATTAAACGCTTGTAGCCTGATTCATAACAGAAGTAATTGCATCACTTGTTTTTTGAATCTCATCTTTAGTTAAAGTTGGGTGTACTAAAAAAACTAAAGAAGTTTCTCCTAATTCTTTAGCATTAACTAATCTCTCTTTGGGTCTAAATTTGGTATTATCAAATGCTTTTTCTAAGTACACCTCAGAACAAGCTCCAAAATAACACGGCACGCCCAATGCATTTATCTCTTTAATAATTCTATCACGATTCCACCCATTTTTTAATTCCTTTGATTCAACAAAAACGTAACATTTATAAGCTGCATGTTTAATATAGTCAGAAATACTTGGCACACGCAAACCTTTACATTGCCTAGCAGAATTCCATATTTTATTAATATTACTAATACGCTTAGCTTGCCAATCGGGCATTCTTTTTAGTTGTATTCTTCCAATTATTGCTTGCATTTCAGTCATACGCCAATTCGTTCCAAATGATTCATTTAACCATCTGAATCCTGCTGGGTGCTCTCGTTCATACACAGCTTCATAGCTCTTACCATGATCTTTATAAGCCCACATCTTATTCCATAAAGATTTATCATTAGTAGTGACCATGCCACCCTCACCTCCTGTTGTCATGATTTTATCTTGGCAAAAACTCCAACAACCGATATTTCCAATTGAGCCAACAGGTTTGTCTTTATATTTGGCTCCATGAGCTTGCGCACAGTCTTCAATAACATATAAATTAAATTCATTAGCTAAATCCATTATATCATCCATTTCACATGGCCAACCAGCTAAATGTACACAAACAATAGCTTTAGTTTTGCTATTAATTAAAGATTTAATAGATTCAACTTTGATATTTTGGGAATTCAAATCAACGTCAGCAAAAATAGGGATTGCACCAGCATTTACGATAGATGAAACTGAACTAATATATGTGCGAGAGGTGACAATCACTTCATTGCCTTCACCAATATCCAAAGCTTTCAACGCACCGTCTAAAGCTTGGGTTCCATTTCCTAGAGCTATCGCATATTTAGAATTTGTCCAAACTGCAAACTCTTTTTCAAACTCACGACATTCTTCACCAGTCCAATAATTAACTTTATTTGATAACAGAACATCACGAACTGAATTAGCTTCCTCTAAGGTAAATGAAGGCCATGGAGAAAATTGACTATTTATCATTATTTAATTTACGTGTTACTTTAGCGGGTACACCAAAAGCAACTACATTATCTGGAATATCTTTATTAACTAAACTATGCGCACCAATTATAGAGTTTTTGCCAATTGATACACCCGGAAGAATGACTGTATGACTTCCAATTCGACAATTATTTTTTAATACCACTTTCCCTGAAGAATTATCTATAGTAGATACGGAGTAAATAGAGCAATGTGATCCAATTTGCACCTCATCTTCAATTATGACTTTATATTTAGCGTTAATATAAGAAAAAGCACCAATATCAGTATTAAATCCCAAATCTAAACCATCTAAATTTTGCACAACCCAATTATATTTTGTTGGCTTTCCCTCTTTAATAATTGGATATTTCCAATTATTAAATCTATCACTTTTCACCATCATTACCCTTAAAGCGTTCTACTGTAATTTGACCAGTCTGGTTTATTCCTTCACGCATTATTACTTTTTTTACTGTTAGGCATAATATCCTTATATCTAGCCAAATAGACTGGTTGTCAACATACCAAACATCTAAATTAAATTTTTCATTCCAACTAATTGTATTACGGCCATTAATTTGTGCCCAACCTGTAATACCTGGCCTAACTTCATGTCGTCTAGCCTGTTGAGTGGTATATAAAGGCAGATACTCTATTAATAACGGTCGAGGACCAACCAAACTCATATCACCTTTTAGCACATTCCATAGTCCAGGTAACTCATCTAAACTCACTGATCTTAAAAATTTACCGAATGCAGTCAGTCTGGCTTCATCCAATAATAATTTTTTATCTGTATCGAGCTGATTTGTCATTGTTCTAAATTTGATAATCTTAAATATCTTTCCATTCAATCCAGGACGAGATTGTTTAAAAAATATTGGAAACTCTAATTTACTTATAAGAATTAATGTAATTAATATTATTACAGGTAAAAAAAGTGATAATAGAAAAAAGGTAATAAATAAATCAAATATACGTTTCATTACTAGTATTGTTAATATTGTTTATAAAAATATATCAAATAGTTTTTTTAAATTCATCTTTTAAATTTAACCAAAAAGAATTTTGTTCATATTTCATTATAATTTTATCTCTGACATTGCTCTTTATGTAGGAATAAAATTTCTTATCAGTTATACACTTTTCTATTCCATCTTTTAAACTGTTTATATCTTTCATCTTTATAAGCAAACCTGTTTCATTATTATCAATGATTTCATTACATCCATTTATATTTGTTGCTAATAAAGGAATACCAAAACTACCTGCTTCGATTAATGAATTTGGCAAACCTTCTCTGTAAGAAGGAAGTACAAATAAATCTGAAATAGATAAAAAATCTCTAATATCACTCTTAAAGCCCACATTTATGATCGACTCCATGCTACTTATTAAATCTTTAGTTTCATCATCAATTCTATTCAAATTATCATCATAGTCTCCAACTAATAAAAGTTTTAAGTTGGGATATTTTTTTAAAAGTAATACAAATGATTCTACTAATTCATTTATTCCCTTATCTCTGACAATTCTTCCAAGAAATGTTATGACAAAATCATTATTAGAAATATTATGTTTTAATCTAATGAGTGACTTTTCTTCATTATTGAGCTTATCTTTAAAATATTCTGTATCTACACCATTAATTGAGCCTTGCCCTACAACAGTTATTGGTAAAGAGGTCAAATTATCATTGATATATTTTTTTAATCCAAAACTATTACAAAAAATTCTAGTAGAAAAAAAATATGTTAATCTTTCAATAAATTTAAGTAAAACTAGTTTCCAGCCAGTATATTCCATCAACGGTAAGCCTACAATATTATGAACTCTAACAGGTATTCTACATAGAAAAGATGCTAACATCCCTAAAAGCCCAGCTTTTGGTGTAAATGTGTAGACTATGTTTGGTCTTTCAATTGAAATATATTTATAGAGTCTGTATATTGCTTTTAAGTCTTGAATTGGGGTTATTTTTCTTGTCATATTTATAGACTTAAATTCTACACCTTCAAAATCTGATATTTGTGAATTGTTAGAAGAAAAAGATGAAACAAGTTTAACATTATAAAAATTACTTAAATACTTAGCCTGGCCTCGTATTAAAGTGGAAAAACTTATTGGTACAGATGTAATGATAATAATTTTTTCTGATTTAGCTAAAGACCTGGTTGCTCCTAGCCCAATAATATTAAGCATTTCAAAGTTAACTTTGCGGACATCATAACGCTGCTCAACAATCTTTCTGCTAGCTATACCCATTTGATTTAGTGACATAGGGTTTTGAATAAACCAAATCATTTTTTCAGCAAGTTTTTCTATAGATCCAACTGGTACTTTAAAACCATTAACATTATCTTCTACAGTCTCCTTGCAACCAACTCCATCAGTTGTAAGGATTGGCCGACCCATTGACATAGCCTCTAATATGCTTCTTGATATTCCTTCATGATAAGACGGTAATATAAAAATATTTGAACTCTTTATAAAGGGACGAACATCCAAAGTTGCACCTTTGTAATTAATATAGTCTGACCACGTCATAACTTCATTTAAAGATATTCCATCCGGGGACGTATCTTCAGGTCCAACTAAATTAAAAATAATATTAGGAAATTTTTTTTTTACAATTTTAGCAGCTGCAGCATATTCTCTTAATCCTTTTTCACCAAGTAATCGAGAAATACATAAAAAACTTACATTTTTTATGACAGGTGGTTCAAAATTGAATTTATCAATATCTACACCAGATCCATTTACAACAGATGTTTTTAATTTAGATATAATATTTTTTTCAACAAACAGATTACAATTTTCTTTATTGTGAAAAATAACCTCGTTAGCTTTTTTGAGTGCAGATTTGTACAAAATAGCAACTAATTTAGTTAATAATTTTCTTTTAAATGAGTCCCCTTGAAATGCGTAACCAACACCTGTAACCAAAGCATAAAAATTTATTTTAAAAAACTTTGCTGCTAACCCTCCATAAATAACTGGTTTTATTCCATACGATAAAACAATATCTGGTGACTGGGTCCAAAATATTATAACTAATTTTACAAACATATAAAAATCATGAAAAGGATTTACCTTATTCCTTTCAAAATTAAGTGTGATATTTTTTATTTGTTTATCTTTAAAAGTTTCTCGATATTGTTTTGAAGGTGCTGGTGATATTGTAACTACTTCACAATCTTTATTTTTAATTTCTTCAATTAAATCACCTCTAAAATTAATTAAAGAGTCATATATTGGTGCAATGATAATAACTTTTTTCATCTATTATTTATTATGACTTAATTGTTCTTTAATATAATCCTCTATTTGAATAAATATTTTTTTATCTAAAATTTTATTTAAAATTTTAATATTTGCAGTTGATTCTTTTAATTCATTTCTTGAAATATTTTTAGTAAATATTTTTATTTTGTATTTTGCAAAAGATTTAATTATACTTTTAACAGATCTTCCAATTCCAGTACCTATATTAACTACTTTAATATTTTTTATATTTAGGAGTTTTATATAAATATCAACAACATCATTAATGTGGATAAAATCTCTTATAGAGTTGCCATTATTAACAATTGTAATTTCTTGAGTAGTTTTTATTGCAAAAAAAATTTTACTAATAATAGAAAATTTATCATTACCTCCATACATATTAAATAATCTTGAAATAGTATAGTTAATTTTATTATCAGTAGAAAATTTTTCAATCATTTTTTCATTTGCAATTTTTAGTGACGCATATAGATTTAGAGGTTTTAGTTCATCTGTTTCAGTAGAAAATTTATTATTACCATAAACAGAACTACTACTTGTGTAGATAATTTTGTTTATCTTTATATCATTAATTAAAAAATAATTTAAAATTTTAGAAGTTAAACCAATAGAATTCATTATATATTCTTCTGCATTAATCATTTCATTTAATTTTATTGCTGGATGAAAATTATTAAATATTAATTTAATTTTCTGATTTTTAAATTCAGATAATATGTCAATATTATTTGAAATTTCTCTTGATGAAATAACTTTTGCATTCTTTAATTTTTCTAACAAATGATTAGATAAATTACTATTTCTGCCAATTATTATAATTTTATCATCCATATATAATTTTCTAGTGACTTTTTAAAATTTAAATTTTCAAAAATAAAATTCATTCTAAAATAAGACTATAATTCACTTCTTATTTACAATCGATATTAAACTACAGTAATAAGATCACTATTTATTAATTATACCTTAAATAATTTTGGTTTTTTTGACTTTAGTTTTTTTAGACCCACTAACTCTAATGAATAAGAACCCAAAATATAACAATATTGGCATGACCATCCATTTTTGACGCGCAGCAATTCCCCAATTTGCAGTAGTAAGTGCTAACATCAACAATAACCCTAAACTAAATATCAATAAAAAGTACCTATTTTCAGTAGGGTGGTTTAAATTAAAATTTTTTCTTTTTAGGAATATGATACTAAGAGCAGATAAGATAAAAACTGTTAGTAACAAAGCATTATCTATAGAAGATATAAGAGCTAGGGTGCTGTGAGCTTCATATGGTAATGGTCTAAAAAGATATGTAAACAATTGATATGGTAAATTCATTTTTCTAATATCTACACTTCCGCCACCATCCAAATTATACCCCTGTCTTTGTTTAACGTACTCTGTTATAGAGTCTATCGATATTGAGCTATCCCAATTGACATATCCAAGTATAAAAGGCACAGCAGATAATAAGAAAACTAAACAAATAGCAAGGTAAGTAAATTTTTTAGTAAAACTTATTGAGTTAATAATGAATATCGAAAATGTAAAAGCAACAACTGCTATACCGCATATATGTGGACGAACAACAAACATAATAAATATCGATATCAAAAACATTAAATTACGCTTCTTAAAGTCAATACTTGACCATAATAAAAGACCAGTTGCCATAAATTGTATCGAGTCTTTACCAATTGCTGAGCTCCAATAACTCATAGAAGGTACAAGAACTATGAATAATGATAATGATTTAACAAAACTAGATTTATTTTTTGTTACATGTCTTAAAGATGCATCTATAGCAATTAGTCCAATTGTACCAATAATATTATAAACTAAAAAAGTACTGATATAATTTAAACCAAACCCAACTGTTAGTAATGTGGTAAAGTAAAGAGTTGATGTTGTACCAAATGAAAATACATTTTTTTGGATTAATGACTCTGTATAATACCATATTGAGTCACCACCAATTATTGAAGTGGTAAAAATATAAGCAAAACAAAAAAAACTGTGCCATATATACAATGATAAAGCTCTAACTTTAGTTGCATTGAAATATTTTGCGCTAATTGAGATTAAATAACAACCAACAATTAATACAGCTACTATAGAGATTGAATCCCATATATTTTCAATCAAACTAACATCACTTAGATGATTTACGCTACTCATAACGATATAGATTTAAAAATTTGTACCATAGATGTCTTTTGTATTTAAATATTCAAGTACTGCAACTAAATTAAAAGAAACAAAAATATATACCATACAAATTTAAATTATTTCTATTTGACAGAAAAAATATCTAAAACAACTTTTAATTTTAGGGTAATATAAATTATAGTTTTTTTATCTATCATTTAACTCTCATACATTGAAAACAAAAATACAATAGTATTGGCATAACCATCCATTTCTGACGGGCAGAAATTCCAAAATTTGCAGTTGTATAAGATAAAATTGATAAACCAACTAAACTAAATATTAATAAAAACCATCTATTTTCAGTATGATGATTTAATAAAAATTTTTCTCTTTTTACAAATATTATGCTGAGTATAGTTATAATGAAGATTGATAATAAAAATAAATTATCTAGAGATGATAAGAAAGCAAGTGTGTTATGGGTCTCATAAGGAAGCGGTCTAAAAAGATAAGTAAATAATTGATAAATAAAATTCATTTCTCCAATATCAACAGAAGATCCACCAATCATAGTATAAGTTTGTCTTAATTTTATAAACGTAAATAAATTAGCTAAACTATAATCATAATTTTTAGAAAAACCTACAGAATCTAATACAGTAGGTAATAAAAATATTAAAGGAACAAAAGTAATTATTAAATATAATATTTTTTTTTTAAGTGACAATGAGCTGATAAACCATAATGATAGAAATAAAGAAATGATTGCTATGCCACCTATATGAGGTCTAGTTGTAAAAATTATTATTAATGAAATTAAAAATATTATATTTCGTTTTTTAAAATTAATACTAGACCACAACAAAAAACAAGTACCAAAAAATTGAATGGCATCTTTACCAATTCCTGAACTCCAATAACTTAAAGAAGGCATAAGCACTGTAAAAAGTGCTAGTAGTTTAATATATTTTGATTTATCAAAAGTTGCATGTCTTAATGAAGCATCTAAAGCAAGCAGTCCATAAGTACCAATAATATTAAATACCATAAAAGTGCTAATATATGTTAACCCAAACCCCCTTGTAAATATTGTTGTAAAATAAAGAGTTGCAGTTGTACCAAAACTAAATTCACGTTCATGAATTAGTGATGCAGTATAATAAAATATTGCGTCACCACCTATTTTTGAAGTAGTAAAAATAAAAATAGAGCAAAGAATAGTATGCCAAACATATAAAGAACAGACTCGAACTTTAGTTGTATCAAATATTTTTTCACTAAAAAAAATTAAAAAAAGTCCAATAAAAAATACAATAAATATTGAAACATAATTCCACACATTTTCTAATATTGTAAAATCACTAAGATGATTTATGTTATTCATGACTATATTAATTTATTAGTTGATATTATAATCAAATTTATTGCTTAAATACATTAGTTATAATCAAAATTTTATTTTTTTATCTGCTAATATTATCTAAAATTGATAAATTAAACTTTATCTATAATTTAAATTTTTTTATAAAACTCTTCATACCTTTTTAAAAAATTTTGTATTGAATAGTTTTCTAAATCTGATTTTAAATCTTTAACGACTATTCTGTCGTTACTTAGGTCTTCTAATAATGCATTAAGAGAGTTTTTAAGTGAATCTTTTGATCCTACCTTAAAACTTACCACAGCATTATAATGAGAAAATATATCACTGAGACCAGGAACATCAGAAATCAATATTGGTAATCCTGATGAGCGCATTTCTACGGCAACTAAACCAAAACCCTCCCATCTCGAAGGCACCACACCTATATCTGCGTCGTATAAATGGGCTTTAATATCTTCCGTATGATCAATCAATTCAACTAATGAGTTTAATGAAAATTTATTTATCAAATTTAACAATTTTTCTCTCTCTGGACCAGATCCAATTATTTTTATTTTATTAATCTTGTCTACTAAATGTGGAATTGAGGATAACAATAAGTCAATCCCTTTTTTATGGGTTAGAGAGCCAAGCACTATAATATTAAATTTTTTTTTCTTAGAAAAATTTCGAATTTTATGTTGAATTAATTCTGTGCCATTTTCAATAACAACGACTTTATCTAAATCTAAACTAGGCATGTACGAGAGTAATTCATATCTTGTAGCTTCAGATACATAGAAGAGTTTCCTCCTATTAATGCTAAAAATTCAAACGGAGAAGTATTTATTCCCTTTACGTAAAGGTAATCTGCAAATATAGCTACTAAAAGAGATAAAAAGAATATCAT
>Ga0114997_10004916_pt1 | contig 10300 bp, 19 predicted proteins | sample ArcticOcean_MG_C_2_FD_87045 | JGI IMG/M metagenome (GOLD analysis project Ga0114997, IMG submission 87045) | Marine microbial communities from western Arctic Ocean - ArcticOcean_MG_CB4_136 | ecosystem: Environmental > Aquatic > Marine > Oceanic | place: Arctic Ocean: Canada Basin | collected... | reverse complement strand
TTAACTGCATATAGTTATCCTTGATGTCTAGATTTTGTAATTTCGGCAATATTTTTGCCCCTCATCTTAGCAATTTCTTTTGGAGAGCTTTGACTCTTTAAAGCTTTTAGGCAAGCACGCAAAACATTTAATGGATTAGATGTGCCTAATGATTTTGCAACAACATCTTTTATTCCAAGAACCTCGCACGCAGCTCTGATCGGTCCGCCAGCAATAATGCCAGTTCCAGAAGGAGCAGCTCTCAATAGGACTTTACCAGCTCCATCTTTTCCATACACGTCATGGTGTAGCGTCCTACCTTCTCTTAAAGGTATTTTTAATAGATTATTTTTTGCTGTTTGAGTAGCCTTTTTAATAGCATCTGGGACTTGTTTAGACTTACCATGTCCAATTCCAATTGAACCAAGGGAATCTCCAACCACAACTAAAGCTGAAAAACCAAACCGTCTACCACCTTTAACAACTTTGGTGATCCTGTTAATTGAGACTAATTTATCTTTTATATCTATATTTGTATTTGTCATAATTTTTAAAAATTTAATCCATTCTTTCTTAGTGATTCAGCAAAACTTTTAACCCTACCGTGATATTTATACTTACCTCTATCAAAATAAACATTAGTAATTTTCATTTCCAATGCTTTTTTTGCCAAAAGTTCTGCAATTTGAATTGAAAGTTCGGTCTTTTTAATTTTTTTCTCCTTAGTATTTTTCATAGATGAAACTGATAACAATGTTTTACTATTTTTATCATCAATAATTTGAGCTGATATATTTTTTAATGATCTAAAAATAGATAATCTGTATCTATTTTTATTTACTTTTTTAAGTTTTTTTCTTACTCTTAAAGCTCTTTTGTTTATTTTAATATTTTTCATATTATTTCTTTTTACCTTCTTTTCTCAAAACGTATTGACCTCGCTCCTTAATTCCTTTTCCCTTATAAGGTTCCACTGGTTTTAACATTTTTATTTCAGAGGCAACTTTTCCTACTAGATCTTTGTCAATACCACTAATTTTGAGGACAACACTTTTTTCAACAATAATTTTAACACCTTGTGGAATTTTGAATATATTATCATGACTAAAACCTAATTGTAGATTTAATATATCTCCCTTTAAATTTGCTCTAAACCCTACCCCATTTAATTCAAGAATTTTTTCATGTCCAACGCTTACTCCCTTTACTGCACTATTGACTAGGCTTCTTGTTGTTCCCCACATCATATTTGATTTATCATTTTTGTTAATTAGTTTAATAATTAAGTTTTTATTTTCAAATATTGAAGTAGAAAAAATTTTATCATTAATACTTATTTCCTTTGAACCTTTCGGGCCTGTAAGTGTAAGTTTACTACCTTCAACTTTAGCAAGCGTTCCTTCAGGTATTATAATTGGTTTTTTTCCGAGTTTAGACATATTAATTAAAAGACCTTACAAATAATCTCACCACCTATATTTTTATTTCTTGCCTCATTGTCACTCATTATACCTTTAGAAGTTGATACAATAGCTAAACCTAATCCATTTTGAATTCTTGGTAAGCTATCAGCTCTAGCATAAATTCTTCTTCCAGGTTTGGATATTCTATTAATTTCTTTTATTACTGGTGCTCCATTAAGATATTTTAAATTAACATGAATATTATTTTTTCTACTTTCGTCAGCTAAAATTTTATAACCAATAATATATCCTTCACTTTTAAGCACATCTAAAATTTTTGTTCTAAATTTGGACGCAGGTATTTTAACATCATTAAGAAATCTTGTTTGGGCGTTTTTTATTCGCGCAATCATATCTCCAACTGGGTCTGTGAATGCCATAATTAATTTACCTCCATATATTTTACCAACTTGATTTTGTCATTCCAGGAATTTTACCCATAGAAGCAAATTTTCTAAGTGCAATCCTTGACATTTTTAATTTTCTGTAAACACCGTGTGGTCGTCCAGATATTTCACATCTGTTTCTAATTCTATTCTTTGCTGAATTTCTTGGCAACTTTGCTAATTTTAATTGCGCTTCAAACCTTTCTTGAAGAGGTAATTTTTTATTATTAATAATATTTTTATACTTTTCTCTTTTTTTAGCAAATTTCTCTACAAGCTTTATTCTCTTTAGGTTTTTTTGTACTGCACTAGTTTTTGCCATAAATTAATTCTTAATTCCTTTCTTTATTCTTAATTATAAATGGAAAATTTAAAGCTTTTAATAATGACATAGTCATTTCTTTGTTTTTACCACTTGTTGCTATAGTTATGTCCATTCCTCTAATACGATCTACTTTATCAAAATCAATTTCAGGAAATATCACGTGTTCTTTTATCCCAAAACTATACCCACCCTGTTTATCAAAACCATTTGTGCTTAAACCTCTAAAATCTTTTATTCTTGGTAGTGCTATATTTACAAGTCTATCAAGAAACTCGTACATTCTATCTTTTCTTAAGGTAACTTTTAAGCCGGCGGGAGTATCTTTTCTTGTTTTAAAGTTAGAAATTGATTTTTTAAAATTTGTAATAACTGGAGTTTGGCCGCTAATCAAGCTCATATCTTCAATGCAATTTTTAAGTATATTTTTATTGCCAGCATCAATTCCCAATCCCATGTTTAAAACTACTTTGAGAACTTTTGGAACCATATGTTTGTTGCCCAAAGACAGTTCTTTTTTTAAACTTTCAAGTATTGTTTTATTATATTGTTCTTTTAACCTTGGTATCATTATTTTTTAACTTTTTTGGTTGTTTCTTTGTTTATTAATAATTTTAAATTAGAAAAATCTATGAAATTTTCTTTTGATATAATGCCACCCTTTTTTTCTTTAGTTGTTTTTTCATGTTTCTTAATCATATTAATGCCTTTTACCTTTGCCCTATTTTTTTGCCTAAAAATTTCTATAACCTCACCTTTTTTCCCTTTATCTTTGCCACATATAACCAAAACTTGATTTCCTTTTTTAATCATAATTATAAAACCTCTGGAGCTAATGAAATTATTTTAGTTTGCCCTTTTGTTCTTAATTCTTTAGTAACTGGGCCAAATATTCTAGTTCCCATTGGTTCTCCTTTTTCATCAATAATTACTACAGCGTTGTTATCAAATTTAACAGTGCTGCCATCTTTTCTATAAATAGCTTTTTTTGTACGCACAATTATTGCTTTTTGCACTGTACCTTTTTTAACTTTCCCGTTGGGAATAGCGTCTTTAACAGCAACGACAACACTGTCACCAATTGAAGCATATCTACGTTTTGATCCACCTAAGACCTTTATGCATTCTACTCTTTTAGCTCCCGTATTATCAGCAACACTTAATTCTGTTTGTACTTGTATCATTTATTTAATTACAACTTCCCACGTTTTCTTTTTAGAGTAAGGTCTTGATTCCATAATTACAACATCATCTCCAGTTTTAAACTTATTCTTCTCGTCATGAGCATGATATTTTTTACTAGATGTCATGACTTTACCAAAAAAAGGATGTTTATATCTCCTTTTTACTAAAACCACTACGGTTTTATTATTTTGATCTTTTATTACTTTACCTTTTAGTATTTTTTTGCTCATTTTTATTTTTATTATCATTGTTTAAAGTTGTTAAAAGCTTAGCAACATTTTTTTTAATTGTATTAACTTTTGCTGTATCTTGCATTTGTCCGTTCACTTTTTTGAATCTTAAGTTGAATAAATCTTTTTTAAAAGAAATAATCTTTGTGTTTATTTGATCAGTGCTAAGTTTTTTAATTTCTTTAATTTTCATTATTCATATCTCTTAATAAATTTAGTTTTAATAGGAAGTTTAGCTGAAGCTTTATATAAGGCTTCTCTTGCAACTTCTTCCGAAACTCCATCAACTTCAAAAATTATTCTACCAGGTTTTACTCTACATGCCCAAAATTCTGGAGCTCCTTTACCTTTTCCCATTCGAACTTCAACTGGTTTTTTGGAAACTGGAATATTTGGAAATATTCTTAACCAAACTTTTCCAGTACGCTTCATATATCTAGTTAAAGCAACTCTTGCAGCTTCAATTTGTTTTGAAACAATTCTATCAGGCTCTAAGGCTTTAAGACCATAAATACCATAATTAAGTAAAGCTCCTCTTTGAGCTCGTCCGTGTATTCTCCCTTTGTGGGCTTTTCTATATTTTGTTCTTACTGGCTGTAACATTTTTTGTACCCTTCATTTCTTTTTCTAAATTTTTTGAAAAAATTTCTCCTTTATAAATCCAAACTTTAACACCAATTATTCCATAAGTGGTTAAAGCCTCTGCTTCTGCATAATCAACGTCGGCTCTAAATGTATGAAGTGGAACACTTCCTTCTCTCAACCATTCTGTTCTTGCTATTTCATTACCAGCTAATCTTCCACTTAAAGAAATTCTTATTCCTTTAGCTCCTAATCTTAAAGCTGATTGTATTGCTCTTTTCATTGTTTTTCTATAAGCAATTCTTTTCACTAGTTGCTGAGCTATATTTTCTGCAACAAGATAGGAATTCAATTCAGGCTTTTTAATCTCTTTTATATTTAAACTTATTTCACCACGTGAAATTTTTGATAAGTTTTTTTTGATCTTATCTACATCAGATCCTTTTTTTCCAATAACAAATCCGGGTCTTGATGTAAAAATTGATACAATGCATTTTTTCGCTGTTCTTTCTATTTTAACTTGTGAGACACCAGAATTGACAATATTTTTTCTAATATATTCTCTTATTTTATGGTCTTCTATCAATAAATTTCCATAATCTTTTTTCTTGGCAAACCATATAGAATCCCAAGTTCTATTTATTCCAAGTCTAAGACCTATTGGATTAACCTTTTGTCCCATGTAATTCCTTTTTTTTATTTATTTTTTCTGAAAGTATTATAGTTACATTAGTAAATGGTTTTTTAATGGGGCTTGCTCTTCCCTTGGCTCTTGGTCTAATTCTTTTTAAAACGATAGATTTCCCAGTAAAAGCTTCTTCAATATATAAATTATCTATATCAAATTGATAATTGTTCTCTGCATTAGCAACTGCTGATTGTACTGTTTTTTTAATATCAAAAGCTATTCTTTGTCTAGCAAACGACAGGTCTCTAATGGCAACATCAACTTTTTTTCCTCTTATGCCTTTTAATAAGATGTTAACTTTTCTAGGGCTTGATCTCACATTGCGATTTATTGCCTTTACTACATCTTTGTCTTTATTATTTTTTTTCATTATTTGCTCCTGCTGTACTAGCTGTGGCGGGTTTAGATGCTTTATCTCCACCAGATGAAGGTGTGGACTGTGCAGCTTTTTTGTCAGCTGGTGTATGACCATTAAATGTTCTTGTTGGCGAAAACTCTCCCAATTTATGACCCACCATTTCTTCTGAGATTTTAATTGGAATAAATTTTCTACCGTTATGAATTAAAAAACTAATTCCAATGAATTCCGGTATAATTGTGGATTTTCTTGACCACGTTTTTATAGGTTGTTTGTTTGCTTGATTTTTTAATTTTTCAACTTTTTTAATCAAGCTAGGGTCTACAAATGGTCCTTTCCAAACAGATCTTGCCATATACTATTTCCTTTTCTTTCTTCTTGATATGATAAATTTGTCAGTAGTTTTATTTTTTCTTGTTTTTAAACCTTTTGCACCTTGTCCCCAAGGTGAAACTGGGCTTCTTCCTCCAGATGTTTTACCTTCTCCTCCACCGTGTGGGTGATCAACAGGATTCATCGCAACACCTCGAGTTTGAGGTCTAATACCTTTCCATCTATTTCTTCCAGCTTTACCAATCTTAATATTTTGATGGTCTGCATTTGATACAGAGCCGATTGTAGCTCTAGCTGTGCTCAAAATTTTTCTTACTTCACCTGACGCAAGTTTGATTATACAATAATTATTATCGGCACCTGAAATTTGTGCAGATGATCCAGCTGAACGAACTAATTTAGCTCCTCCTTTAGGAGTTAGTTCTATATTATGTATGTCTGTACCTGCAGGAATATCAACTAAAGGCATGCAATTACCAATTTTAATATCTTTATTTTTACCAGAAATGACTTCATCTCCAACTTTTATTTTATTTGGTGCAATTATATAATTAAGCACTCCATCTTCATATTTTATTAAAGCTAAATAGGCAGATCTATTCGGGTCGTATTCAATTCTTTCAACTTTTGCTATTAAGTCATCTTTAGTTCTATGAAAATCTATTTGTCTGTATTTATTTTTATGACCTGCTCCTTTGTGTCTAGATGTTATTCTTCCTAAGTTATTTCTTCCCCCAGTAGAACTTTTTCCAAAAGTAAGTGACTTTATTGGTTTACCCTTCCATAAATCTTTTTTATCTACAAGAACAGTGCCTCTAGTCGATTTTGTGTATGATTTGAAAGTTTTTAGTGACATAAATATTAAATACCTGTTGCAAGATCAATACTTTGACCTTTTTTTAGTGTTATTATTGCTTTTTTATAACCTGATTTAATTGATTTTTTTCCTTTAACAATTTTTGTTTTTGGTCGCAAATTAATAGTATTTACTTTCATTACATTAACTTTAAATATTTTTTCTATACTTTTTTTAATTGAATTTTTAGAAGCACCTTTATGAACTTTAAAGACGAATTTATTAAATTCAGAAAGAGTTGTTGATTTCTCTGTAACATTTGGTGAGATTATTGTGTCTAAATGACTAAATTTTTTCATTTTGTTAGTCTTTCTTGAATTATTTTTAATGATGTTGAGGTAAAAATTACATTTTTAAATTTTAGTATATCGTAAACATTTATGCCTTTGTCGCTTACTAACTTAATATTGGGAATGTTTCTTGTAGATTTTTGAATTTTATTAATTGAGTCAATATCAGATATAATTAGAGAATTTTGAAATTTATTTTTATCTAAAAATTCATTAAAAATTTTAGTTTTTTTTATTTCAGTTTTAAAATCTTCGACAACAAAAACCGATTTTGCAGTATTTTTTTGTGACAAAGCTTGAAGTAATCCTAGTTTTTTAATTTTCTTATTTAATTTTTTAGTTCTATAAACTGCGCCTTTTGGGCCGTGAGCAACACCACCGCCTACAAATAGAGGTGCCTTTCGACTACTATGTCTAGCTCCACCTGTTCCTTTTTGCGCATAAATTTTAGCTGTAGAGCCTTTTATTTCATTTCTTTGCTTGGTTTTTGCAGTTCTAAATTTAAATCTATTTAATTGCCAATCGGTAATATTTTTAATTATTTGCTTACTTGGTTTAACTGAAAATATCTTATCTGATAATTCGGTGTTATTTTCAGAACTTTTATCATTTATGCTTATTACTTTAATTTTCATACAAAATTCCTATTTAGCACCCTTTTTATCTTGTGTTTTTGATGGGGTAGATTTTTTATTAGCTTCGTTTAAAATTTCAGTTTTTAATTTTTTATTTTTTTCGAGAGTTGTTGTTCTATTTACATCTTTTGCTGTTTTGTAAATTTCTACTATTGAATTTTTTGAACCTGGGATTGAACCTTTTACAAAAATTAAATTATTTTCTGAGTCTGATTTTATTATTTCTAAGTTCTGTATTGTTCTAAATTTATCACCCATATGACCTGCCATTTTTTTTCCTTTAAAAACTTTTCCTGGATCTTGTCTTTGACCAGTAGATCCATGTGATCTATGTGATACTGAAACACCATGGGTGGCTCTTAATCCTGAAAAATTATGTCTTTTCATAACACCAGCAAAACCTTTGCCTATAGTTTTAGATCTAATATCTACGAATTTTTGATCTTTAAAAACTTCAATTCCAATTTCGTTTCCTTCTTTATACTCAGATACATTTTGAACTCTAAATTCTTTTAAGTATTTTTTTGGTTCAGTGGACTTTTTGGCAAAAACTCCTTTCATTTGTTTAGTTAATTTTGAAGTTTTTATTTTTCCAAATCCTACTCTAATAGCGTCGTAGCCTCTTTTATCCTTTGTAATAATATCAATTATTCTTCCTTTTTCTATTGCTAGAACTGTAACTGGAACAGAAGTTCCTGATTCAAAAAATTCTCTAGTCATGCCAATTTTTTTTCCTATTAAACCAATAGTCATAGTTTATAATTTAATCTCAATATCTACACCTGAAGCTAAATCTAGCTTCATTAAAGCCTCAACAGTTTGAGGCGTTGGTTCTAAAATATCAATTAACCTTTTGTGTGTTCTAGTTTCAAATTGTTCCCTACTTTTTTTATCTATATGTGGTGACCTCAATACGGTATATATTTCTTTTTTTGTTGGAAGAGGAATAGGGCCCTTTACTTGAGCACCAGTTCTTTTAGCAGTATTAACTATCTCAATAGTAGATAAATCTAATATTTTATTATCGTATGCTCTTAAATGTATTCTTATGTTTTGTTTTTCCATAATCTTAAGCTAATTTTTTTGTTACCTCATCCTGTACGTTTTGTGGAACTTTATCATAATGATCAAAAAACATAGAGTATTGAGCTCTACCTTGTGACATTGATCTAAGATTGTTTATATATCCAAACATATTTGCTAGTGGTACCATGGCGCTAATAACTGTCGCATTACCTCTTTTATTAGTTTCAGATACTTGACCTCTTCTACTATTAAGATCTCCAATTACATCACCCATATAATCTTCTGGAGTAATTACCTCAACTCTCATTACTGGTTCTAATAATTTAAGAGATGCTTTATTACAAGCTTCTTTAAAACAATATCTAGAAGCAATTTCAAATGCTAAAACGCTTGAGTCAACGTCATGATGCAAGCCGTCCAGGATAGTTACTTTATAATCTATTAATGGAAATCCTGCCAAGATCCCACTGTCAGCTACACTTTCAACGCCTTTTTCAACTCCTGGAATAAATTCTTTAGGTATTGCGCCGCCTTTAATTTTATTTTCGATTTCACGTCCTTTACCAGGTGGTAAAGGTTCTACACTTAATTCAACTTTTGCAAATTGGCCAGCTCCACCACTTTGCTTTTTATGAATATATGTATTGTTAGCGGACTTCAAAATTGTTTCTCTGTATGCAACTTGAGGAGCGCCAATATTTGCCTCTACTTTAAATTCTCTTTTCATTCTATCAACTATTATATCCAAATGAAGCTCTCCCATGCCTTTGATAATAGTTTGACCAGACTCTTCGTCAGATGTAACTCTGAAAGATGGATCTTCTCTAGCTAATCTTCCTAGAGCTTCACCCATTTTTTCTTGGTCAGCTTTAGTTTTCGGCTCAACAGCAATTTCAATTACTGGATCAGGAAACTCCATGGGTTCCAAAACAACAGGATTACTCTCATCCGATAACGTATGACCTGTAATTGTGTATTTAAGTCCCGCTAAAGCTACTATATCTCCAGTATTTGCTTCTTTGACGTCTTCTCTGCTGTTGGCGTGCATTAATAGCATTCTACCAACTCTTTCTTCTTTGTCTCTAGACGTATTATAAATCCCAGTAGCTGTTTTTAATGTACCTGAATAAACTCTTATAAAGGTCAATGTTCCAACAAAAGGATCAGTAGCAACTTTAAAAGCTAATGCTGAAAATGGCTCATTATCATCAAATTTTCTTTCTACTTGGTCTTTTGAATTTGGTTTAGTGCCTGAAATTGTTCCAATATCAATTGGACTAGGTAAAAAGTTTACAACAGCATCTAACAATGGTTGAACACCTTTATTTTTAAAAGCAGATCCTGTTAAAACAGGAACAAAATCAAATTTTAAGCATCCTTTTCTTACGCAAGAAATAAGATCACTTTCTGATATTTCTTTACCATTTAAATAAGCCTCCATTAGTTTTTCATCTTGCTCAACTGCAGTTTCAATTAATTCTTTTCTATATTTTTCTGCTTGTTCTTTAAGGTCAGTTGGAATTTCCTTATATTCAAATTCTGCTCCTAGTTTTTCATCTTTCCATAAGATAGCTTTCATTTTAATTAAATCAACTACCCCTTTAAGTGAAGATTCAACACCTACAGGCAATTGCATAACTAAAGGTTTAGCTCCCAATCTATCTTTAATCATCTCAACACAATTGAAAAAATCAGCTCCCGTTCTATCCAATTTATTAACAAAACATATTCTTGGAACATTGTATTTATCTGCTTGTCTCCAAACAGTTTCTGATTGAGGTTCTACACCAGCTACACCATCGAAAACACAAACAGCTCCATCTAAAACTTTTAATGATCTTTCAACTTCAATTGTAAAATCAACATGACCTGGAGTGTCAATAATATTTATTCTATGGTCGTTCCAAAAACATGTGGTTGCAGCTGAAGTAATTGTTATGCCACGTTCTTGTTCTTGTTCCATCCAG
>Ga0114997_10004913_pt1 | contig 10302 bp, 10 predicted proteins | sample ArcticOcean_MG_C_2_FD_87045 | JGI IMG/M metagenome (GOLD analysis project Ga0114997, IMG submission 87045) | Marine microbial communities from western Arctic Ocean - ArcticOcean_MG_CB4_136 | ecosystem: Environmental > Aquatic > Marine > Oceanic | place: Arctic Ocean: Canada Basin | collected... | reverse complement strand
TTGATGAAACATTTCCAGAATACCGGGAGTTTAAAGACGAATGTCGGTTGATTTCAGAAGCAAGGAAGGCAAAGAGTACCTCTTAAATAAGAGTAAGGGGTTCTGTATTCTACCTTGGCTGCACCTTTATGTAGAGCCCAATGGCGATGTGTTCCCTTGTTGTACTGCAACCCCTCTTTGGGGTGAACCTAATTCTCCAGACTTTGCTAGCAGTGATATAAAAGATAAAACAATTACAGAAGCATTGAATTCTCCGTCGTTCAATAAACTGAGATTAGACATGCTTAAAGGAGACAAGTTACCTGGTACTTGCATCAGATGTGAAAGATTTGAGAAGGTTGGAGCAGGTAGTTATAGAGACTTTGCTAGAAGGCGGTTTAGTAAGTATATTGATGTCATTGATGAGACAAATGAAGATGGTTCACTGGATGAATATAAGTTAAGATTTCTTAATATTAGATTTAGTAATCATTGTAATATGTCTTGCCTTACTTGTGGGCCATCGTGGAGTACTGCATGGTACAAAAATGCTTGGTGGTTACAAAAAGAAGGCAAGCCTAATCTAATGCAACTTGAGGATAATATAAAAGGAGATTTTTGGGACCAAATTAAACCACAACTCCATAATGTCTCAAGGATATATTTTACCGGGGGCGAACCAATGATGATGCCAGATCATTGGAAAATATTGTTGTACCTTATAGAAAAGGGTCTACAAGATAAGGTTGAACTACATTATAATACAAATCTCAGTCAGCTAAAGTTTGGAAAATATGACGTATTAGATTTGTGGAGTAAATTTAAACATGTTGATTTGGGCATAAGCATTGATGGTGTTGAAAAGGATGCAGAATTAATTAGATGGGGTACTAAGTGGGAAGAGATTAAACAGAACGTACATAAAATAAGAAAGTTACCTAATGTTAGGTATCAAATCGATTCTGTCATCAGTATATTAAACATATACCATTTACCTAAGATGGAAAAATATTTACTCGATGAAGGGATGATAGATTATAATACAGTAACAGTGTGTAACATTGCCCACGAACCTCTTCCGATATGCATAACATCTATACCTAAAGAACATAAGATAATAATTGAAAAATTCCTACTCGATCAATTAAAAACCTTCCCGGCGCCTCTAAGGTTGAAACATCGTCATAATGGCTGGCTTCAAGTAATTGAATTCATGAATAATGCAGACACATATCAGCAACCGCACGCCGGGAGCTTTTCAGAATTTATTAATGGTACTGTGAGGTTTGCTAAGGATGAAATATTGGAACATATACCTTTAGTGAAATGGATTTATGAAGAGGATCAACCTAGTGATAGGTGGTTTAAGGACGGCCGAGATTATATTGGAACTGATGAAAATATACATCCTATAGCAGAACTATCGGTGCCTGACGCCGAAAGGCAGTGGACGCCAAAATATCCACATCGTATCAAATGATAAAGAACCAAGAAAACTTTTGTATTCTACCGTGGATACATTTGTATGCTGAACCAGATGGTAAAGTGTATCCCTGTTGTACGGCATCTCCATTCGACGGTGTAACTCCAGTAGTAGGTAACCTAAAGGAGAACACCTTATCGGAGGTTTATCATTCTGATCAGTGGAATAAGCTAAGAAAACAAATGATGAATGGTGAACGAGCTGAGGCGTGTACTAGATGCTGGCAATTTGATGATGCTGGAGGATCAAGTTACAGACAGCATAACAATAGAGTGTTTGAGAAATTTCGCCATATTGTTGATGAGACACATGACGATGGTAGTATTGACGACTTCCACTTCAAATTTATCAATTTGAGAGATAGTATTGAATGTAACTTCGCATGTCTAACTTGCGGGCCAATGTGGAGTACTGGATGGAATAAGTATAATCGAATAGGTAAACAAACAACAAAAGGCAAGACTCATTTAAATGATAACTCTAAGGTACCTATCTGGGATCAGGTAAAGGAACATCTGCATACGGCAGATTCAATATATTTCACCGGTGGTGAGCCACTAATGATGCCAGAGCATTATAAGACCTTGGACTATATGATTCAGAATGGCCTAACCGATACTCGCCTAATCTACAATACTAATATGAGTAATTTAAATCTTCAGAAGTATAATGTGCTTGATAAATGGAAGATGTTTGATAGAGTAGAAGTCGGTGCTAGTATTGATGCTGTAGGTAAGAGAGCGGAAATAATTAGATGGGGTACTAAGTGGGACGAAGTTGAAGCCAATCTATTATCTTTAAAAGGATATGATAACATTCATTTAGGTGTCGATTCTGTTATCAGCCTACTGAACATCGATCACGTTCCAACGATGCAGAGACATCTGGAGAAGGTTGGTATTGTTGACGGCAGTACTATAATGTCGTATAATATAGCATTCGGGCCAGATATTTCTATTACAAGTTTACCAGACGAGATCAAGCAAAGAATGGAATTGTATTTGCTTGATCATTTTAATAAATATGAAGGCCCTTTAAAGCATCATATGAAATGGGGGTATAAACAAGTAATCAATTTTATGAAGGAAAAGAACACGTGGAATAGAGATCAGTTTAAGCATCTTATCAATTATAGGTACTACTTTGCGAAGGATGATTTACTCGAGCATCTACCACTAGTGAAGGAAATGTACGAACATGAGTGATGGTGAGAGAGACGGTTTTTTAAATAACGATACGTTCTGTATGTTACCTTGGACGCATATGCACATATGGCCTAGTGGCGATACATATCCTTGCTGTTTAGGTGATTCTAGAATGCCTGTGGGCTCAACTCAAAAGAATACCATGCAGGAAATATGGAACAATAATAAAATGAAGACCCTTAGGAACAACATGCTGGAAGGCAAAAAGAGTCCTGAGTGTCGTCGGTGTTATGAGCAAGAAGAGCATGGTATAGTCACTTTACGTAAATCTTCTAATATGAATTTGAAACACCATTGGTGGAAAGTTGAAGAAACTCAACCTGATGGTAGTGCTGGTATGGTCAATATGGCTTACCTCGATATTCGTTTCTCAAATTTGTGTAATCTACGTTGCCGGTCTTGTGGTCCTAATTTTAGTACAAGTTGGTACGACGACCACGTGAAGCTATATGGCGATCCCGGGATTCCTCAGCTACTAAAGGTAGCTGACGATATGGATAAATTCTTTAAAGATCTTGAGCCTATGTTACTGGATGTAGAGTCAGTATATTTCGCCGGCGGTGAGCCTATCATAACGGAGGAACATTACAGAGTGCTTGAGTATTGGCTTAGGCACAACATGACAGATGTTAGGTTGTCATATACTACTAACTTTACCCAAATGAAATTTAAGAAAACTCCTATATTTGAATATTGGAATAAGTTTGATACTGTAGACGTGGCGGCAAGTTTGGATGCTAATCACTTACGTGGTGAGTACTTGAGAAAGAATTTAGATTGGGTTACTATAGTACAAAATAGGAAAGACATGATCAAGTATAGTCCAGATGTAAACTTCTGGATTACACCCACGGTGAGTCTATACAATGCAATGAACTTACCAGATTTCCATAAGGAATGGATTGAGGAAGGGTTGATCCGCCCTGAGCATTTTAGAATTAATCCATTATTGGATCCTGTGTTTATGAGAATCCAATGTCTACCGTTAGGAATAAAGCATAAGGTACGCACTAAGTACTTAGATCACATTACATATCTCAAGGGTATATCAAACAAATGTGATAAGGTCATAGATGACTTCAATGCTTTGATCAGTTATATGGATGAGCAAAGTAGAACTGATCAGTTATTTAAGTTCTTTGGAGAGACAGATAAGTTGGATAATTTACGCAATGAAAAGTTTGCTGATGTCTTTCCTGAGTATGGAAAGTTGAGGGCGCAACATCTTGCATTAGACATTCTAAAAAATAGTGGATAGTACATTGGGCACGTTTTGCGTATATCCCTGGAATAATTTGCACACTAACACCGATGGTAGAGTCAAGCTATGTTGTAACATCTATACAGAAGACTATGTACAGGTAGATGGTAAGGACGCTGTACTAGGTAAGGTACCATTCGATGATATCTGGAGTGGTCCTCATATGAAAAATGTTCGGGAGATGATGATGAATGGAGATCGTCTCAAAGAATGTAGCAGATGTTACGAGCATGAAGAAAAAGGATTAGAGAGCAGTAGGCAATGGGCCAATAGAACTTTTCCTTTACTGGGTGCACGATACGACTACGTTAACAATATGGCATTTTATCCTACGTTGTTGGAGCTTAGACTCGGTAACCAATGCAATTTAAAATGTAGCGGTTGTTGGAGTGTAAGTTCTGATCAACTGTATAATGAACGAAAAATGATCACTGGTCAAGAGCAGCTGCCTGATTGGTTAGCTAGCCAATGGAATCATGAGCTAGAGAGTGTAGAGAAATTTGATTGGGATTGGTTTAAAACTAAGGAGTTTATGGACTTTGTTGATCGAGTTGCACCAACTTTAAAACGCTTATATATGACTGGTGGAGAGCCGACTCTTATTCATATGAACAGAGTTATGCTAGACAAGTTGGTTGAGGTGGGTAACAAGGACTGCTATGTTTGTTGGACTACTAACCTTACTAACTGGCCTAGTGAATTCTACGATAAGCTAGATTTCTTTAATGCCTCTGAAATACAGATGTCTATAGACGGGTATTAGGACGTTAATAGATATGTTCGCTATCCAACTAACTGGAAATCCGTAGAGAAAAACTTTACTAAAGCACAGCAACTACCCAACAAAGTGTTGTTGAAAGTATACTTCGTGTACCAGGCCTGGAATGTATTTGATGTAAAAAATGTCATGACATGGATCCAGAACACACAGCAACGTAGAGTAGACTTTGTTCCTATCTTCTTAGAGAGTCCAGAATGGATTCATAGTTGCAATTGGCCCGAGCATATTAGGAATGAAGTATGTGAAGATCTATCATCTTTTGATACACCTTACAGAGGTGCTATAGATTCAATAATAAACTATACAAAGAACACAGATAAATACTCACAGGAGAATCTACATAAGATGAAGGTGTATATTGACCTACTAGATAAGTATAGAAGTCAATCATTTAAGACCACCTTCCCAGAATTGGATTTTATTTTACATAATGAACAAACTAACTAGCATCATCCCAGCAAAAGACAAGTGGCTCAGTATTGTTTGGCAGGTAAACGATTTCTGTAATTTCCGTTGTTCTTATTGCAACGAGGGTAATTGGGGTGGTAGATTTAGGCACGAAGATGACCTGGATAAGATCTTAGTTACATTAGAACATATCATCGATCTCTATCAAGCCCGTGGCTACCGCTACTTCAAGCTGTTTTTAAGCGGGGGAGAGCCGACTCTTTGGCCAGGCCTGATACCAACTGTGGAGTTATTTCGTAGTAAGGTTGAGTGGCCTGGTTCTTGTGTGGGGATCAATACTAACCTCAGTAGAAAAGTATCCTGGTGGGACAAGCACCATAATCTATTTGAAGATGTTGTTGCTAGCTACCATGCTGAATTTACAAACGCTGATACGTATGTAGAAAACTACAAATTTCTACAAGATAAATCTCACTATCTTTGTGCTAGAGTTATGATGCACAAAACTAAGTGGGATCAGTGTATGGCTATTACTCGACGTCTACAACAAGAGTGTGACAATTATATTATAGACTACGTCCCGGTACTAGATGAACTTAGACCTACTACGGAACCCTATCATTACGATGAGCAGTGGCAAGTAGACTTCTTTGAGTCAGGTCCGGACTTGCATGTTATTAATAAGCCAATCAAAGAAAATTATCCAAACTTTGCTTATGCTAGAATGATAGTGGATGGCGAAAACAAACCAATCGACAGTAATTGGATTATGCAGACGCGTCAGAACTATTGGAAGGGTTGGAAATGTAATATTCAAGACAGTTTGCATATCTATCCTAGTGGTGTGATACAACAAGCTAGTTGTGGTGTTGGACCTATTGTAGGTAGTATGACTGGTGAGTTTGATTCGTCTAAAATATCTCCTGTGATTTGTCCGAAAGAGTATTGTCATTGTTCGGCAGATTTTAATATTGCAAAGGGCCCGGTATGACATTTTGTTATTCTGCTATGAATGGATTGAGTATTAATAGTTTTGGTAGAGTAAGACCATGTTGTGTTGTTAGTACTATGAGAACAACAATGGGCACTCCTGGAGTAACTGAAGTCAATGATCTTGATTTTATAAACACCTATCCATATAAAGTAGCTGAAGATGGTAAAATCGGTTATCAACCCCACGGTAACTTTGGTTGGTATCCTAAGATACAAGAAGCTAAGCACGTTTATGATCTTGTCAATGATGTGTTGTTATGTGATTTAAGGAAGGATCTCTTAAACGGTGACCGCCCTTCTGTATGCCAAAGATGCTTTCCTATAGAGGATCAGGGCGGCGTTTCGTTTAGGATGAATTATAATAAAGACCACGCAGAGTATGCAGTATATGATTCTGTAGAACCTGATGGAACAATTAAAAACCATGATGCTATAACATATCTAGATATTACACTGGGCAACACTTGTAATCTGCAATGCAAAACTTGTAATCCTTGGTCGAGTCATAACTGGCTGAAAGAGGTAAAGGTGCTACCGCATCAGGATTACGATGATAACGGGAGTGTTGAGAAAGGGACTGCAAACCCTTGGTATGTTAAAGCGTTTGCCCACAGGGACGAATGGGGTAATGGCTTCTTTGATCCTATTCTACCAAACGTAAGAACAATTAATTTTCTTGGAGGCGAACCACTAGTAGTTAAAGAACATGATGACTGGCTACAATATATTATTGACAAAGATTGGGATAGTAATAAGAAACTTCAATACACTACTAATGGTACTACCATACCAAATAAGTTGATTGATACTTGGAAAAATTTTGAACGGATTAATCTAGGTATAAGCATAGATGCAATTGGTGACTTGGCAGGTTATGTAAGGTATCCTAGTAAGTGGAACGTGATTGCAAAGAACTTTGATAAGCTAAGACATAGATGTAAAGTCGATGCGAAAAATATCTATGTACAAATGCATACAACAATAAGCAGTCTAAATGTACAAAACATAGAAGAGATATATGACTTCTCTGCTGAACAGTACAGCTTGTGGCATTACTGGGATGATGATAAGAAAAGACAGCATGGATATATTAACATGTTACCTCATATTAACATGGTTGATTTTCCTACGTTCTATCATGTGCGGCAATTGCCTGATGAGATGAAAGATAATGCTTGTAAAGTCATCGATAGAACCTATAATAAATATAAGGATAGAGTTGAGAATGAGTGGGAATTGAGTAACTTGGAAAATTTAATTAACCTAAAAAAGAGCGTAATGCAAGAACGAGACCCTGCCATATGGCAGCAGTTCATTGACGTTCAAATAGCATCTGATAAATTTCGCGGAGTCAGTATCACCGACCACTTACCTTGGATGAATAACTATGTCTAATAATACAATAATTTCGTTAGGATGTAGTCATTCAGCTGGTAGTGAAATTGACGGGAAGGGTGACTCAAACTATAATAGAAAAAATTCTTTCGGAGGTGTCCTGGCCAGAGACTATTTTAAGGGAGATTGGGATCACCAGAATTTTTCTATATGTGGGGGTAGTAATAATAGAATTTTTGAGTTGACTTGTGCAGTATTAGCTGATATAATTAATAAAGATGGTGTCCTGACGCCAGGCGACGATCGTAATTTCTTTTTTCTTATAGGGTGGACGAGTTTGAATCGGGTTGATCTAAGATATCCTGGCCCGGAACGATGGACTCAATGTGGAGATGCTTTCAAATTGGATCAACATATGTTCCCGGGAGCTATAGGTTGCAATCCTAAGATGATCCAGAATTCTGATATTCGTAGGGCGTTTGAGATGGCGCCATGGTATGCAGATGATGCACTAAAGCAGACTCAGTTAGCATCTCAGATCATGGCTGTACAATCAATGCTTCGTGCTTATAATATTGATTTCTATATGTTCAATGCTATTGAAAACTATATGCGGTGGTCAGCTGAGCCGCCAGTTAATTGGAACACTGATAGTGTTGAATCAATGTATAAATTAATTGATACAAATACGTATTATTATCCAACAGATCCTCACCAAAATTACTATAGATGGTGTACGGAACAAAAAGGTCACACTAACATGTCAAACAAATATTGGCATCTTGGACAAGAAGCACATAACGATTGGGCGGGACATATATTTCCAGAGATAAAGAAGACTTATGAACATGTGGGATAAATTTTGGAATTGGGTGACGTATCCAGCTTTTTATATACGTCGCAAACGAATGCTCAAAAGATTGAGGAAACACGATCCGTTTATATATGAGGGTGATAATGAATAACAACAAAAAGTTATACACGATTTATACAAGAGATATTTGCAGCTTTTGTGATATGGCGAAAGGCTTGATGACTCGGTACGGTCTTAGCTACGATGAGTACAATATCGAATCACATCCGCATTTTAAGGAAGAATTAATGAAGGCTGCGCCTGGTGCTACAACCGTACCGCAGATCTTTGTTGGTGAGAAACTTATTGGTGGGTATACCGACTTCGTACAGTATGCTGAAGATTGTCTAGGTCAATATGGTGAAGGATCGTTATGAAACTTACAATATTGGACAGTGGTCCAGAGAAAAATGAATTGAATAAAAATGCCTGGGGTGGAACTGAGCTTATGCAGAATAGATTGCATAAGGAGATGTCAGATGAGCTTATGGAAAATTTTCAGATCATTGCTTCAAGAGCCAGGAAGATTAAACCCGACAAGAAGAACATTCTTTGGTGTCACGATTTAGCAATGGATCCCGAAGTTGAACATTTGAAAGATGGAGGATATAAAAAGTTTGATAAGTTAGTATTTGTATCACATTGGCAGATGCAGGAGTATGTTAATCATCTTGGTGTGCCTCACTCTCATGGTATGGTGATGCAAAATGCTATTGATCCTCTTCCGGAACACACAAAGCCCGATGATGTAATCAACTTAGTATATTTTTCGACTCCTCATAGGGGATTGGACCTTCTCATTCCTGTGTTTAAAGGTATGCATGAAGAACACTTTAAGAGTGTGTCTAAGCCTGTGCACCTTCATGTATATTCAAGTTTTGAATTGTATGGATGGAAGGAAAGAGACGACGAGCACAAAGCCTTATTGGACGAATGTAAAAATCATCCTAACATCCATTATCATGGTTCAGTTGGCAATGAGGAAATGCGCAAAGCTCTCGAGAGTATGCACATCCTAGCTTACCCATGTGTTTGGCCTGAGACGAGTTGTATTGTTTTGATGGAAGCTATGTCCGCCAGGCTCGTTTGTGTCCACAGTTCGTTTGCTGGGCTGCCTGAGACTGCGGCCAATTGGACAATGATGTATCCTGTACATGAAGATCCTAATATACATGCTCAAATATTTGCACAGAATTTACACAATGCGATCATACTTATTGATGATGAACCTATGCAACAGCGTTTGATAATGCAGAAGCAATATACCGATGCATTTTATAACTGGGAGGTACGAGCCATGCAGTGGCGAAACTTTTTGGAAGGGATGGTAGAAATAGATGGGACCTGAAGAATACGATGAGAAAAGCCATATCGAACAGGGGGCCGCCCTGTTGGAAAGTATAATTACCGAGCAGGGTAAGTACAATGTTTATCGTGCTGTAATAGAACTGGATAAGTTTTTTAAAATAGCAGATGGTAACTTTGCTCTTACTAATGATCAGAGAAATTTACTACGTAGAACTGCTTATTCTTTCAAGAAAGTATTTAATAATGGATCCAACTTCAGAGATCGTGACAGGGACAGTGGCGCTGAGTTTGTTGACTTTCTGTCCCAACAACGAGAAGTAAGTACGGACAGAAATGCAGATTGGTTTGATTATCTGTTAGACAAAGACTATTGGAAAATGTATCCCATGTGGGTCATGTCTAAGATCGATGGTGAAATATGGACCATCGCTGCAGTTCAAAAACATAATTTCCCTAATGGAGTATATCGAGTAATGTCTCGGCTCTATGTGAAGTCAGCATACCGGAGGCCGGGAGATGTTGCATCCTCTAGGTCCGCTTCGCCTACCTATGTTGGCAACTGGCCAGCAAAGTCCACCTATCTATTTCCACCCATGTTGGATTGGATGCGCAGTTATAATGTTAAGATGTTCATGACAATGGAACACGCCAGAAGGCATAGAAACCTATCTGTGATATCAAAGTATTTTAATAAGA
>Ga0114997_10004912_pt1 | contig 10303 bp, 11 predicted proteins | sample ArcticOcean_MG_C_2_FD_87045 | JGI IMG/M metagenome (GOLD analysis project Ga0114997, IMG submission 87045) | Marine microbial communities from western Arctic Ocean - ArcticOcean_MG_CB4_136 | ecosystem: Environmental > Aquatic > Marine > Oceanic | place: Arctic Ocean: Canada Basin | collected... | reverse complement strand
GTTCTAGGTGTGTATTCTTATCTTGGGTAAAAAACCCTTTAAAACTAAACATTTACTTCCTCATTTCCCTTTAATTATGGGTCCATTATACTATAAAGTTTGGTGTTTGGCAACCACCTCAATCAATTCATTAACAAAATACACTAATATTTAGGCGTTTTATTTCTCTAAACCGTTATATTTCACAGCAAGATTGTAAAATTGTCCTAATTTATGTTCTACTCCAACCTTATTGGTACGTACAGACATTTTCATTTCACCTATTAATGATGTACCGTCATATAAACATAGATTAAAATTCTGTTTTGATGATGTACTTGGTTTAGCAATTACATTGGTAACCTGTGCAAGTAATACATTTAATTGGTTACTATCTTTAACCTCGGTATAGGTATCATTGATTGCTTTGATAATCATAACAGGTACCTCTGATTGTTTTAGTATCTGTGTTCTACAATACTTACGAAACAATCTTAAATCTTTTGTCATAGTATAACCAACTGCGTTTCTAATTATAGTTAGACCAGTGTCATATAGTTTTTCATAATCTGTTAAGTAATTCTTTTCAAACTCTCTTAGAATATCTAATGTTGCACCTTTTGTTGTAGTATCATAACCTATTTCTTTTAAACCTGGTATTTTAGAGTATACATTTTTCCATAAGGTAGCTCTCAATTTTGTTTTTGCTTCACTGTTAGAATTGAAAAATGTATATATCGGATTAACATATGTATTTAATAATGGTTCTGCACTTGATGATGAACCTGCTTTCAAACTTACACCTAAAAACTTAGAAGGCATAAACTCAATTACAATATCTGCTGGCGAATTTGCTGGCACGCCTGCTGGTTTTTTTCTGTATGTCCACCAAACATTCTTAACTCTTTGTGTCTTTGATATGTCAAGTAAGAATTTATTGATTGCAATTGCATTGCTCATCTTCATTGAAAACAAAGATGAATCAGGCATTAAGGCTATAAAATCTTCACCAGCTTTTGCCTCTGTAGATGATAGATAACACTTCTGTTGTGCCTGTTTTAGTTTAGATATCTTTTGGTAGATAGTATTGATGTTGGTATCTTTAATACCATTTAGATACATTAAACATGGTACTAGTTCTGTAATCGTAGCATTCAAAGTGGTCTCTGTCATACCACCAGACTTAGGTTTATAAACGAATCTATAACCTTGTGGACCTAATGCGAATTCTGTGATGTCCTCAGAAGATAAAGAAGTCTTATATTGTTTATATAATATCTTATCTTTTTTAAGGGCAGCTTGGACCAGACGGCGAGTGTTAGCTCTGTCGTTAGTCTGTAAATAAAATACCTTTGCAACTCTAGTATGCTTCTTGGCCTGTTCTACTAATGTAGCTGTACCTTTAGCGGCTAGTTGTGTTAAGTAAACTTGTTCTTTGCCAGTAATCATGTGTTCTCCTTGTACTATTTAGGTACATTGGATAACACACTTTAGTGGTTTGGCAAGTCTATTTTATAGGTAATTTACCTTGTGAAAGGAATGAGGGAATACCACCGGAAACAATCCAAAGCTTATGTTTGTTGTGAAACTTACAAAGTTTATCTGCGTCTTCTTCAAAGAAACAAGTACGTAATATTAGGTTACTAGGTTGTTCTACAACCTGCCACAATATCTTACGTCCTTTTTTTGTTAACTTCTTTATATACTTTAGTTCTTCTTCCAACGAGCCTGGTCTCCTATCACCTTTATGAAATCTTACTTTTTGAGTTTTCTTTTTAGTCATATTATAATTTGAAGTCTGAGAATTTGTCGTATGCTTTCTCTTTCTTTTCAAATGGGTCTTTCGTTTGGTTACTATCTACTATATTTTGAGCTACTTGACCAACGTCAAACAATCTCATCTTACTTCTATCAACACCAATAATGAATGACCTGTTACTACTAGGGTCATTATATCGGTTCTTTAATTGTTTAACTTTCATTTGACCTAGGGCTTCTAGTTCATCATTACTAATTAAAGCAAACATAAAGTCTGCCGTTGCCGGTAGACCAAATGATTCTGAGGTATCTTCTAGTCCAATATCAGTAGAAGTAAATCCACTTCTAGTAGTCTGAGTTGCACTAAAGATAGGAACATCATGTTCCACTGCTAAACCTCTAAGTTCTTCTGCAATAGATTTAACCATTGTGTATGAATTGATATTACCACCTTTAAATCTTGCACTAGCACAGATATTTAGGTAATCAATAAACACCACATCTGGTTTAAAACTCTTCTTCAATGCAAGTTCATTAATCAATGCTTTGAAATGACCACTATGAGCAGAGGCTGTTGGATATTCTTTTATAATTAACTGACCAGATGTTTTATCTGTAATCTTTTTCATTCTAGTATCGTACATATCTTTTGACATGACATGTAGGTCTTCCATAGATACGTCAAGTAAGTTGGCGTCAATACGTTCAGCAATTCTTTCTTCTGCCATCTCTAATGTGATGTAGAGTACATTTAATCCTTGTGTTAGATATGCACTAGCACAATGACACATGAACAATGATTTACCTACACCGGTACCTGCAAGAGCAATGTTTAATGTCTTACTTGGAACACCACCTTTGGTAATTCTATTCATGTAATCTAAATCAAATTGATACTTCTTCTCTTTAGTATGGTACCATTTAAATCTGTTTTCTGCGTCTTCAATGTAATCGTGACCAACTGACTTATCAAATGATACAGCTAATGCCTCTGAGAGTATATGAGGTATGGATTCTGGTGTATTATTTTTATCTTTCTTATCTAAGATTTTAATACCTTGAAGTACGGCATTATGTACGGCACGTTCTTTACAAAACTTTTCTGTGGTATCTACTAACCATTCTGTATCTACTTCGGTAGATTCTATGGTACCAATGTAATTTTTAATTAACTTAAACTCTTCTTCGTTAATATCTCTCTTAGTATTAAGTTCAATAGAGATGGCCTCTTTCGTAGGCAAGTTATTATACTTTTCAACAAATTGGAATACCTCTTTAAATAGGATTGCTTCAGTCCTATTATTAAAGTATTCTTCTTTAACAAAGGGTAATACTCTACGTGTATATTCTTCGTTATAAAAAAAGTTTGATATAATTGTTTGCTCTATTCTACTCATTAATTACTGTCCCATTTTCTATTTGTTCTGCCAAAATTTCTAATAAAATATCACCAATGTAATCTATAAAGTCTTTGTTATCAAGCAACTCTAAATCATTAGGGTTTCTGTCAATCGTATAGTCAAACTTCATAGGCAATGTACCATCAGGTTTCTCTTCTTCTGGTGGTGCAAATGCTACTCTGCCATAATGGAAGATTACGTCTTCGTATTCGCCTTCAAGGAGTTTTACACAAGAGTGTTCATCTCCTTCTTTCTGAGCGAATGTATAACGTTTACTCTTCGTCTTGGCCGTAGGAGAATTTTCTTTTTGCTTGGTCATTAATTTTCTCTAATACTTCTGTTGTAAAATACTTCGTAGGGTCATCATTAATATTCTTACCAAATACTTTTGTGCCATCTGGCATTTCATATCTAGTAGATACTTTCTTAAATACACCTGCTTCTTCAGCGAGTTCAATAAGACCATAATATTTGTCAAGTCCACGTTTGTATGTCAACTTAACATCTATCATTGCGTTCTCTTTGGTCAAACGTGACTTAAAGTTTTTACAATGAATAATATTACCAACTACTTCTGTGCCTTCTTTTTCTTTTCTTTTACTTAGATAGATAATTGAAGAGGCTGCATATTTTAAACCTGAACCGCCACCCATTTCTTTCTGAGGGAACATAGAACCGATTACATCATATGTATGGTTGGTCATAATCATTGGAATGCCAGCCTTACCTAATTTCAATGTCAATACTCTGAACGTTGACTTAACAATTTGTGACCTTGTCATGTCTCTTGTCTCTTTGCCTGAAGCAGTATCTTCCATCTCTTTTGTAGTAGATAACATACCTAAACTATCAAGTACAAATAGTAATGGTTTCTTTTCTGCTTTACTTTGTAAGGCATACTTGTCAACCACTTTGATTGCTTGACTTCTAAAGTCTTGCACTGTTGCAACTGGTACAACTACCATTCTTTTACTATCAATACCTCTATCTTCAATCATCTGTTTTGAGATTGCTGATTCTGATTCAAAGTAAATAACACCTGCTTCGGGGTCTTTATCTAGGAATGCTTTACAGATACCTAATGCAAAGAAAGTCTTTCCGGTTGCGGCTTCGCCGGCGATTGCTGTGATTTTGTTTGCTGGCATACCACCAAATATTGAACCTGAAAGTAAAGCGTTGAAAGCATAACTTCCGGTGTCAATGAAACTAGTAACGTCAGCACCGTCTACACCATCACTTACTAGTGTGGCATATTCATTACCTGTCTCTTTAATTATATCATTTAAAAAATTACTCATATTTTCTCCTTCATTGTTACTAATATACCATAGTTTATCATAAAAGTCAAGCGTAGGATTATCTAATAATATCTATATTACTATCTTTAGTCCAGACCTCTAGGTCGTTTCTAAGACGGCCTTCTTCTTTGATTTTGTTATATCTTTTGATTGCTAACTTTCTCCACCATGCAATGATACTATCGACATTGTATCTATCATAGTTCTCTGCTTTCTTTATCTCGGTGGTCTTACCATTTACTATATCTATATAGTTCTCTATACCATAACTACTTGCATAGTATCTTTTTTGTTCAGTAAGTTTTTTAGCATTTGCAATCGTAAGTTTAAATTTTTCTAAGTCATCACCTTCAAGTGCTTTCTTTACTAGACCAATAATACCAGTGGTCATTTTAAGTTTACGACTTGAAGCACCTTCTTTAACTAGTGTGCCTTTGCCTACAACATTTTCTACATAAGCAACCATATCTAAGTAAGGTTTACCATGTAACATAGGAATAAAATCTGACATTGTATTGCCTTTGTATCTTAAAAATGGTTTCATACCATCATACATTGAGGCACCTTTTGTATTACCATACAGTGATGTAGTCTCAAACAATACTAAATTCATATCATACTTTGCATTAAGTTTTTCTCTAACCCAATGTGAACAACATAGACCAGCAAGTAACTTACCACCAAGGTAATTATAACCAAATGGTTGACAAGGCACGATTACAAATCCCATCATTGCTGTCTTGTTAAATATTTTAAGGTCAGGTACATTACCTAACATTACATTACGAGGTTTACAGTTGATAACTGGAGAACCAAATCTCATAAAACCTACCCATTTGCCTGTCTTCTTCTCTTTGACAGCCAACTTTAAACTTTTACCAGGAATACTTACCATATTACTATGACTACTAATCATATTAATACAGGTGTCCCATGTATGATTGTCTAGTTCAACAATCTCTAACTCCATATCTTCTGGTGAAATAGAAAAGTCATCAAACATATCTGAATCAAAACCTAGACCAGGAAGAGAGGCAGGCAGACTATCAATCTGTGCCATCTTTTGGTCACGCATGTATTGGTCTATTCTGTCAAACTGACCAAAGTAATCATTAAAGATTTTAGCACAATGTAGTGCTTCTTCTTTACTTAGGTTTTTCATTGTTCCACATCCACATCATTAAAATTGGTATTACGAGTATCATTATACTACATAATAACGCTAATGGCAAGCTCAAACTTCATTGCCCCAAAAGTCCCAGCCTTTTCGGGTTTTCTTACGAGCAAACAACTCAATGTAAGGGCCCCCAACTAGTCTTTCTATTGATTCGTGTAATAGTGGTTTCTCACTATGTCTATTTCTTTGAGCAACTACTAGTTGCTTCACGTCCATATGAATTCTTTTTGGTTTTCCTTTGGTGGCCAATAGACACATCTCAGGATTACCTCTTGTCCAATATCCTAAACCGGTAAAGAAACCTAGTTTAGTTCTATTAGTTTTTGCCCATGTAAAACCTACTGTCTTATACTTAAATCCCCATGCCTTAATAACTTCTAATGCTTGGTCTAACATAGGGTCACATACCCACATTAAGAGGACTGAATTATCATCAGCTATAGATTGAACAGGCAGATTACAAATATCAGCGAGAGACATACAATCATAATGCGCTTCAGGTGATTTTGCTTTTCCTTTATCACTTCTAGTTTTGAAATACCACGGCGGGTCGGCATATATTACTCCATATTTTTTATTTGGAAAGTTACTCAAAGAAACTCTCCTCTTTATTTGTTAATGTATTACAAAACTCTTCACAACTTTTAAACGTTAGTTCAAATTGTTTTGTCCTGGCTAATTCATTGCAATGCATGAGTACAGTAGGACTAATTTTGTGGCTACCTTTGATTATACACACATTACTATAACCATATTTGTTATGATACTTCCATAGTTTGTGTGGTAATTTTTCTTCTACACTACCAACTGAATTTTGATTCGTACAATCTGCAAACACCTTACCATGTAAAGTTTCTATTATGAAATCTATGGCATGGGCACCAGGTTTTGCTCTTTGATAAGAGATATTGTTTTCTCTACAATAGTCCTCTACTTTATCTTCAAGCAACTGACCTGATATGTTTACTGGATTATCCAAAGAATGCCTCCAAACTTGCTGTTGGTTCTGCTTCCCAACCAATCGCCTGTAGAATAAATCTCATTGGGTCTAAGAATGTTTTATCAAACATAACATTGTAATCTATGTAACGTTCTAATGCAAACTCTGTAGGCAATGTAGTGATGTAACTAATCACATCATTCTTAAATGGATTGGCAGGTATTAACTTTAAGAATTTAATCTTATCACCTTCTTGTATGAAAGGATACTTTTGACCAAGACCTCTTTCTTTTAGTTCATGGTTATAAATCAACGCACCTTTCACATGGATTGGTGTGCCTTTAATAAACATCTGACTAGAAGAACGATACTTCTTTAAGTTATTACATGAACGAGGAAAGGAAATCTGTTCTGCTGACATTGTAAAGAATTCTTTTTTGAAATCTGCAATGTGTTTATGTAGGTCACCTTCTTCTTTACCCATTATGATTTTAATGGCCTGTTTAATCTTGTCTCTACATACTTGTGGTGTTGATGACTTAACTGCCTCAATGCCCATAAGTTTTAGTTTAGGTTCTGCAAGTCTAACGCCTTCATCATCAAGTACGTTTAACATGTATCTCTTCTTAGCAACCCATATGCCTTTGTCAGCAATTACTTCTCGTTTCATTACCATTGCATTTCTAAATGCTTGTGTGTAACCAGCAAGTTCATCAAAACATTTTTCAATAAATGGTTCAATCTTGTTGTCACATACTTTGCCTAAGAAGTCTACAATCTCTTGTTTAGATTTATCTTTACAAGTTTTCTCTACTAGGTCATCAAGTGTTACGTAAATACTATCTGTATCTGAGGCAACAATTCTATCTTTTGTATCGCCTAGTATGTTTTGTATATAAGTGTTTACTTTCTTTTCAATGAAACGAATGATGTATTGCCCAGCAGTAGTAATACCAGCAGCCTGTCGTACATCAAAGAATCTAAAGTATTGGTTACCAACTGCACCATAAGCTGAGTTCAAGGCAATCTTTCTTGCCCATTGAATGTTATGACATCTTGCAATTTCTTTAACTAGTTCGGGGTCTTTAGTCTTTTGATATTCTGCTTTTGCTTTAAGCATTCTTTTCTTAAATATAACACGTTCATTATACATGGTCTCCATCATCTCAGGTAAGAAACCTTGTGCGTCTGTTTTGAACATTGCACCGTTTGGTGTGATACATGCACCCTCAGGCACTCCTTCAATTGTCTCTCCTGCTAGCATACGATTAACTGAAACGGCACCACCATTTGTACCTAGTAATTTCTCTGGTGATATGTTGTATTGAATAATAATATGTGGATAAAGTGAGTTGATATCAAAAGAAACAATCCATTTATGTTGACCTTGAATAGGGTCTTTCACAAAAGCACCTTCATACTTTTCATTCTTTACTGAATCTTCTCTAGGCGGAATACAAATACCTTTTGTTAAAAGATGATTAGCAATTAAGGTGTCCCATACTCGCACTTGCGAATAGATATCTTGGAAGTTTACTTTAGATTCATATGCAACAGTAAGACCTAGTTGAATGAGACCTAGTTTATCTTCTAAGGCGTCAACAATCTCAACGTCTTGTATGTTGTAATCAATAAACGATTGAAAGTCTTTAGTATACCAATCTTTAAATGTTTCAAAACCCATGTCATCTTTACCACGACCAAGTTCAACGAAACCGATATGGTCTAGTTTGTAACTCTCTTGTCGTTGAGGTATAAACCATTTGTATAGGTCTAAGTAATCTAAGTTGGCAATACCAACTAGTTCATAAGTGGTTTGAGGTCTGCCGTGTGTTACTACTTCGCCTTTATTAACTAATGACCAAGGTGACATCTTATCGGCAATCTTAGGACCTGCAACTTCTGTGATACGTGCCATCAAGTACGGTACGTCAAAGAATTTTGTATTCCAACCAGTGATAACATCTGGATAGTTTTTCATCCAGAATTTCATAAACTCAAACATCAATTCTTTTTCATGTTTGCATTTTACGTATGTTACATCTGGTCGGTCAGTTACAAAGTCACCAACACCCCATGTTAGGATTTGTTTATTGCTTTGGTTCTTAACTGTGATTGCTAACAGTTCTTCTTGTGGGTCTTCTACGTTAGGAAAACCACCTTCACAGGTAGTTTCAATATCAACTGTATAGATTTTAATGAGGTCTTTATCCCATTCAATCTTTTCAGGATGCTCATTATTAATATACTGATAATGATAACGTTCAAGTCCATAAACAGGACTATTTGGTGTAGAAAAATCTTTACGAAACTGTCGAGCAGCTCTTATGTCAGAAAACTCAATTGGTTTTAAGTTCTTGCCATCTAATGTTTTATATTGTGAATGTTCTTGTGTAAGAGAATACAATGTAGGACCAAAGTCTATCTTCTCTTTGTAATCTTGTCCGTCATGTATGCCACGAATAAGAAGTTTACCTCTGTGTTCTACTACGTTTTTATAAAAGTTCATTTGACCTCAATTTCACTGTTAATCCATCATGTCGTTCTGATAGGGTAATTTGACAACTCAAACGACTTGTCATTCTATCATAACCATCTTCATATTCTAATAACTCTGTCTCTAAACTATTATACTCGGCAGGACCACATTTGGCAAGCGTCTCTACATGTACATGACATGTTCCACAACTTTGATTGCCGCCACAGTCAGCAGGAATTTCTTCCAACTCTGCCTGTTTAGCAGCCTGCATTAAGGTAAGACCGGGTTTTACTTTAACTTCAATCCGTTCTTTACCATCTCTGATAAAGTATACAGATATCATTACAACCTTGGTAAACTTGTTTCTGTAATTAGACCAGGTTTAGCTGCTGTAATAATTTGACTTGTATTTTGTTGGTACGAGGCTAAAATATCAGCCTTAGGGCTGTAGATTGTGATAACTTTATCTTTATCTACTGTAATTGTTGACTCATTTGAGTATGGCATCCAAGGTGTCATCATCAACTGAACAGGTTTACCTGGAGATGATTGCATAGGAATAATAGCAAATGCGTCCTTAGCCATTACTAAACCATCTTTCTCGTTAATCTCTCCGATAACATCTTCACCGGTACTTAATCGCATAATCTTAATCATAATATCCTCTTTTCATTTTATATATACAGTATAACACACTTTGACCAATTAGTCAATGCTATACTTGGTTGTTACTACATATTTTCTTTGTGGGTTTACCATCACGTTTAAACGGTTCATAAACTCACGGTCAAGTAAGATAGGTGTTCTATCTTCTCTATCATCAATGGTAAATTCTACATCATTGTAGACACCACCAGCAAATTCTACGTTTAGTTTTACAACGTATCGGTCCTCTTCATAATCTCTAAGACCGCCAACTTTAATTTTTTCTTTTCTTACTATGTCACTGGTTATTGATGAACCAAGTAACGACCATTTAACTTTCTTACCATCTTCTGTAACTTTGTCTGCATGTATAACTGGCATGCCTGAGTTACCTGTATCAAATTTGGCAACTAGTTCACCAAAAGGTTTAATGGTTAAAATCTCTTTGTAACCACACTCTGTAGGTACTGTATATCTATTTTCTTTCTTAGCAAAGTGTTGTATAACTTCCTTTGCAATGTTCATTTTAGAAGCGTCTTCAATACCCTCTGTGCCTGGACTTGAATTTACTTCTAAGAAATAACATGGTTTATTTTCTCTGTCTTTACTTGGTATAAAGTCAACAGC
>Ga0114997_10004911_pt1 | contig 10304 bp, 13 predicted proteins | sample ArcticOcean_MG_C_2_FD_87045 | JGI IMG/M metagenome (GOLD analysis project Ga0114997, IMG submission 87045) | Marine microbial communities from western Arctic Ocean - ArcticOcean_MG_CB4_136 | ecosystem: Environmental > Aquatic > Marine > Oceanic | place: Arctic Ocean: Canada Basin | collected... | reverse complement strand
GTTAAACATATAGGATTTTTAATATAATATAATATATATTATTATAATGGGTGATATGGAATTTATAAATATGAAAGAATTATTTAGAAAAATGATAGATGGTCAAATACAAATAAATAGACCATTACTACTAACAAGTAAAGATAGAACAGAAACAGAAAAAATATCTTTCTTAAGTCATTTATTAAAATATAATGATATAACGAAGGAAAACATATTTACATTATTAAATGAAGCGATGGAAGTATTTAATAAAAGAATAGAAACATTCATGAAAAATCCTAATTTTGCTGATTTCGTTAAATCAGTTGTGGAAGAATGGGGATTAGTTGAATTAAATTTATATAGTAATGATAAAACATTGAATGGAAAAATAAGTATGATTGAAGAACTATTAGAAAATATTAATGAATTATGTCATAACTTTAGAGAAGTGAACTCAAGAATAGAATCAAATAATATCACAGATGTCATAGAAAATGATGAATTAGTTGAATCAATGAATACTTTTTTAAAAGGAATAGAAGATATTACAAAACATTTTGAAGAATTGAGTAGAATCACAGATGATTTAATGAATAATATAGATAAAGTATCATTACAACTATTATTAGATTTGAGTATGAAAGATAAACAATTATATTTGGAATTGAATGATATTGATAATGATAATAATATTAATGAAAATATACATAATGTGTTTTTGAATTATGCCTATATACTAAATTTAGTGAGGAAGCATGTAATATATTATAAAAGTATAATTAAAAAAGTAAAAGACATAACTCAAAATATGAGTACATTTATGGTTGAGAGCAAACTTAAAGTTAAAAAGACAGATAGAGTTTTTAATCTCAATCAACAACAAGAAGAAATAGATAAATATTTAACTGAATTACAAGCCGAAAAGTTTTAACTTTTAAGAAATTTATCTAATTTTGATTTTGGGCGATTCATACCACCGGATTTAGTATTTTTTTTCTCAATAATATTTAATGAATAAGATTTATCTTCTTCATTATAGATGAGATTATATATTTCAATAATTTCACATTCATCTGAATCGTATTTGACTTCAGATACTTTATTAAGTTTCTTAATATTTTTAATGAGTAAATTCATTAAAAGAAGCGTTTGTTTTTCGTCAAGATTATGTTTTTTTTTTTCTAAAGAAACAAATGTTTTGAATAAGTTATTTTTAGAAGAATTATCTAATTTGTTCCATGATTTGTGATACATATTTTTTTTTTCTTGTACTAATAAATCATCAATTTCATTTTTATTAGAGTAAGAACTATTATTATTAGAGTTACTTTTGCTCAGAGTAGGAGTATATTCGGATTTTTTATGAACTTTAATATTATCAGCTTGATCATTTGTATTTAAAATTGTTTTTAAATCCATTTACTATAATATAGTAAATAATCCTTAAATAAGGTTTCTAATATATATGGATTACATATTCCCACCTAAATTTATAAATCATATAGAAAACAAAAACTAAAAAAAATATCAGATCATCGTAAAATTATAGAAAAATATAAATATTGTTTAAAGAATTATGGAAGGATGGCGGAATTTGAAAAATATGAAATTATTGAATTAAAAATATAAAAAATATTCTGGGAATAAAATATTAAAATGATTAATTAATTTTTGAGAAATTAAGTATGTGAAAAATTTCAGGGGAAAGAAATTTTGAAAGTATTGTAATTATATGAAAATAATAAATTAATTAACAATTAATTCAAAAAAAAAATATAATATATAGTATAAAAATATGAGTTCAGCAATCAAAACAGTTCTTTCGCCATTAAAACCGGTATGTGCCGTTGTCAAATCCAATTCAGGTTTATTAACGACTTTATTATTTTCAGTTATTGTATTTTCGATGTTACCTCTTAATTTAGTATACAAATCCAATATTCAGAAAACCGTTATGGATCAAGTTAATAGTGGATTGACTTCATCAGTCGGTCAATTAGCTGTATTCCTGCTTTTCGTCTGCCTGTACATGAACGGCGATGTTGAAAATATGGTATTATTGTTATATGTTTTCTGGCTTACCAACAATCAGTAAATAATTTATCTTTCTTCTGATATAATATTTTAAAAATTTTCATCTAATTCGAAAACATTATCTTCTTTATTAACATTTGGATTGGATGCATTAGAGTATTCACCAACTCTTTTTTCAAAGAAATTAGTTTTTCCTTGAATTGAAATCGCTTCCATCCAATCATATGGATTGGCTGCGTTATATATTTTTTCTAAGCCAAACATAATAAGTAATCTATCAGCGATATATTCGATATATTGTGTCATTGATTCATTATTCATACCAATTAATTTACAAGGAAGTGATTCTGTAATAAATTCTTTTTCTATAGCTACTGCTTGTTGAACAATATTTAAAAGTTCGTCATCAGGACATTTATTAATTAAATTATGATGAATTAATACAGCAAACTCAGTATGAAGACCTTCATCTCTGCTAATAAGTTCATTACTATGACATAAACCAGGCATCAAACCTCTTTTCTTAAGCCAAAATATAGAGCAGAATGCACCCGAAAAGAATATACCTTCAACGCAAGCAAATGCTATGACTCTTTTACCGAAATCGGATTTATCACCGATCCAATTCAAAGCCCAATCGGCTTTCTTTTTAACGCTGGGTATAGTTTCAATGGCATTAAATAATTTATCTTTTAAAGGTAAATCTTTAATATAAGTATCAATGAGTAAAGAATAAGTTTCTGAATGAATATTTTCCATTGCTATTTGAAATCCATAGAAGAATTTTGCTTCAAGTATAGTCACTTCATTACAAAATCTTTCTACAAGGTTTTCATTAACAATTCCATCTGAGGCGGCGAAGAAAGCTAATATGTTATTGATAAAATATTTTTCATTATCAGATAATTTATTATAGTCATTTAAATCTTTGGAAAGATCTAATTCTTCTGTTGTCCAGAAGTTTGATTCTGCTTTTTTATACATTCCCCAGAAATCATCGTGTTTGATGGGAAAAATAACATATCTTTTTTCTTCTTCAGATGTCAAATATTCTTTACTCATTATTGTATTTTATATCAATATTTTTTTAAATATTATTTAAAAATATATATTTATATATAATTGTTAAATGAAAGTATTTATTTTTGATTTGGATGATACTATTATATATTATCCAAATAATATAGTTAATTATGATAATATTAAGTTTGATCCAAATTTATTTAATTTATTAGAAAAATTAAATAGTACAAAAATCATCTATACAAATGGAACATATGGACATGCTGAAGTAGTATTAAATAATATGAAATTAAATAGTTTATTTAATAAAATATACGCTAGAGACACTATACCATTGATGAAACCTCATATTAATTCATTTAAATATGTAGAAAAAGATATAAAAAACCATATAAATAAGAATAATGAATATTATTTCTTTGATGATAGATTAGATAATTTAATGACAGCAAAAAGTTTAGGATGGGTTACAATATTTATTAATTTAAAGTTTATAGATAAACCATTATATGTAGATCATTCATTTTCAAATATACATTCAGCAGTGATGTATTTTTTAGTCTGAAAACTTATTTTTAAAGAAATTCATAATACTATTATTATCATCATTATTTAAATTAATATTATTTTCTTTACTGACTAACCCTTCTAATATTTTTATCTTAGACACTTGTTCATCAATTTTTTTATTTTGTTGTAATATTATTTTTCTAAGATCTCTATATTTCATATCATTTTTTACACTTACTGAAGTCCCTTCTTTTGTTTGTGATAAAATATCTTTTATATTATTACAAGAAATCTTATATAATTCAGTTTCTTTCATATGTATATATAATAAAAACATTTTATTATTGTATAATATACTTTATGTCAAGTCTCATTGATGATAAATATAAAAGAGTCTTCATAGCTTCTTCTGAATTATTTTCAGGATTTAAGGTTGAAATGGACGTAAGAAATATAGATACATTAGATGATATAGTCATCAAATTTACAGATAATTTAAAAAAAGTATTAAAAGAATATAATTTTGAAATATTACATGATTCTGTAAATGTAAAGAAATTTCATATACATTCACATACATTAGAAGATATATTAGTATCTAATAAAGATGAAATATTTTATGTTTGTGACCATTGTCCATAATATTTAAAAAAAAGAATATGTTATATAATATATCAATGCAAATATTCGTGAAAACTTTAACAGGAAAAACAATCACTTTGGAAGTGGAAGGTTCTGATACTATTGAAAACGTAAAAGCAAAAATTCAAGATAAAGAAGGTATCCCGCCGGACCAGCAAAGATTAATTTTTGCTGGAAAACAATTAGAAGATGGAAGAACTTTAGCAGATTATAATATTCAAAAAGAATCAACTTTACATTTGGTTCTCAGATTGAGATAATAATATGATGTATATCAATGAATAAATTATTATTTATATCATCTTTAATATTTGGTATTTTTTTATTATTAATTTTATTTAAAAATAAAGATAAAATCTATAAAAATAATAGCAAATATTATAAACTAATATTTATAACTATATTATTAGGAATTATTACATATTATTTGAATAATTATTATTCAAACAATATATTAAAATATGGAGATAGATGTATGATGTTAATAAGTATAATAATAATATTTAATGTTATATGTAATATAAAAAAATGTGATATGAAATATTGGTTGTTATTTGTGATAATATTGAGTATGGCATTATATTTTATTAAATATATATATGAGAATGAATATACACATTTATTAAGTCATATGTCAATAACATATGGATTATATATATTAATAGAGTTGATATGATAAAAATAAATAAAAAAATATTATTTATTATACTACACTAATTGATACTAGCTAATTAGAACTCTTGGACGATATTCTTGAGGAACTCTTCTCTTGTGTGGGTACGCCGATCTTCGCCGTTGATGAGACCTACAAGAACATACGCTGCGAACAAATCATATACGGGGTTAAAGCTTTCAGTGAGATTTTGTGAGTTTTCCATGAAGATCTTCCAAGCGGATTCAAGTTCTACTGGAATATTATCAGGACCGAAATCAGAGTAGAATACTTCAGGGTTATATTTTGATTTCCTACAGAATAGATTTGGTGGGTGATATGGGCCAAGAATGGGGTGTTCTCGGGGGCTGAGGCGGTCTACAGCAGCGAGAACCGTATTGATCTGCGCAAGACGATAGTAAGGTTTGGGAATTTCCAGTCCAGATTCCAACCTATTTCCGAAAATATCGGTGAAATATTTTTGAGCGGCGCAGAAAGGCGCGTCAGGTCGCAGCGGATCACCGCGAGCGTCAACCATATGAACCACAGGACCCCACACACCATCTTCATCAGTAACGAACTCCATTTTCTTATCAATCTGTAGAGCCTTGGCTAAGGCCATAACAGAATGGTAATTCGCAGCGCGACCTTGTCCCGGTGTCACAAGTCCGATAGAGAACTTCTCCGCGACAGGACAAGTTGGCGGCATACGACAAAATGCGAACTTAAATGCGATGAATAGAATGTACTTAATGAAAGGGTTTTTTGGTTGGTTGATGCACGCCAGCAACGGACCGTCCATACGCATAGTGGCCATATGGAGAGATGAGATATCAATAAGTTTTCCTTCATCGAAGAACTTCTTAGTGATTACATCTGAATCCTTCATATTGAAGGAGGTGACTTGGCCTTCGGGAGCAATCCTATCTCCAGCCAAGACATACTTCTCGGTCACAGTGAGATTAGCACCATCATATGAACGCACGGGAGCGATCTGGAGGAAGTAATCACACTCCACTGAAGGAATAATTGTATACTCGTCCAGAGTATAGAACTTTACCTCAGTGGGGCTATCCTGGAGACCCTGGACATAGGGTTCAAATGTCTTAAGCCAATGAGCGCGAGACTGTTCGGCAGTCAGATTTTGAGCTCCGGTGAAGATATAGGTGAACTCTATATTCTTTCCTTTGATCTGACGCAGATACATCTTTGCCATCTCATCATCGCAATCCTCCGAATCGTCAGATGCGATATGAATGCGGATAACTTTTAGTTCAGCCATATCGGTTTGTAGATAAGTTGAGGAAAAGTTTTGAAAGTTTTGAAAGTTTGAAAGTTGTGTCAATTTGTTTAATTGATATGTATTTCGAATGTAAATAATTCTGAAATCTTAAAATCAAATTTATTCTCAAAAAAACGTTATAAAAGTATATAATCATTTAATCTTCTTTATCTTGTTCATTATCTTCATCATCTTTTTTATCATCTTTATGAAACTGTGTGCCAGCATTCTTTTGGTTTTTGTGCATAGGAGAATCATTATCTGAATCATCTGAATCACTTTCGTCACCAGTTAAATGGCAAATGACTCTATCTTTATTCATATCATCATTTGGTGAATACATATAAGTGATATTAACAAGAATATCTTTTAGTAAATCCCCTTCAATTAAGAAAAGATATTTATCTTTAACCATGTTAACATAAGTGTTGATGATATCATCAATATTATTAATTTTGATATCATTATCATCTATATATTTAGGAACAACTTCGTGAATATTTTCATTATTAACGGATATAATTTTCATTTATGTATATATATATATATTTTTTATTAAAATTAAACTTAACTATAAAATATTTTACATTTTTTGGATACATTATAGGGAGGTTTAAATTTCCTGTTTTTATATAATGAATTCATACAAATCCCGTATTTATCAAAATACGTTTTGGGACTTTTATTCTTAGGTCTCTTAATTGTTTTTATACACTTACAGTATTTTTTAAAAAGTTCGTCTTCTAATAGTTTATTTTCTTTCTTAGTGATTGTTTTTTTCTTTTTCTTTTCGATCAATTCTATATATTTATCCTGGGAGAGTTTGTATTTTATGGATCTTTTTTTAGATTTTTGTGGTTTATATTTAGGATTAGATGATTTTTTATTCGTAGTTTTGTTAGTAGAAGATTTCTTTTTATATTTACACGAAATCACATATTGTTTATCCTCTTTATTTTTTTTAGTGATACATATTAAAGCTTTTTTTTTGACGGTCATACAATATTATATTATAATATAATATAATATAATATAGTATATGAATATAATTTTAATTATATTATCAAATATAATTTTAATATTTGCATTAAAGTATAGTGTAAAATTAGTGATATTTTTATTTATATTATTGAGTTTATGGATGTTAAAATTATATTATAATACAAATAATTTATTGGAAGGATATGAGAATTTTGAATATAGAGATAATTTCTGGGATATGTTAAATAAAGATATAAAAGTAAATAGAGAACCTGAAATATTATATAATACAATATTAGATAAATTTACTAAAATTGTCAAATTAATGGATGAAGAATCTGGTATAGTGCCTCCGAATCAAATGTGTATAGGTGAATTAGGAGGTTGGTCTGATTGTTCTAAAGAATGCGGACGAGGTAAAAAAAGGCGAAGATTTAATACTCTTCAAAAAGCAGGTGATACAGGAATAAAATGTATATATGAAGATGGCCAAATAGAATCAACCGAATGTTTTAATAGATTATGTAATTATAATGATTCGTGTGAAGATAATTCTGATTGCATGAGTAATTTTTGTGATCAATTAGAGAAAAAATGTAGTTATCATAATATATGTTCAAGAGCAAAACTATATAATTGTAATAATCAACAATGTGATGAATTGAATAGAAAATATGGTGAATATACATATAATCTTGATTTACAAAGATGTGAAAATGTAGCATTGGATGTAAAATACACACATGTAAAAATAGATGAAGGATCAATTGATAAATTCGGTGATTTAAAGAAAGAATTAGAAAAACAAAAGAAAATTCAAAAAACACAATTCGAAAAATCAAATAAAGAGACTTTATGTGGGAAACCATTTGGTATCGGCTTGACAGGGGATACCGGTCAAACTTGTGATAAGGTTGTAGGTTTAAATAATTGTTCAAAATATTATATTTATCCGCAAAGGGGAGGAAAATATTATCCTTGCTTTTGGAAAGATGGTAGTTGTACCAGTGAGGATAAATATTTTTGTGAGGGTGATAAAAAGCTTCCTGATAAGCCTGGTGTAGTATGTTGTAAGGACGGGGCTCCCCAAGATCCCAAAACTCCAAATTTTTGCGATGTTGGAGAAACGACCCACATATCGCCAGGAATAGATACGGCCTTCATTTGTCCCAAAGCTGACGTGGAGGAGACCTAAAGCCTGTAAATTATTACTCTCCTTACTACAACGGATCACTCTGTCAAGCAGTGTATATTACAGGCCTGAAATCATATAAACTTCTCCAACCTTCATAATTATTGTTATTATTAAATAATAACATTATTTTTATATAATATAAATATATGAATGAATATTTATTTTTAGTATTATTCAATATAATTATGATATATTTATCATTTGTATTTGATAATAAAATAGTGATATTATATACTGTATTATTTATTATATTGATAATATATTTCATGAAATTGAAAATATCATTGAATAATATGAATATAATAGAAGGAAATTTTCCAGATGAAATATTTGAAATAATGAATAAAAATTATGCTGATAATAATAGCAAAACACTTCCATTAAGGAAAATTAATAAGATGTTGACATTAATGTTGGATAAATTAACAGATGAGACAGATGATACTACATGTAAAGGTAAATTTGTGATTAATAAATTGACTAGTAAAAAATGTGGAGATGGATTTAATGAAAGAGTATATCATATAACTAAAAAAGGAGATAATTGTTTACATACAGATAAATATAAAGAACAAGTTCCTTTGGACTTATGTGGTTTTGAGGAAAAATGTTTTTCAGATTTGGATTGTAAATCAGGGAAATGTACAAATAATTTATGTTTGTATGAAGGAATTATATGTAATGCTTCAAATATTGTGAATTGTAATAGGGATTTATGCTTAAAATTGAATGAAGGATTAGAAAAAGAATTATATACGTTTATAGATGGAGAATGTAAAGAAAATCCTTGTAATGATAGAACATTTAAGATGTGTGAAGAAAGTGAATGTAATGATTTAGGATATAAATATGAATATAATAAAATATTATCAATTTGTGAAAAAATAGTTCAAGATGATGATGAATCAGGATTAGATATGAATAGTACAGAATATAAATTATTACGGTTTGAAGACACAGAAGATGGTTTGTGTTCCGTGCCCGCACCAGGAATAAAAAGTTGTTCTATTGGCGGCTCTATAAGTAATCCTGTGCCTAGGTATTATTGTAATCAGGGATGGGGGAATGCCGGTGAGGCATACAGAGGAAGCCCCTCCCGCTGCGCTCGGTGTGATAACGCATCGCTAGTCGGACCGGGTGGGACTTGTAAAAAATGTCCTATCACCTGTACTGGCCCTGATAGAAAAGCGGGATCGTGTTCTCAAAATGCGTGTGTGTGTAGTGGAAGTTTTGTTGCTGACTCTTCTGACCCGTTGACTTGTAGAGCTGTAGTCGTGGAAGCGCCATTGCCCTCAATAGTGCGGGAAACAGAACCATCACCGCCGCCAGCACCAGTGCCAGTGCCAGTGGTAGCGCCAGCGCCAGTGGCAGCGCCATCACCAGCACCAGTGCAAATTGATGAGGACCCCTATACGGATCAATTTTCTTGTGACGGTATTAATTGCGGCAATAACGGACGCTGCATAGGCGGGTGGTGTCGATGTAATCCAGGATATGGTGGCGCCCATTGTGATGACAAAGATCTCTGTTTTGTGCCATCAAAGGTAGATTGTGGTCTCCACGGCAGATGTTATAGTGGTAGATGTACATGTAGTGGTGGGTACACCCCATCAGGTCCAAGCTCTGAGTGTGATACACCCCCCAACCTATGTGAATATCCTACACTTCACGACTGCAACCAAGCAACGAGGCTCAAAGCGTCAAAGGCTGGCGGCGCCCCTGCGGGTGGTGTGTGTGTGTGGGAGAAGGGAGATACTAATGCGTCGTGTGTGTGTGAAGAAAACTGGACAGGTTATAACTGCCAGATCGGTCCGTGGGGGAATCCTTATACGACTGAGACAAGTTGTAGGCGGTTCAGTAAGGCCGAAAGAAATGCTTCATGTATAATCGACGGCGAAAGACTGGATGACCGACCCGACTGTCAACACGAGGAAAGTAATTTGTGTAAGCAAAAGGACCTAGTAACTAAACCGTGTACACTTAAAAAAGAGTATAATTTT
>Ga0114997_10004910_pt1 | contig 10307 bp, 10 predicted proteins | sample ArcticOcean_MG_C_2_FD_87045 | JGI IMG/M metagenome (GOLD analysis project Ga0114997, IMG submission 87045) | Marine microbial communities from western Arctic Ocean - ArcticOcean_MG_CB4_136 | ecosystem: Environmental > Aquatic > Marine > Oceanic | place: Arctic Ocean: Canada Basin | collected... | reverse complement strand
TGACGGTGATCATCGGAGGTTACCTTGGCGGCAACGGCAGCCACTTTGTCGGAGACCAGAGCAATCCAGAACTCGTTCTACCATTCTTTGGCTGGTCAACCGAAGTGGGTGACTTGCGACCTGCACATTTTCTGTCGCTTCATGCATTGCAGGTTTTGCCCCTGATCGGACTATGGGCAGACAAAACAGATCAAGGCATGACCACAATATGGATTGCCGGCTTTATCTATTCAGCGCTGACAGTCGCGCTCTTCATCCAAGCGCTTTTTGGCCAACCGCTCATGCGCATATGATGCTAGACCTTTATGAAAACGGACAGTCAATTTTACCATATCGAATATTCAGGTCGGACTCAAAGCCGCCGTTTGCTGCGATTTGAATGAAGGTCCGCTCTGGGAAATTTTTGCCGGCACTGTCATTGGTAATCTCTAATTATTAAATTGATTCATATTTTTGTTTAGCTTTTGCCGCGCGTATATCTCGGAAAATAGCATATACGAGGGACAAAGCTGCGGCTGACAAAAGGCCTAAACTAATCGGATCTGTAACAAATACTTTAAAACTACCATCTGATAAAATAAGAGCCCTGCGCAATGAAATTTCGATTAACTCTCCTAGTACTAGGCCAATAACTAGCGGTATGAGTGGAAATTTAAACTTCCGCAAAATGTATCCTAAAACACCAATTACTAACATAACAACAACATCACCAACGCTTCCCCCAACACTAAAAGCGCCTATAAATGCAACGCTAAAAATTAGTGCTGCTAAGACGGGGGGCGAGACTTCAACAACCTTTAACCATAGGCGGATAAATTTTAAACCTAGAAATAACATAATAAAATTTGCAAAGAAAAGCGTCGTAAAAATTCCATAAACTATATCTGGGTGTTGAACAAATAATTGCGGACCCGGAGATATATTATGCAACATTAATGCACCCAAGAGAATAGCTGTGCTACCGGAGCCAGGAACTCCTAGAGTTAGCAATGGCACAAGTGCCCCACCGACTGTAGCGTTATTTGCCGTCTCGGAAGCACAAACACCCTCAGGTGCACCCTTCCCAAAATTATCGGGGTTTTTTGAAAATCTTTTTGCCTCGTTGTAGGCAACTATACTGCCAATCGATGCCCCAGCTCCAGGCATAACACCAATTATGGTACCAATGACACTCGATATTGACAGTGTTTTCCATAGGCCCGCAAACTCTCTCCAGGGGATCCGCTCAGAAGTAAATTTTGTCGTATTTTTTAATCTTGTTTTTACTTCTGATTCTATAATTAGAAAAACTTCAGTAATTGCAAATAGGCCGAGCATAGCTGAGACAAATGAAATACCTTCCCATAACGCCGGTTGCCCAAATGTAAAACGCTGGGTTCCCGTCATTGGCTCCGCGCCTATAGTCTCTATTGAGAGGCCTATTAATGCCGCTATCACACCCTTAATCCAATTACCGCTCACAAGGCTCGCAACAATGGTTAAACCAAAAATTCCGAGTGCAAAGTATTGGATTGGCCCAAAGGCAACAGCAAATTTTGCCAATGGAATAGAAAAAAGTACTAGCATAATAGTACTAAACACCCCGCCAGTAGTTGAGGACATTACAGAAATGCTTAAAGCGCGACCAGTCTGGCCTTTTTCTGTCATTGGATAGCCATCAATTGCTGTAATCGCACCGGATGGTGTGCCTGGCGTATTAATAGTTATGGCTGTTATTGAACCGCCATATTCAGCGCCAACGTATATTGAGATTAAAAGAACAATTGCCACTATGGGAGACAAAATATAGGTAAACGGGATCATTAAAGCTAATCCGGTGGGACCGCTGAGACCCGGCATCGCGCCCACAACTATACCCATAGCAACGCCAGAAAACATGGCTAAAACAACTTGCCATTGTGTTAATTGGCTAATTCCTAGAATCCAATTTTCGAGCATAATATTTACTATCCCATTCTCTAAGAGATCAACCTAAAATCGTCGGTAAAAACTCAAGTGGAAGTGGGACCCTGAGAGTTAGAATAAAAAAGAGGTATACAAATAAGAGAAAACTTATCGTAACCAATAAAATATATTTTGGCTTAACCGCCGCGACCCAAAGAAGAAGGGGTAAAGTTATGCCTGCTGATACAAAAGTACTTAATTCCTCAAAAGTCATTGCCTGAAACAACATTATACCAGCTGCGAGAGGCGCCTTCCTCCACTTTCCCCAAACCACCTCGGATCTTTTCGTTTTATTTTGGAAAGACTGAATGACAAGTAGAAGTGAAAAAATGCAGATTCCACCAAATAGAATTTGGGGAAACATTGCGGGGCCAAGAGTTTTAACCATGCCTGGATCAACTTCAAATGTTGTCGTTTCCAGCCATCCTAGTATAGATATAAGTATTAAGAAGAGGGCGACGGAGAATTCTCCGCCACCCATATTTCTTAACACCATTAATTTTTTATTATTTAGCATTTTTTAGTTTTATTTTTTGAAGTGTTTTTTTAGATCTCTCACTTGTGTTTTGAAGAAAGCGTCAAATTTCTTTGGGCCGCCCATATAACCTGACATTATAGCTTTTTCTTTTGTATACTTTATATATTCTGGATCCTTTAACATTTTTTTTACCGCATCATGTAGTTTATTTACAATTGATGTAGGGGTTCCTTTTTTAACTAAAATCCCCCGCCAAATTGCCGCCTGAACATTATGCCCACCTTCTTTAAATGTTGGCCAATCAGGATGTGAAGTTAAACGACTATCATGCGCAATACCAAGCATTCTGAGATTACCCGCTTTAACTTGGTCTCGTATTTCTCCAGGATTTAGAATAGCAGCATCTATATGATTACCCAGTAGCATTTGGATCATCTTATTTGCCTTTCTAACTGGAACATATTTTATATCGGAGTTTGTTAGAGATGCTGACTTAAGTAGCAGACCAACAGTATATGGATCCATCCCAATGGAGTGAGCTCCAGTCCATCTTAATTTCCCAGGGTTAGCTTTAATCCAATTAGCCAAGGATTTAAATGTTTTCCATCGTGAATCCGCACGAACACCCACGCCTTGCGGGTCTAATTGCAATCGAGCAACACCTTGCCAATCATTCTCTGAGAATGGAACTTTACCGCTAGCTAGAACAATAGCTGTTGTCGTCGTGTCTAAAAAAATATGATACCCATTGGCTTTCCGCTTCTGAATATATGCCTGAGCGACCGCGCCGGAACCACCTTTCTTGTACAAGGCCACCGCAGAACCACCTAGATACTTTGGCAAAATTTGTGCGGCTTTATGTCCCAATACGTTTGCTCCTGAACCAGGACCGGCTTTTACAACTATCTCAATTGTTCTATCTGGATATTCTGCATTTACTTCGGTAGTAGGTGAGATTAAAAAGATACCTAAAATACCCAACGTCAGAAATTTTAAATGTTTATTTAATTTTATCATTTCGGCTCCCCAATTAGATCGTGATGTGTAATGATTTCAGATTTGCATTAATTGTAATATTAGATAATAATTTTATTATCGGAAAAAATATTATTGTATGTCAAGATAAAGTTATAAAAATGTAACTGACAAAAGGGACAAAAGGAGTAGAAGGAGTTGAAATGTCACAATCGAACTCGTTAGCAGATGAAATAGCTCGTAGAAGGGGACATCGTTACCCTGCACATGAGTTTATCGCAGAGCATTTTCCGGATTATATGGAATCCTTACTCAATTTAGATCAAATTATTCGAGGAAAAGAGAGAAAATTTGATGAGAGAATGCATGAGTTATTTCATATAGTGGCTTTAGCTGTCGACATGTCAAACCCACATAATCAACCTCATCTTAAGAATCATCTAAAGAAGGGATTGCTGTTAGGCTTAGAACCAACTGAAATCGCAGAAGCTTTGATGGTTTGCGTTAACCCTTGTGGGGCAAAAGTTCTTACATATGGGGTTACATGTATGCTCGAGGCTATTGAAGAGCTAAAATCTGAGGGTTTGCTCTAGTCAATTATGACCGCGTTTCCAGTGCGCGCAGACTCCTCGATAGCCAATGTTATTTGGAGAGTTTTTAACCCCTCCTCAATTGTAGTATGTGGGATTGGTGATCCGGTGACTAAGTGATCAAGCCAAGATCGAGTTTCATTGGCTATTGGCCCCCAAAAATCATCTCCAACCCAATCGCCTGAAGAGTTCGTCTGCATGAACAACATCTTTGGATCATGGTCCGGCACATAGGCATGAGGAATACCCTTGTCTGAGTAGAGCACACTATCTTTATTATCTGCATCTAGCAATATGACGCCATCCTCGCCAAAAATCTCAAACCGGGGGCTTTGACCAAACGTCGGATAAGTGGCGGGTAAAGCGTAAAAAATACCAAGGTTAACTATTGCGCCATTTTCAAAAGTGATAATTGCCCAAGTTGCTTCATCAACTTCGTGGCCCAAATTTCTAAAAACTTTACCGTGGCTTCGTGCTACTACTTCTACCGGTCTAATCCCCTCTAAATACCAGCAAACCAAATCAACGTAATAAGTAAGTACATCGAGAACAGGCGATGCTCCAGGCGACCGTTTGATAATTTCAAGCATTTGGGCTCTGGTATTCATAACCCTCGATTGAATAGCTATTACCTCTCCGAGGCGTCCCTCTTTGATGTGCTGTTTTGTCATCATCCATCGGCGGTCATGACGTCGAGAGTAACCAATAACCAATTCAACACCAGCCTCTTTGACAGCATTAGCGATAAGGTCTCCATCTTCTAGCGTCAGTGCAAGAGGCTTTTCTAGAAAAACTGGCTTACCCAACTTTATTGCCTGAAGAACAGCCTCAACATGATCGTGCTCTGGCGTTGCCACTATCACTGCATCAACGTCCTCGTGGGAAATAGCATCAAAGTTATTATTAGTCACTAAATTAGCACCTGTTTTTTGCGCTAGTATGTCAGCTTTGGTTTTATCTTTATCTGCCAAAGCCAGAAAATGAACTGATGGGTGACGTGAAGCCATTCCCGCTCGCAATGATCCAATCCTACCTGACCCTATAACAGCTATGCCGATGTCTTTTTTTTTCATTTTACTTACCCTTTAAAACGTTACTTTTAATTTTCACGTTGCCCCAATACTTGACATTTATTTATTTTTAGAAATATAAATTAAAAAAATGTTTCAGAAAAGCATAAGTAAGGAGGGTAATTATTTTTGGGCAACATGGATAAAATTAATCTAGATATTAAGTCATACAATGACTCATTTGCTGGGGAAATTAAAAACATCAATCTATCGGAAGAGCTATCACCCGAACAAGTACGCCAAATAAGGCAAGCCTTTGATGTTTTTGGGGTTCTCTTCTTTAGGGGACAAAGTTTATCACCTCAGGAGTTTAGTAATTTCTCTCAGCACTTTGGGAAATTGCACGTGCATCATTTAGCTGAGAAAACCTTCCCCGATAACCCCGAGGTTAGAGTTCTTTCCAATGTAAAAAAACAAGGCAAATATATTGGTCAATATCGAGCCGGTCACTATTGGCACACTGACCTAGTTTTTCTTAAACATGTGGGGTATGCAACGCTGCTTCACGGTGTGCAATGTCCACCAGACGGGGCAGACACGTTATTTGCCGATATGAAAAAGGCCTATGTTGAACTGCCAAAGAACCTTCAATCTCAAATTGACGGTAGTACGGCATTACATGATCATGCTTATTCGTACAGTAAACTTTATCCAGATCGACCACCGCTAACGCGCGACCAAAAAGCATCAACTCCGCCAGTACGACACCCCTTGGTTTCGGTTCATCCAAGAACTGGAGAAAAGTCAATCTATATGACTTCTGCCACAATTCGTGAAATTGATGATTTCGAAGAAACCGCCTCCAGAAAAATAGTTGGTGAACTAGAAACATTTTGTACTCAGGATAGTTTTGTTTATGAACACAAATGGAGAAAAGGGGATGTAATTGTCTGGGACAACCTTCGCTGTTTGCATGCGGCAACCCCTTTTGACGAAAAACATGATCGCATCCTCTATAGAACGCAAACGTTACATCAAGAACTAGTAGTAGGTAATTGAATAAATGAATATTTTAATGCTAGTTTTCTTGCATGCCGTGAACCAAAAAAAAACCATATAAAGGATAATATTCTTGACAGAATCTCATGACAGCGGTCTCGAGTTTGTCAGTTGTGATTTATGTTACACAGCTCATAAACCCTCTTTTGATAAGGATCCTAACACACTTCAATCTCAAACTCCTTTACCTATAATAATTAACGGCAAGAGGGTGAAGACAATTGATGTCCACGCTCACTGCCAGGTGTCTGCCGCACTAGAACTTGTAAAAGGTCGCCCTGAAGTAGCTGGCGTCACGTTAGCTGGAGCAGACTTTTCGAGAGTTGAGAATATACCATCACGCCTTAAAGATATGGATGCTATGGGTATTGATATGCAAGCTCTTAGTATTACAGTTTTTCAACATTTTCATTGGGCAGAAAAGGAATTAGCATCCGAGATAGCACGCATACAAAACGAAAAATTATCAGAGATTTGCGGGGAATATCCAGACAGATTTGTGGCCTTAGGTACTGTGTCTTTGCAACACCCTGAACTCGCGACGGAACAATTAGAATATTCGGTTAGAAAGCTTTATCATAGAGGGGTGATGATCACTGCAAGTGTTAATGATGATGAGTTATCAAATCCTAAATTTAACCAATTTTGGGCTAAAGCTGAAGAGTTGGAAGCTGTAGTATTGATCCATCCTCAACACTTTAAGGCCGCGACAAAACGGTTTGAAGGGAGAGGGTTTTTATCAAATATTATAGGTAACCCTTTAGATACGACAGTAGCTCTCGCGCATTTAATTTATGAAGGTGTTCTTGATCACCACCCAAATTTGAAAGTTATAGGAGCTCATGGAGGTGGTTTGTTGCCCTCATATATCGGGCGTTACGACCATGGGCATAACAGTAATGATAGGGGCGGGCGGGGTCTTGAAAAGAAAAAGCCGAGTGAATATTTAAAACAGTTATATTTTGATAGTCTTGTTTACAGTACAGAGAATTTAAAACATTTAATAAATGAATGTGGGGTTAGTCAAATTGTTCTTGGCACAGATCACCCTGCTGGAATGGCTAATATTAACCCCATAGCACATCTATTAAGTATTAATGGCCTAAGTGATGATGATATTGAAGCAATATGTAATGGTAATTTAAGAAAACTCCTAAAAATTAATACATAGGATCTTTGACATGAAACACTCCACTAGGAAGCGAGACGGACAGCAATGGATAAATGACTATCTGCTAAAAGTAACGGGAAGACCCGTACATTATGAACTAGACAGCCGGTTGCTACCATCTCAAGCCAAAAGCATGAGGATGGTGACTAAGTATGTTATTAAAGAGGCCGAACATGCCGAACATTTGGCTGATTCTGCAAAAGATCGCGGAGATATAATAAATGCTCGGGCGCTTTTTCGAACAGCTTCTGAAAAATATAGAGAAGCCCAACACTTTGTTATTCCAGCAACAAATAAATCACGGTGGGAAATATATGCAAAAGCACGCATTTGTTCACGATTGATGTTTGACTTGCTAGACTATCCTGTTGAGTTGGTTGAGATACCCTTTGAAGGAAAAACCATTCCCGGTGTTCTTCACCTCCAGCCAGGCGGGGTAAAGGCCCCGGCCGTCGTTTTTATTCCCGGAATGGACAACACTAAAGAAAACTATCCCAACCCTTTTGATAATGAATTTCACCAACGCGGCATGCATGTGTTATCTATTGATGGACCAGGTCAAGGCGAAGCTCTCGAAAGAGGCATTTATGTAACCCCGGATAACCACGTCGTAGCTGCAAGTGCCGCTTTTGATTTTTTAGCCGCACGAGATGATGTTGACGAAGAACGTATTGGCTTATCAGGCCGAAGCTTCGGCTCTTTTTGGTCAATGCGGGCAGTAGCAGATGACCATCGTTATGCCGCAGTAGCGAGTGCTGTTGCATGCTATTATTGGGACTTATTGACAATTTTTGATGAAGCACCAATTAGATTCAAACAAGTATTTATGGCAATGTCTGGTATCGAGAACGAAGATGATTTTGACATAATGTGTGAAGGTTTTACCTTGAAAAACCATGTGGAGCGGATTACATGCCCGGTTTTAATGTGTATTGGTGAGTTTGATCCCCTTAATCCATTAGAAGATGCTGAGAAGGTATATGACGCCCTAGGGTGTCCGAAAGAAATGTGGGTATTAGAAGATGAATTTCATTCGATACATTCTACAAAGGCACTATGTAGTCGACCTACCTTTCATTTTATGGCTGATTGGATGGACCGCGCTTTAAATAATAAGTTAGAAAAAGATCTAAATAGGAAAATTTTCGTCAAAAAAGATGGCTACGGTATGTACGATGACTGAGAAAATAAAATTATGATAAAGATTGGTCAATGATGATAGCAGCTCGACCAATTACTAGGCCACTTTCTATTTTCTGATGCATAATCTCAGCATCTTTTAATAGACAGGTTTCCGTAATTTTTGGCCAAATTTCGCCGCGCGAGACTACATCAAGAGCATATAAAACCTCATTCTTAGTTGCATATTTACTTCCCAATATTTCTATCTCACGGCTTTTAACCCAATCTCCAGATAACGCCACCGGATTTGCCACACCGCCTCCACCTAAAATAGCTAAACGCCCGCCTTTTCCTAGAGAAGATATAGAATCATAAAGTGTTTTATCGTTCGCTACAAAATCAGTCACCACGTCAACACCATCCCCGCCTGTTAGTGCAAGCAGGGCTTCTGTTAGATTAACGTTACTTACATTTATTGTCTCAAAAGCTCCAGCCTCAGAACAAGTTTTTAACTTATTATCATTTATATCAATCGCAATGACCTTCGCACCGGCCCAGACTGCTGCCATAACCATATGCAAACCTAATCCACCACCAGCACCAATTATTGCAACAACATCATCTGTTTTCATGCGGGTTTTTTTTGTTACCTTAATTGGGGTAGCGATAGCATCAGTTATTACCCCCAATTCTGCAGCATACTTTTTATAATCAAGATTCTTTGGCAGCCTTAAAAAATTATTTGCCGGAAGTTTGATAAACTCAGCATAGCCTCCATCAATAGATTTACCAACGTACCCAGAAAATTTATCACAGAGTGTTTCTCTGTCGATTAAACACCAGCGGCACTCACCACAAGTAAGATAATAATAAGCTGTAACAGGGTCGCCTACATTCAAGTTTGTGACACCACTCCCTAATGCTACAATCTCAGCTGTGATTTCATGTCCAATGATCCTTGGGTAATCAACTTTTGTGCGTCCCGCACGAATATGTTGAATGGTTAAGCCTGCTCCGCAGGTCAAAACTTTAGCAACAGCCTCTCCCTCATTTGGCGTAGGGTCCGGAACATTTATCAGCTGAAAGGGTTGCCCAGGTGCAGTTAAAACCATTGCTTTCATGTTTATAAAAACCTTTTGTATTTCCAAGAAAAACTAAATTATAAATTATAAATTATACTTTTCTAATTCTATATTTTATTATTACGATTAATAAACATTAAAACGAAAATATAGGAAAATCTTTTATGTCACTTATTCCAGTAATTTCAGATGAAGACGCATCCCCTGAGGTGCGCGCGCTTTTTAAGAATGTTAAAAGTATGTATGGTCGTGTCGCTAATGCGATCCGCGTTGCAGCACATTCACCTCGAATAGCACAGGTTCTTTTCGGCTTTATTGTCGCTTCACAACGTTCGGAAATTAGCGGTTGCCTAACCAAACGAATAAAAGCTTTAGTAACCTTAAAAACCTCTCTTTTAAACGGTTGCAATTATTGAATAAGCCATAAAACAACCCTCGGTCGGGGGTTAGGTTTTACAGATGAATTACTCGAGGCAGTAGATAATGCTTACTTAACATCAGATCTTTTTTCTAATGACGAGAAAGCAGCTTTACGCTGGGCAGAGGTAGTAACATTAAAATTATATCATTCAGAGCCAGGGCGACCATCGCAATCCCCGCAAGCAATGGCTAACTTGAAGAATTATTTTACGTATGAACAGATTGTTGAGCTAACAATAGTGATTGGACATAATAATTTTTGGAACCGTTTTACAGATAGTCTCGAAATAGATATGGAATCGCATGAACTTCAAGAAAAATTTAAAAAATCAACCAATGTAAACATACAGCACTATACCGATTTCATGAACGATTGTTGGTGGAATAGATCGGGCTAATTATTTTGTTTTAAAACAATTAAATCTGTCGACCGGTGCTGTCAGACGAATGCGAACT
>Ga0114997_10004907_pt1 | contig 10310 bp, 9 predicted proteins | sample ArcticOcean_MG_C_2_FD_87045 | JGI IMG/M metagenome (GOLD analysis project Ga0114997, IMG submission 87045) | Marine microbial communities from western Arctic Ocean - ArcticOcean_MG_CB4_136 | ecosystem: Environmental > Aquatic > Marine > Oceanic | place: Arctic Ocean: Canada Basin | collected... | reverse complement strand
GGGCCCCTGCAGTACGGCGGTCCCGCGAGACCTCCGACTTCCCCGCGTCAGGTCCGCGGAAAGATCGCCACGGGTCCGCGCCTTGACCGCGAGGCCAGTTCCGCCGGACCCGCAGCCGGTTTTTCCCCGCCCGCGGCCCGACCGCGAAATTTAATCCTCCGACTGCCCGCGGCCGGCCCGCCTTGACCGCGGCCTTATCCGCCGTCCGCGGCGTCCGCAGGGTCCGCGTAATATTCCGCCCGGGCCCGCACCGGGTCAGCGTGCAGCCCGTTGTCGGTCCGCGAAAAGTTTCAAAGGTACGGGGCTTGACCGCCGGCTTGACCGCCGCCAATCGCAGGCTAAACTTCAAGTTGAAGTTCAATCTGGCCTTGACCGCAGCCGACCACCACCCGCGGGTTTGTCCGCCACTCGGCCGCCCTGGTCCGCGAACACCAGACCGCCCCGCGCCGACCGCCGGTTCTGGACCTGACCGCGACGGGTCCCCGACGGTCCGCGCCGAGTTCTACCCTAGTCCGCCTGGAGTTTACCCCGCCCGCCGGGCCCCGCCCGCGGCTGCCCGCCGCGCCCGCGCCCTTGACCGGCGGTCCCGCCGTACTGCAGGGGCCCCTTTTATAATCTATAGTCCATAGTTTATATTCTATATAGTCTATAGTCAGGCACCATATAGGTCAAATGCCTGGGTAATTGAATCATCCCCTGGAGGTCGAGATGCCATGATGGGGGATATAGGGGGCCACTCAGGCTGCCAGTGATGCCCGACGCGTGGCCGCTTCAAGTTGTTGGCATCAGTAACCCCCGGGCCCCTTACCTGGATCCTGCCCAATAAACGATATGGCAACCTTAAAACTTGAAGGTGTCGAAAAAACGTTGTCGCATCCGCAGCCCTAAACCCCATCCGACTCAGGCTGCTCAGGCTGACTCTGAGTCCTGAGTCCGCCCGGGCCGACTTGGAGTCTGAGTGTCACCGTGGCGGTGTCGCCAGCCCGGCGGCGCTTGGGATCCCGGTGGTGCCGGGCGAAGATCGCTAAGCGGCGAGATGTGAACCTTCGTGTCTCTCCGTCCTCGATTTACAATTTTCCAAGCCCACCTGCGAAGCGTAGCGAGCCGGTGGGCGCGTCCTTTGACAGACCGCCCACTGCTTAGCGCTGTACACGAATTGATTGAAGCCGCTGGGGCGCCATTTGTGCAGCGCGCGCGCAGAGCTCTTCCTTGTAGCCCAAAGCTGTGTGGGACATTGTCCTTTTTTGAAACGCGGACGTATGCGACGCGCTATAAACGGCTGACGGACCAAAACGGGTTGCGATCGGTCATATCTCGCCGCGTGCGGACCGTTCGCAGCCATGCATCGTTTCCCTAGCGCGCCCAAAGGTTTCAAACGCTCTGGGACCGCGCCAGTGCAATTTGCGCATGCATCCGCGAAACACGGACGCCGTATTTTGCCGCGCCGCGCAACCGACCGCAAAAAATGTGCCCAGATAGCGGGAATTGCGCGCGAGCGAGTACGTGAGCTGCCTGGCGCGGGAAACGAGTTCTACTGCCTTGAAGCAACGAAATAAAGGAGCTGGCGGCGTCACGAGGTCTTGCGTGGCGGCGGCCAGGTGCGAAAAAGATTTGGCGTCTCGAGCAAAAAGTAACGTGTGCGTCGAGACTTGCCGCGCGCGAAGACTGCTTTCCCGGCCGCGGACCCCTTGAGAACTCGAATTTAGCTTCGCGGACTCGCCCAGGCCCTGCCACGAAGTCGGACCGGGAGCGGATCGTAGTCACTGAGGCGAGCGATTACCGACATGAGTCCACTGGCAGCTGCGCGGCCACTCACCGCCGGCCACGGGCGCCTGGAAGGCCCGAATTTAGACTCGGAGGCGCGCGGCGTCGCCACCCGCGCGGCCGCCGCAGGCACCTCTGTCAAAGGACGCGCCCACCGGCTCGCTTCGCTTCGCAGGGGGGCGACCCCTTTCTTGCCTTCCCACTAATCGGAACCACCCTTGGGTACTAGTAGTATTAACTTCGCGCCGCGGCTGGCTGGGAGCGTGGGACGATGGGGATTCAGTTCAACCTCAGCAAATTCACCACACCCCCTGCACTGACCTTACCCCTCCTTCGCGTGCGAAAAGTCCAATTAGAGCGCAGCAAAAACCCGCGGGCAATTATACCTAACCTGATGGTAGGGTTGGCCTCTCCCTAGTATGCCTACCAGCTCCTACTGTAGTAAGCGCAGCGATGGCAGACCCGGAGAGTGATGAGTGTGGTATGCCGCTAGTGTGTGAATCTAACGTGTTATCATCTTGGCACCTTAGGCTCAGCGCCATCTTTGAACTTATTATTATTAGACTCTGGATCGTGCTATGCCAGTGTAGCGGTCCGCTCAGTCGCGATATTCACTTTTCTCGTCGCAGGCGGACTCTAGACCCCAACTCCGCGCGACGTAGCCAAGCCCGTGTGTTAAAGGAACTTATATATTTAATAGTGTGAGTCATGTGCAAAGGTGATGCCACAGCAACACGACCAGCGGACTCGTTGCTCACTTTGGATATCAAGGCGGAACTGCCTATCTCGGCTTCATGCGTGCCAGTTCCTACACTTCTGGGATCCATCACCGCCGGTGTAGCAAGTGGGGTCTGGGGCATGACACAACAAGCTGCAAAATCGGGTAACCCTTCACTAACATCAGAGTTTGAGTATAAATTCAAGTCTTTATCCCTATCGGAGTCATCAGAACAGCAAGCAAAACCGCAATCTGGTGGCTACAGTGGCTACTTTCTCCTGCAGCTGCCAGGAAGGACCGCACCAGTGAAAGTTGTAGAGAATGCCATGTCTTTGAAATTCTCTTTGAATATTGCAGGCAAGCTTAATGTGCGCGGTCACGGAGAAAACCGTTATGGCCCCTTCTCAATTTCTGGTACCTGTGACACTGATGGTCGTAATCTTGAGCTTGCACGCATTTATGCACTCAAAGGTGCTCAGACTGTCAAGCCCAAAACATCATCGTCAACTATGCACAAGCCTAGTGGCAAGGATTTGACTTGTGTTCAGGAAGCACTGAAAAAGTCGCACGATCATACCGTTGAAAGTTCAACTTTGTCAGGTGGAAGAGAATCAGTTGGGGCCGAAACTGAGGGAAAACGTTCCACGCGTGCGCGCAAAATGCCATCACACCTTCGTGATGAACCATTTCCCGGAAGCATCCCAAGCAGTTTCCCATCAAGTGCGCCATTCAAGCGCTGCAATGCCATGGTTGCGTCACTGGAGCGGTCAACTGGCTCAGGCTGGTTCTTGACGCCCGTAGATGCGATCACGCTTGGGGTTCCCCACTACAGCGCGATTGTCGACTTGCCAATGGATTTGGGTACTGTAAAGCACAGCCTTGACCGTGGTTTATACTCTGATCCACATGCTTTTGCTACAGATATGCGCCTTGTATTTCGCAATGCCATGACTTTTAATATTTTACCAGAGGCACCTGTTCATGAGGCCGCACGTGACCTTCATGTAAAACTTCAAGACCAACTCAAGAGCCTATGGAAGCATGCGGCTGGCGGCACTCTGGCTGGTGCCAAGGTTAGAGTCGGGGGGCTAAAGCGTGATGCAGATCTTGACTTTGATGGTGGTACCAAACGTGGCAAAGTCACGAATGGAAAAGGTGCAGGCAAGAAAAGTGGCAAGGGGAAAAAGTGTACACGAGACGATGAGATTTCTACTCTGCCTTCGGGAACTGGGATGGTCCCTGTGGCTGATCTCATCAACATGCAGCGTCAAATGGAATCTATGCAAGCAACTATTGCCGCTCTCCAGAAGCAGGCCTCGCAAACCGAGGTGCAAGTGCAGATGAATATGGAGCTTGGCGTCGGGACTGCAACTCCATCTGCCTACAGCTCATCCAAAGTACCTCGCTTTGCTAAGCCTCTTACTTTTGACGAAAAAGAAGCCCTCTCTGATGACATCAATGCCCTCCCCCCGGACAAACTTGCCCATGTTGTAAAAATTGTCCAGGAGTCCATGCCACTAAGAGGCCGCCATGATGATGGTGAAATTGAAGTTGACATCGAAACCCTTGATAATGACACTCTCCGCCACCTCCAAAAGTACGTCAAAGCATCGCTGAGTAAGAAACGAACAAGCATAAAAAAAAAAAATCCGCTGCTGCAAATGCCATCGACTCACCCCGATATATCACTTACAGCCGATGAACGCACTCTTGCATCCATCGCCTTTGGGAATTCCGGCCTAGGATCGGGCCTGAACTCAGATGAGGACGATGACGAACTCGCTTATGACGTTCTTGGGGCTTAGTCTACTGGTCTGTTACTACTTGCGGCGAGTTTCAATCGCTGCCATCAATCTACTTATACGTACTACTTCATCCGGCCTGGTACTCTCCCAGATAAACGGGCCATTAGGGCTCAGGCGATGGGAAGATAAGGACGCAACTACTCTACTGGCCTTGTCGTAATTTGGCCCTTGAAAAAAAACAGTCAATCCGGGTCAAACGGCCAAAAGATTTCCAAAACGCTAGGGGCCGGGCCAGGACCCGGAAGGGGCCCGTGGTCCGCAGACTGCCGCGGCCCTAGTAATAATGATTCGGCGGCACCTTGGGCAAATAATAATTTAATGCATATGTATCGGAGACGGGCGAGACCGTGGCGTATCCTGTACACCCTTGGAAGGGTCTAGCCCCAGTATAGCCCCAGCCTCCAGGCGCCTCCAGGCGGCGTCTAGTCGCTTACCGTGACCAATAAATATCGTTATGATTTGAGATGGTTTGTGTTCCCAGCCCGGGCCTTTCACAAAAACAACGGGGACCTAGAGAGGTGCCTGGACACTTGCCGCACTGGCAGGTTTCGGGGCAGGTGGCGGGTTTTCACAAGTAACCCACCAAATTCTCTATTGGCGGTAAAATGTTTTGTGACTTCCGCGCAGCCCCAGCAGATACTTCAGTCCTGAGTTAGAGTCGCGAGACGGCTGGCGGAGACACTGCAGTGGGCGGACGGGTCGCTTGTGAAAACCCGCCACGCAGAAACCATAGTACTGAATCGCGTCCGTTTTTCTAGCATGGACCACTGCCGGACTCCTTCCAGCGATTTATACAACCCCCTTATGGGTAGGGTAGGGTAATTCGGCCCCAAAAATACGCGCGGGCGCTGGGTCATTTTATGTTTTAACCCCCCTGTAGCCGGTGGCTGCTACAAAACCTGTATCAAGTCCCGCCGCCATGAAGCCTCCTTCGGATTGATGACAAAATCTGTCAAAATATCACGCGGCATGGCCCGGAAGTGGGAGCGACACATGCCGTCGAAATTTCGGCTGGTAGGTCAATGCTTCGTCACATCAGGCGCCGTGCTCATGATAGTTCTGACGTTCCTCTGGAGTCAGTATCTTTTTCCGACAATGCTGGACGCCAATGTCGCATTTGACGTCTGCCAAGTCCTGCTATCGGCTTGTTTCATTAACTCAAGCTGTATAGGCTGTGCTAAATCAATATGACCAATTCACAAACGACTGGACGTTCAAAGATTTTGAGCAGCTAGCTGCGCCCGTAGTGGTGGTATGATTGATTTGAGTCGTGAGTCTCTGTAGGCATCGTGAGCAGGATTTGGCCACAGACTTATTCATTCTATATCTTTGGCACGTGACAAATACAGAAAATTTTATTGAATCAGGGTACAAGCCGCGCCTCCAGGAGAAGGGGCCCTATGCTTACGTGAAGCAGGCCTACAAATATCATATTGTGAGAAGATACCTGGAATACTTGTGAGAAATACGTGTAACGCTCTTGTAGGACTGGTCCGAGGATGGTAAACAAGTTACCTACAAGGAGTGGTGGTATCTCAAAAAGGCCGATTCAACAGAGGCGTGTCGACTTATGTTTTTCCAGCAGGGCCTAGGTGAGTATAATGAGCACACTCGGGACCGACCAGTAGGCTGCGCTGCTGACAACGAAACGGTGTGTTGAGATAGCCGATCATCCACAATTGTGTTTGATATAGGTGACGATGTTGAATCCAAAGTTCATGGCACTACAGCATCGATGGACCGTCCAGGAAATCTTTGGTGAGCTATCACAGTCTGTCTTTGCCAACATTCGCAATTCCATGGTGGCTGCAGATGCATTTCCTAGAACCGTGCGTACAATAATATCGGGCATCGACGACAATCACTATCTTAATGCTCAGGTCAAGGCGGAGCTCACTCCAGATGCCTTTTCTGACGTTTGGACATATCGATTGGCGGTGCATGCATCTTCAGCCTTAGGTTCTGTTGTGTCTGCCCTTGGTAGCACAGATGCTTCAATTTCTTTTGCGCTGTCGGACAGCAGCACCACTTCGCATTTTCACTCACTATCCCTATCACCTATAACCGGAGATGTGGCTTTTGGAACAGCTGACGCAATCAAAGCTGAAGCAGCAGTAGCAGGCGTGACCGAGTCTGAAGCCACTTTGACTACCAGTCAGGCAGCTTATTTGCTGGAGCCTGCGAACACCATTTCTGTACTCAACTATGAGCGTGGTGTGCCACTGTGGATAGGCGCAGCAAGATACTTGGGCCTAGTGCAATCATCTGGGCTCGAAGATGAGGCCAGCCCTGCGTACCAGCTTGCATACGATCAGGTCCTCAACGATCTGAAAGTGTTGTACAAGAGTCCCGACGCAACGAGAGTCGTCGCTCTGGGAATCGCAAGGCATCTGTATGGGCCAACGGGCTGGATGACCTCGCCCGGCGCCGATGAGTATCGCACCAAGGAGTGGGCAGGGGACCAAGCTTTTCTCCGGGGAGGCGGTTGTGACTGTGGTTCATACAGCACTGGGTTGTACGCGGACGTTGCTGTCGCCATAAGCCCTGGTCTATACTATTACCGTTGCAGTTGGGGACTTGCTGGTTCGTTAGACTTTCATGCTCCCTGGGAAGCTGGCGCTGTCGTCTCACCGATGAATTCTTCCCTTACAAAGTGGATTATCGATCCTGACTATGAAGATACTCGCAATGACATTGGCATCCACTCTGATGAAAATTTGGTTCGATGGTGGCAAGTGTATGAGTACTGCAACGTGTCTCGCAGTGGTCGAAGCCCAAGGTAAGCTATGAGCCTTCTCTGCCCAGTCACGACACACAGCTTTATTTAGTTGCGATGCCATGATAGAGGCATCCCATGTGGCCGAAAACTTTATTCCAGCGGTCATGTTCGATCTAAGCCAGCACACGCTAAAGTCATTCTCCGCTACTTTAAATACGCGCTCTGCTGGACTGGATGATAGCACATTCATTTCTGGCAACGGTACGATTTGATCTTAGTAACCCAGCGTACCCATGATTTGTTTCTTGCATCACAGGTTCAAATACGGCAAATATGGTCGCTTTGGTTCAACAATACCAAGCACAAGCATGCGCAGTTGCGGGGCACCTCTACGAAGCTTGGGCTCTCAGAGACCATTGGCATGAAGTTTATGTTGCATCTAGAATGTCTCGTGCGACTGGCTTTGAATTTCTTGCAGGCCGCCTCGAAGACCTCGGTTACGCGCAATGGGGAGGAGGCTATGTGACATCTGCGCTTTGGGGGGTACCGTCGGTTCTAAACATTGAACGCAAGGGGTATTGGAAATTTGGCATAGCATCTCCCTCACCGACGTTGAATCTTATTGAGTTTCACTCACAAGCAATGGCTGTCGGCTACTCTAACATGAATATGACCAAAGAAAGCGCACGTATTCTTCTGGATGCTCTTGCTGCAAACGGTCCCAAGGCACGTACTTTCCGCGGTAAGATCGGCGAAGTTGCTACTTCATTTCGTTGTACAAACGCTGATTCTGATGGTGGTTGTGCTGACACTGACAGTCCAAATCGTATATGGTGCGGTCCCGTGTTTTACTCGTCCTTTTTAAATGGCTCGAAACGCAAGCTCCTTTCGCAGCTTCCATCGTCGAACGTCAGCCGACTGTTTGATGGGTAGGAAAAGCTTCGAGAACAATAAATTTGGCGAATATTGCGACTGCCAGGCAAATGGCAGCTACTTCGTAACCCAAAATACCTTTGGAAATTTCCTGGGGGCCGTTCCACAGTCTATAAATAACAATACATCTGGTGATGTAAATTTAGACCAGGCAGCTTCGTTACTTGCAGAGGAATTCATGTCGTCTGCCGTCACTTGCCAGCGCATCCAGGACTATTACAAACAGTGCTCCTGGCTTGAAACTGAACCAAGATATAGCTTTTGGCTGGTAAATTGCAAGACATGGGAAACGTTGATCTCTGATCCAACTTACGGCATTTATTGTGATCTCGAGACAATCCTAAAGGTTGATTCAGCCCACAACCATGATTACCAGTCAGCGACAAATCATCCATATCCTCGACGGCGAGGAATTATTATTGCTTTCTGGCTTCAAGAGTGGTCGACTTATCGTGTGCTTATAGAAAAGCGACTGGTCTGCAACGAGCCAGAATGCTCAGAGTGCTTATCGAAGGGCTATTGTGACCGTGCCTATAGCTACGGTGGACTTTTTGTTACACATCAAGCGAAGCGACTATTGTTTGAGGGCTACGTGGATCGAGTTGCAATGGCATTGTTAAATTCAGAGCTAGAATATTATAACCTATCTGTGCGATGCCAGGATCATTCTACAATCAAACTTGACGAACGTTGTAACCCAGTAGAAAACAACGAATGCACTGATAGTGGTTTTGAAATCTTGGACAGACTTGGGGTTTCTAGAAAGTTTCAGCACAATGGCAGACATAAGAGGGACTGGTATTCGCCCGAAATAAACCTAAATCCAACCAATATTTCGCATTACATTGAGCCTAAAACTCAACCTGGGGATACCATGGGTACGCTATCGAGCCAGACATTAAGCATCGAAAACCCAGCCTTCGCCATCTATCCTGGGAAACTATGGGCGCCCGATGTTACAATCAATTTGCGTCGTGGCTGCGAAGGTGATGAAGTTTGCAAATTTCACCAAGAAACCGACTGTGTGAATCGCTTTCTTGGTGGAAAGGGGAAATGGCAAAACTGCACCAGTACTCTAGTGACAGGCAAGAACAATCTCAATGATGTACAGCGTGTTGCTGAATGGCGAGGGAACACCAGTCTCATCACTGGCAGTGAATTTGTTCCCAGAGGACCAGCGTAGCCCAAACCTGAGCGAAAATTTATGCTTGCTCTTAGGTGGATACTATTAACACGATGACAGGAACCTTGAGTCATCAAATGCGACCCTATGGTTGGGAAGGCTTCCAAGTGTACAATCTCACATATCTTACTAGAGCTAGGGGACTCAGTTTCCAAGGTGCCGATGTCATGTATATTTTGAATGCCGACCACTTAATGCTTATTGAGCTCGTGAGGTGTCCTACGGGCAACCTAGAGATTGGCATGGCAGATCTCTCAGAGGAGTACGTCGCATGTGTCCATAGGTATGCGCTCATTTTGGGGATAAATCGAGTTATAGGTTTTATGCGGAATGGCCAATCCGCAAGAAGCTAGATGCTGAAAACTTTACTCGCCGTTTCTGGGCTAGAGCAAATCGCTATGAAACTACTGCAAATACATTTGTTGACGGCCGTGAGCGTGCCGGGTATCACTTACAAGACGTTCATGGCGAGCGTTACCGTTGTCCTTATGGCATGATTTCGCTCGAAGCAATCGCGGACTCGCCATGCTTTATTAGTTTACCACACTTTTGGGGCAATGAAATATGGGGAGGCCTTGAGGCCAGGGAGGTTTATTTCAACACAAAGGATGATCGTAGGCTCCATAGTTTCTATGTCGATATTGAGCCCATCTCTGGCCAGGCTGTTCGTGAAGCCCGTCGATTTCAGTTTAACTTTCGCATAGAACGCAATATGCAATTTCCGCGAATTGTCTCTAGTCAAGAGCGATGTGAGGTGCCAACTGCAGATTTTAGTAAAAATGGCTACGGGTGCTTCATGTTCTTTCCAGTCTGGTGGGTCTCCGAGGAGCGTCATATTGACAGTAGCAAAGCACTGCGACTCAAAGCAGAGGTCCTTGAGATTCCGGAGCGACTGTTCTACACGACACTCTATGGTACTGCGGTTGCCGTGGCTCTCGTTGTGTTTGGGGCAATACCATGGTATTGTACAAACCAAAAAGAGGCCTCGTTTCGAAAACGGATTTACATCGACTAACTCTATAATATTATGCGATGGTCAATGTCCAGTCAATGGTACTCTATCTCATAATCAAGGCATTTGCACTGAAGCAAGGCAAGGGCGGATCTCCGAGTCCCGCCCAGATATGCACACCCCTGGCCAAGGACGCCAAGGGAGGGGATCCCCATGATGCCAGTTCTAAATATTAG
>Ga0114997_10004906_pt1 | contig 10311 bp, 11 predicted proteins | sample ArcticOcean_MG_C_2_FD_87045 | JGI IMG/M metagenome (GOLD analysis project Ga0114997, IMG submission 87045) | Marine microbial communities from western Arctic Ocean - ArcticOcean_MG_CB4_136 | ecosystem: Environmental > Aquatic > Marine > Oceanic | place: Arctic Ocean: Canada Basin | collected... | reverse complement strand
TCTTTACATCTCTCTATTTTTTTTATTAATGTTTTTTTTTTATATTGATCCTTCCATTAATTTGTTGTCCAATTTTTTTTTTTTGATTTCACGTTCACAGGCAAATCTTCAATTATTAAATACTTAATCTTGTCCTTAAACTTAGAAAAATTTTTATAATCAAAATTTAGTTTTTTTTCTTTTCCAGAGTGGTCCCTAGTAGCTTCTGCTACAATAAAAATATCTACATAATTATTTAATGTATTTAGTCTCAAATCAAGCATCATATCTTCATCAAAATACATGCAGCAATCATATAGTTTCATTAAAATTATTCCCCAACGTTTATTAGAGTACCTTTCATTCTTGCTTCATGAAAAGCTTTATAAAATGTAAACACTGATAATAAAAAGTAAATTGAATTTAGCACTAAAGCTGTCATAATATTAGAATAATTTACTATATTATTTAATAAAATAGATCTTACTTCTTCAAATATATAAACCAAAGGTAAAGCTTTAGCTAATATTTGTAACCAATCTGGTAAGATTGACAGTGGGTAATAAATGCATCCAAGTGGTGCCAGCAAAAATAGTGAAGACCAGGCTACATTTTCAAAAGCTGGTCCATATCTAAGCAGACCCGCAACCACAAATAAACCTAAAGTCATTCCAAAAATATAAAGACTTAACAAAAGAATCATTAAAGAAGGTCCCAAACTAAATAAAGAAACAGAAAATAATGGAGTTGCAAGAAGTATTGCTGGCACTATTCCAATTAATGTTCTTATCAACGCTGTCGCGGTAAGTGCTGCAATAATTTCACTAACTTTTAAAGGTGATATGAATAAGTTTGTGAAGTTTCTGCTCCAAATTTCTTCAAGAAATAGCATATTAAAACTTATGCTTGATCGAAACAAGAAATCATAAAGGATTGCTGCAGTCAAAATAATGCCAACAGTATGATTGTAAAAATCACTATACATTGTGAAAAACTTTGAAATAAAACCCCAAAGGATTATTTGAATTGTAGGCCAGTAAATTAAATCTAATATTCTTGGGAATGAACCCTTTATTAAATAAAAGTGACGAAGGAATAATGCAAAAATTCTATGAAACTTCATTTTTATTTCTTACAATTTTTAAAAAAACTTCTTCTAGGTTTTTTCTTCCATGCTTATTAATTAAGTCTTTACTTTTTCCTTTATCAATTATTTTTCCTTTATTCATCATCAACACTTCGTCACACAATCTTTCAACTTCATTCATATTATGAGAGGCAAGCAAAATAGTTGATCCGTTTTTAGAAGAAAAATTTTCAATAATACCCCTAACATAATCTCCTACATCTGGATCTAGACTCGCTGTTGGTTCATCTAGAAGAAGTATTTCGGGATCATTGATTAATGCTTTTGCTAAAGAAACTCTATTTTTTTGTCCTGAAGACAATTCCCCAGTTTTTCTTTTTCCAAATTCTGTTAAATTCAGTTTTTCCATCAGTTCTAAAATTTTATTTTTTAAATCTTTCACTCCATACAATCTTCCATACACGTTGAGATTTTCTTCAATAGTTAATTTTTTAGGTAATTCAATATACGGGGAAATAAAATTCATTTTTTGTAATATGTTTGTTCTATTTTTTTCAATATCTTTTCCGTTGATTAAAACAGTACCCGATGTAGGTTTTATTAAACCAAGCATCATACCGATAGTAGTAGATTTTCCGCATCCATTTGGACCTAAAAGTCCTATGGTTTTACCTTTATCAATTTTAAAGTTGATATCTTTAACAGCATAGGCTTTTTTATATTTCTTGTTTAAGTTATTAATTTCAATTGCTGGCATATTTATATGAAGCTTTTTTTAATCTATCATTAATAGCTCGACCTATTCCTTTATTAGGTATCTTGCAAACTACAATTGATTTATATTTTTTTTTTTTAATTTTTCGCATAGTTTTATATAAATTATTTGCAGCTTCTCTTAAGTTGTTTTTTTTACTCAAGTTGAAGTGGTTTTTAGCATTTTTAAATTTATTTCCAAAGGTAATAAATGCCTCATTTTTTTTAGGATACATTTTATTCATATAAACTGGTATTCCAGGATAATAATGTAATTTTAATTGACCGGGACTTTTAATTGATTTTAATTTTTTATTTATAATGATTTTTTTTCTTATTATTTTATAAATCTCCTCAGATGAGATAGCTCCCTGTCTTAAGATTGTTGGTTTATTGGTTAGATCTAAAATAGTAGATTCTAACCCGATTTTACTTCGCCCACCATCAAGTATAAATTTAATTTTATTACCAAATTCGTCAACGACATCAGCGGCGCAAGTAGAACTTAATTTTGATGAGATATTTGCGCTTGGAGCCGCAAGAGGAACTTTTAATATTTTTAGTAATTTTTTTGCTGTGTCGTGTTTAGGAATTCTAACAGCTAAGGTTTTTTTTCCAGCGCTTACAATTTTAGAAATTTTTGATTCTGGTTTTTTTTTTAGTATAAAAGTAATTGGTCCTGGACAAAAAGCTTTATAAAGCCTTATAAGAAGAGGTGTGCAAACCACATCTTTACAGAGAGAATCTAGATTTTTAAAATGAACTATTAATGGATTAATTGATGGTCTTTTTTTTAAACTAAATATTTTTTTTATAGATTCGTCTGAATAAGCATTTCCGGCTAACCCATATACAGTTTCAGTTGGTAAACCAATTATATTATTATTTTCTATGTTTTTTTTTGCTTTTTTTAAGTTAATAAAATTTGATTTATATATATTTGAATAGATATTTTTCATAAATTATTTAATATACGGATATAATATGAAATCAAAAAATATTCCAGTTGATATAAGGATAAAGTCCGTAAAAGATGCTCAAAATGAAATTTATGACCTTATTGATCACTTAGAAAACGCTGAAACCAACTTAGAGAATTCAACAGAAAAATATAATCGAATTTTACATTTAAATAACCATATTCAAGAAGAATTTAAAAAAAAAGCTAGCGAAATAAAAAAAACCGAAATAGATAAAAATGGTAAAGTTTTTATAAAAAATTAAAATAAAAAAGATGCGTGTTTTTTCATCTAAATTAATAAAAGTTGCAAAAAGTATAGATATTTACTTAAAAAAAGTCTTTTTGAGCCAAGGTAAAAATTCATACTTAGTTAAGGTGATGAAATATGGAATATTTTCTGGGGGAAAAAGATTCAGATCTTCCATTTTAACTAACACAGGAATAATTTTTGGAGTTAATTATAATAATTTAATTATCATAGGTTCAGCAGTAGAATGTATACATTCTTATTCATTAATACATGATGATTTACCTTCTATGGATAATGACGATTTAAGAAGAGGAAAACTGTCAACTCACAAAAAATTTAATGAATTTACTGCAATCTTAGCTGGCAACTCTTTACTCACATTAGCTTTCGAAATTCTATCTAGCAATGATTTAAAACTATCACAAAAAGTAAAAATTAAATTAATTAAAACATTATCAAATTATTCTGGTCACAGTGGCTTAGCAGGAGGTCAATATTTTGATTTAACTTTTGAAAAAAAAAAAATATCAAAAAAAAATATCATTGATATGCAAAAGAAAAAAACAGGGCAGCTATTTGGTTTTTGCTGTGAAAGTATTGCCATTATTAAGAATTTAAAATATGGAGAAAGGAAAAAATTAAAAGAAATAGGAATAAACATTGGTTTATTATTTCAAATAACAGATGATTTGATAGACTATAAAGGTGATACTAAGACTGCTGGTAAACCAACTAAAAGAGATAAGAAAAAAGGAAAAGCAACACTTTTAAATTTATTGGGTTATAATCAAACAATTCTTTATGCAGAAAAACTAAAAGAAAAGATTAATAAAGATTTAAAAAAATATGGAAGTTCTGCTAAAGATTTATTAGAATCTATAAATTTTATAGTTGATAGGAAATTTTAAAACTATTTGCATTGTGCTCGATTTAATAAATAATGATCCAATAGCACGCACAACATCATAGCTTCTCCAATCGGCACAGCCCTAATTCCTACACAAGGATCATGTCTACCTTTTACAGAAATTTTAGTATTTTCCCCCTTTTTATTAATAGTTTCTCTGCTATTTAAAATTGAAGATGTGGGTTTAACAGAGAAAGAAACTATAATTTCTTGACCAGAAGATATTCCTCCTAATATCCCTCCAGCATTGTTAGATTTAAATTTTGTTTTACCTAAAATACTTTTCATCTCGTCTGAATTTTCTTCTCCACTCATAAATGCCGCATTCATACCCGCACCAATACTTATACCTTTGACTGCATTAATACTCATCAATGCATTTGCTATGTCAGCATCTAATTTTGAATAAATAGGCGCTCCCAAACCTGCGGGGATACCTGACGCTCTTAGTTCAATAATGGCACCACATGAAGAACCGTTTTTTCTAACAGAAAGTAAATATTTTTCCCACAGTTTTATTGATTTTTTATCAGGACAGAAAAAAGCATTTTTTCTTATTTCTTTTTCATCCCAATTTTTTTTATTACATCCAAGCAGCCCAAGTTGCGTAACTCCCCCAACAACCTTTAATTTTTTCCCTATTAATTTATTTAAAACAACCCTAGCTACTGCACCTGCAGCAACCCTAGCTGCGGTCTCCCTTGCAGATTGTCTACCTCCACCACGATAATCTCTTATTCCATATTTTAAGAAGTACGTGTAATCAGCATGGCCTGGCCTAAATTTATTTTTAATAGTTTCGTAATCTCTAGATTTTGCATCTTCGTTATAAATAATCATAGAGATTGGCGTGCCTGTAGTTTTACCTTTAAAAACGCCAGATAAAATTTTTACTTTATCAGATTCTTTTCTTTGTGAAGTAAACTTGGATTTACCAGGTCTTCTTCGGTCCATATCTTTCATTATATCCTTTTCTGAAAGAGCAATATTGGGTGGACATCCATCTACTACACATCCTATAGCAGGACCGTGAGATTCCCCCCATGTTGTAAAACGAAATATCTTTCCAAATGTATTAAATGACATTAGATTGTATTATATAGAATATTTTGACTATTTTATGAATCAAAAAAACTCATTAAATTTAAACTCTTGTTTTATGGATTTAGACAATCCTTTTGAATTATTTCATATATGGATGAAAGAGGCAAAAAAAAAGGAAATTAATGATCCAAATGCGCTCTCGTTAGCTACATCAAACAGTAAAAACGAACCTAATGTCAGAATGGTTCTTTTAAAAGGATTAAGTCTAAAAGGATTTGTTTTTTATACAAATCTAAATAGCCCAAAGAGCCAAGATATAAAACACAACCCCAAAGCTGCAATGTGTTTTCATTGGAAATCTCTTCAAAGGCAAGTAAGAGTTTCAGGAATAATAACTCAAGTGGAAGAAAAGGAGGCAGACTTATACTTTAATAGCAGACCATACGAAAGTAGAATTGGAGCATGGGCTTCCGATCAATCTAAAACCATGAATAAAAGAGAAGAATTTTTAGAAAAGATTAATGAATATAAAATTAAATACAAAGATAAAAAAAAATTACCAAGGCCCAAACATTGGTCTGGATGGTGCTTGAATCCATCTTCAATAGAATTTTGGTTAGGTGACAAATATAGAATTCATGAAAGACTTAAATATAATAAGATCTTAAATAATTGGAAAAAAGAAATTCTTTATCCTTAAAAAGATCTATTAAGGCTGAAACCTGTCAAATTCTGTAAAATTGTTTTTTCTTTACTGTCTTTAAATATACTAAGAGCGTCATAAGAAACGTTTACAAAGTACTCAGCTCTTTTTAAACTTACTTGAATTGCTTTATACTTATTAATTAGTGCTAGAATTTCGCTAAAATCATCTTCATTTCTTTTTTCTTTTTTAAATACTTCTGTAAGAAAATTTCTTTCTTCATTATTAGACCTTTGAAAAACTATAATTAAAGGCAATGTAGTTTTACCTTCATAAAAATCTTTACCTATTGCTTTCCCAAAAATTCTTTTATTAGAAAAATAATCTAAAGCGTCATCAGCAATCTGAAATGCCAAGCCAAGGTTTTTTCCATAAGATTCTAAGGCATCTTTTTCTTTTTTACTTTTATTCCCTACACACGCTCCAATTCTTGTTGCTGCAGAAAATAAAGCTGCAGTTTTCATATTTATAATATTAAAATAAGTTTCTTCTAATAAATCTATTTCACCTTTATGTTCTAACTGCAAAACTTCACCTTGTGCTATTGTTGAAGAGGTAGAAGACAATAATTTTAATATTTCTTCTGATCCATCTTCAACCATTATTTCAAAACATCTGCTAAATAAATAATCACCAACCAATATAGAAGATTGGTTTCCCCAGATAGAGTTTGCTGTTTTAATTCCTCTTCTAAGATCGCTATTATCAATTACATCGTCGTGTAACAAAGTGGCGCTATGGATTAGTTCTATACAAGCAGCTAAATTAACATCTCTTGATCCGTCTTTGTATCCACATAGTTTTGCTGATGCCAAAGTAAGTAATGGTCTGATTCTTTTTCCACCTGAATTCAGGTGATGACTAGTCATTTTATGTATCAAGCTTATTTTACTTTCGAGCTTGAGGTCTATTATTTGGCTAACTATATCAAGTTTACTCCCAACAAGATTTTTTAGGTCTAAATAAGAATTATTTATTTCTTTTTTTAATGGAATTACTGTGCCCATATCAATAATTATAGCTTTATTTTTATATTAAAAAAAACTCTTTTAGATCGCTAATGACGCACCCAAAAAAATTACAACCTTAGGTAGCTTTTAAACTTTACTTAAACTTTTAAAGGATCTAAAAACTATGATAATTAGATTGTATATCATTAATGTTTTCAATTATTAAAATTTTTAAAAAGAAAAAAATTATCCCTCATATTAGGTTGTCGGGTGTTATTGGAGCCGTTGGAAAGTTTAAACAAGGATTAGATTTTGTAGGGCAAAAAGAGATTATTGAAAAAGCCTTTTCTATTAAAAAGGCATTAGCAGTTGCAATTTCTATAAATTCTCCTGGAGGATCACCAGTTCAATCACATTTGATTTATAGCTATATTAGGGAACAAGCAAAAAAAAATAAGAAAAAAGTTTTAGTATTTATGGAAGATGTTGCTGCTTCTGGCGGATATTTAATAGCATGTGCCGGTGATGAGATTTATGCTAATTCAAGCTCAATAGTAGGATCTATAGGTGTAATTTACTCATCTTTTGGATTACAGGAATTAATAAAAAAAGCTGGAATACAAAGAAGAATCTATACAGCTGGTAAAAACAAAAGCACACTTGATCCTTTTGTTGAAGAAAAAAAAGAAGATATTGAGAGACTAAAAAAAATACAGCTAGAGCTTCATTCTGATTTTATAAAAGTTGTAGAAGATAGCAGATCTAATAAACTGAAAAAAGACGGTAACCCAGATTTATTTACAGGTGAATTTTGGTCAGGATCTACAGCCAAAAAACTTGGTCTAGTTGATGGAATAGGTAATGCGGAAGAAGTAATAAGAGAAAAATTTGGAGAAGATGTTGTAATTCAAAAATTTGAAAAACAAAAAAGCTGGCTAAATAAAAAGCTATCAGGAGCTAGCGAAAGCCAAATTGAAAATTTATTAAATATTTTAGAAGAAAAATCTATTTGGCAAAGATATGGTTTCTAAATGCCCAAAAAAACAAGTAAAAATAAAAAAATAAATAAACCTACTCATGTTAATTTCCAAGATACAATATTAAATCTACAAAAGTTTTGGGGAAACTATGGATGTGTAATTTTACAGCCATATGATATTGAAGTAGGAGCAGGAACATTTCATCCTGCAACAACGTTACGTTCACTAGGACTTAAACCGTGGAAAGCGGCATATGTTCAGCCTTCAAGGCGACCAACAGACGGGAGGTATGGAAAAAACCCAAACCGTTTACAACACTATTATCAATTTCAAGTTATAATTAAACCTTCACCTAACAATATAAAAAAAACTTTTCTTAAAAGCTTGTCTAAAATAGGCATTGATCATAATGAACACGACATAAGATTTGTAGAGGATGATTGGGAAAGCCCAACTCTAGGTGCCGCTGGACTTGGATGGGAAGTTTGGTGCGATGGCATGGAAATTACACAATTTACATATTTTCAGCAAATGGCTGGCGTAGAATGCAAGCCTGTTGCCGTTGAACTTACCTATGGTTTGGAAAGAATATGCATGTTTACGCAAGAAAAAAAAAATGTTTTTGATCTTGATTGGAACAATGAAGGAATAAAATACAAAGATATTTTTCATCAAGCGGAAAAGGAATACTCAGCTTATAATTTTGAATTTGCTAATACAGATTTTTTATTAAAAAACTTTGAAATTGCTGAAGCAGAATGTAAATCTTTATTAGAAAAAAAACTTACATTACCAGCGTACGACCAGTGCTTAAAAGCTAGTCATATTTTTAATCTTTTAGACGCTAGAGGGGTAATCGGAGTAGCCCAAAGAACTGAATATATTTCTAGAATCCGAGAGCTTGCTATAGGATCTGGAAAAAATTGGTTGGAAAGCCAAAAATAAACAATGGCAGAATTGTTTATAGAACTATTTAGTGAAGAAATTCCAGCTCAACTGCAGATTGATGCTAGAAAGAAAATTAGTCAGTCAATAGGTGAAAAATTAAATAAAAAAAAAATTAGTTTTAAGTCTAATAATTTTTTTTCTACGCCCAATAGACTGGTTATTGTTATTGATGGGATACCTGAAAAAATAGAACAAAATATAAAAATTATTAAAGGGCCAAAAGTTGGTGCACCACAAGTTGCTCTACAAGGTTTTATTAAATCAAATAATTTAAATAAATCAGATATATATAAAAAAGTTATAGACAAAGGGGAGTTTTATTTTGCCACAACAAAATCAAAAGTAATTAATGTTTTAAACGAACTGCAATCAATTATTCCAGAATCTTTACAAAACTATTCTTGGAAAAAATCAATGAAATGGTCTACTTACGAATTAAACTGGGGAAGACCGCTTAAATCAATTGTTGCAATATTTAATAATAAAGTAATTAATTTTAATTTTTTTCATCTGTACAGCAGTGACTTAACATATATAAACGAAATTGATAGTGATAAAGGTAAAAAAGTAAGTGATTTTAAATCTTATCAAAATCTTCTTAAAAATAAAAATATTATTCTTGAGCAAGAAAAAAGAACAGATCTTATAAAAAAAAAAATTAATAATTTTTGTAATTCTAAGAATCTACAAAATAAATTTAATGAAAAATTACTAGAGGAAGTTGTTAATCTTGTTGAAAAACCCCAAGTTATATTATGTAAATTTGATTCAATTTACTTAAAGATTCCTGAAGAAATTCTAATTATTACTATGCAACATCATCAAAAATATTTCCCTCTTTTTGATGATAAAGGAAAACTAACAAATTCATTCTTATTAGTTGCTAATATGGAAGATAAAAAAGGTTATATTAAAGAAGGGAACCAAAGAGTTATTGAAGCAAGACTTTCTGATGCTAGATTTTTTTGGGAAAAAAATAAAAACCAAAGTTTAGTTAAACAAATTACAAAACTTAAAACCTTATCTTTTTTTAATCAACTGGGTACTTTTTACGACAGAACACAAAGACTAAAAAAACTTTCAGTTTTGATATCGAGCCAACTAAATTTAATTAAAGATAAAGTAGAGATAGCCTCCTCAATTTGCAAAGCTGACCTAGTATCGGATTTAGTAAAAGAATATCCGGAACTTCAAGGTGTGATGGGAAAATATTTTGCTCTAGAACAGGGATTTGAAAAAGATGTGTCTTTAGCTATTAGTGAACATTATCTTCCGGTTGGATTAAATAGCGAAGTTCCAAAAAAACCAATCAGTGTTGCTGTAGCTTTGATAGATAAAATAGATATCTTAGTAGGTTTTTTTGGATTAAATGAAAAGCCAACCAGCTCCAAGGATCCTTTTGCTCTAAGGAGATCTGCTATTGGATTATTGAGAATAATCACAGAAAATAATCTAAATATTGAATTAAAAGATTTAATTAACTATTCTATAGCTTCATATAATGAACAAAACGTAAATTTTCCAAATAAACTAATTCAAAAAGATGTTTTATTATTTTTAAAAGAAAGATTTAAGAATTTATTAAAAGATAAAAAAGTGAGAATAGATATAATAGAAGCAGTAAGCACATCATATTCAGGTGACAACTTTTTAAAACTATATAAAAAGAGTGTTATTTTTAATAAAAATATTTCAAAAGAAACATGTAAAGATATAATAGGAACATATAAAAGAGCTTCTAATATTATT
>Ga0114997_10004905_pt1 | contig 10311 bp, 4 predicted proteins | sample ArcticOcean_MG_C_2_FD_87045 | JGI IMG/M metagenome (GOLD analysis project Ga0114997, IMG submission 87045) | Marine microbial communities from western Arctic Ocean - ArcticOcean_MG_CB4_136 | ecosystem: Environmental > Aquatic > Marine > Oceanic | place: Arctic Ocean: Canada Basin | collected... | reverse complement strand
GCATTACAAATCGCTCGTCAAGCAAAGTTAACCGCTTCAGATGAAGAATTTATTGTAGTATTCTGTGCTATGGGTATTACAGCCGAAGAATACAATTTCTTCCGTGCTGATTTAGAGAGAACAGGTGCGCTTGAAAGTGCGGTTTTATTCGTTAACTTAGCGGATGACCCTGCAGTTGAGCGTATTATCACACCTCGCCTTGCATTAACTGCTGCAGAATATCTTGCATTCGAAAAGGATTACCACGTACTGGTCATCTACACTGATATGACAAACTACTGTGACGCACTACGTCAAATCGGTGCTGCTCGTGAAGAAGTTCCAGGACGTCGTGGATATCCAGGTTACATGTACACCGACTTAGCAATGCTTTACGAGCGTGCTGGATTGGTTAAAGGAAAGAAGGGTTCAATCACTCAATTCCCAATTTTGACAATGCCTGGTGACGATATTACTCACCCGATCCCCGACCTTTCAGGATATATTACTGAAGGGCAGATTGTTATCTCTCGTGAATTGCACCAAGCAGGTATCTATCCACCAATCAACGTTCTACCATCACTTTCCCGTCTTATGGGTTCGTGTATTGGAGAAAAGACCACTCGCGAAGACCACAAGTCGGTTTCTGACCAAATGTATGCAGCATATGCACAAGGCCGTGAATTACGTGGTCTAGTAGCAATTGTTGGTGAAGATGCACTTAACGAGCGTGATAAGCAACTTCTAGAGTTCTCAGGTGTATTCGAAGATAAATTCCTACGACAATCTCGTTACGAAGATCGTTCTATCGAAGAAACTCTTGACTTATGCTGGACTTTAATGGCAGGTATCGACACCAAATATCTAGTACGTCTAGACCAAAAATGGATTGATAAGTACCATCCAGACAACCAGAAGTGAGTTTACAATACTGGATAAAGGGAGTTGAAATTTATGGCACTTGACATAAAACCAACACGCAGTGAACTTATCAAACTCAAGGGGCGCATTAAGCAAACCAAAAACGGGTATAAACTTCTCAAGATGAAACGGGACGGTCTTTTTCATGAATTCCGTAAGTTATTGTCCGAAATGATTGAGGCTAAGCGAGAACTTACCAATACATACCGTCTAGCAAAGCAGCGTATTGACTTAGCTAATGCGGTTGAGGGTGGACTAAAGGTCCGGTCGGCAGCAATTGCTAATTCGAGTACCCCCGAGGTCGAAGTCAAGCGCCGAAATATCATGGGCGTCGTTGTCCCATCGGTTTCTGGAACCAATCTCAAGCAAGCCTTCGGCGAGCGCTCGATTGGATTTACTGGCTCTTCGCCATATATCGATGAAGCTGGTGATTCTTTTGGAGATTTGATTGAAAAAATAGTTACCGCTGCTGAGATGGAAGCTACACTTAAGCGACTTCTTGCGGAGATAGAGGCTACTAAGCGCCGAGTTAACGCACTCGAGTTCAAGGTGATCCCAGAATTGGAAGATGCTCGTGTTTTTATTCAACTTCGTTTGGAAGAGATGGAGCGCGAAGAGACATTTCGTCTCAAGAGATTCAAGAATAAATGATGGTATCTAATTAAACGCAGCCGGCGCAACATTAACCAATCAGTAAACGATGCCTAAACATGGCAGCATACCATAGCCGGGAAGGATATCCATCGAATAAAAATAATGTGAGTTTCTGCTCACAAAAGGCACAGTGGTCGATTTTAGCGATTTTATTGATTGTTGTTTCAAGTTACAATCCATTACTTTCAGCCGAGGATTTAGTCGATAAACCCGGTAGTTATCTTTCTGAGACAATTCCTACTAACGATGCTCAAACCATCGGTGGTAACCATCTTGGTTTTGATAATTATTGGGTCAGGCCAAGCCATAATATTTCGGCTTCTGATTGGGATGGTGATGGTATCGAAAACTCTCAAGACCGGTTCCCAACCGATTTTGCTCGACCTGCAAAGGATCAATTCAAGAGAATACATTGTCCCGAAAATGCGATGTTAGTTTGTAATGATAATGTTGGATTCCAACTGTCGAGTCAACCGATTTCCGCTCTTGATTCACTAGATTTCCCACTGGTTTCAAAATGGGTAGATTTCGATGGTGATGGTGACCATGATTTAGCGATTTCTGCAGTAGATAAAATCAATATCTATCTCAATTCAAATGGAATAATTTCCGAAACACCAGCGTTTGCGTATAATCTTAATAAAATGGCATTTGCGATGGATTGGGCTGATATGGATTCTGATGGTGACCTTGATTTATTGGTCGGGAATATCCCTGATTTGAATTTGGACACGATGACATTCGGTTCCCAAGGTGGCCATAACAATGTTTTCATCAATGATGGAGATGGTCTATTGCCGGGACCGATCTGGTCTAATAATGCCTCAGGGCGCATCACCTCGACCGTCGCTTGGGCTGATGTGAATGGCGATGGTTTATTGGATGCTTTTTTCGGTAATCGTGATATCTTCGAAGGAGATGGAACTAATCCAAATCTCAACAACCCGCTGCTCCAAAATCACATCTATCTGAACGACGGCAATGGTAGTTTGATGAATAATCCATGGTGGACGGGTTCGAGTACATATTCGACCATCGGTGTCGAGTTTGCCGATATCGACAATGATGGTGATAACGATATGGTTGTCACCAATGATGCCACCCACCTCAGCAATGGAACTACTTGGGGTGGCTGGGTTGAATATTTTGAGAACGATGGTGGTTTTGATGCAACGCCGACTTGGAGAAATTCATCGAGTTTAGATGTTGGAACACGTGCTGCGGGGGTGCTGAGTGATTATGATGGTGACGGCGATCTAGATCTGGCTATAGGAAAAGAAAATGGTGCGGTAATTATTCTCAAATTTACCGATGGGACATTTGAAGACGTAATAAGTTGGACCAATTGTGAGATCACAAGTTCCGGCCTATCGGGTGATTGTGATGTACGAAATGGGCCGATCTCATGGGGAGATATGGACCAAGATGGCGACGACGACCTAGTGATGATGACCGAATCGGGGCAAGGATCCTGTATCTATCTCAATTTGGGCTCAAATCTATCGGTCGAACCAGCTTGGTGTGATTCTAGCGATGGTCGTTGGAATTCAATGGATTTAGGCGATATTGATGGTGATGGCGACCTCGATATCTTACGTTCTAGCCTTGGTGATGGCGAAGTTCAAATCATATTGAACTCGGTATTGACCACGAATAATTTAGTTTCGTTTGGCTCATGGGATGCTTCATCGGTCACTCAAATCGAGGGCGATACAGAATCTTGCGAACAAGATCAAAATGGAACGGTAAGTTGCTTTTATTCCAGTTTTGAACAGGACATTCCTGAAGAACAAAGGTACTTGAGTTCAGGTGTTGCAAATTTAGACTCGGATGATCATCTTGAATATATCATTTCAGGAGATAATTCATTTTATTATATCAATCTTGAAAGGTGTATTATAATAATCGATGAAAACCCTTGCACCAATTCTTTTAATGGAACCAAAGGGCAATTATTCAAGTTTTTTGACACCGATGAGGGTTCGAGTAAAGGCCAAATGATTTCATATGATCAATCTGCCGATGCATTTGCAATTGGAGATCTCGATGGTGATGGTGATATGGACATTGTCGGAGGTAATCGAAATCAGTTCAGTTCTTATATTCAAGGGGATAATACTTCGTTTCCAGTTCCAGGATTAGATAATTATACCTTTAACAATGGGTTCAGTACATATAATTGGAATAATTCAGGCTTCGGAGACAATGTCGGACTAACCGCGATGGCGCTTGAGGACATCGATGGCGATGGCGACTTGGATTTAGCAATGTCTTTTTCATATTATGGTAATGCAAGTGGTCCGGCGGTATGCGTTCACCGCAATACCGATGGACTTGGGAACTTCTCTGATCTACCTGATTGGTGTGGTTTGAATCAAACCACGGGACATGACCTCTCTTGGGGAGATTTTGATGGTGATGGCGACCCAGATTTGGCGGTAGCTTCCGAACACAGTCCTGTAGTGATATTTTTGAATAATAACCCTGGATTTACCAAGTTAGAATTAAATTCCCCAAATTGTTTGGATAACTGTATGTTATACGCGGTGGAATGGGCCGATATAGATAATGACGGCGATTTAGACCTAACCGCTGGTGGGCAAATGACAAAAATAGTTTCATTTTACAATGTTAACGGCACACTTTCGACCTCAAATTCTAGAACGCTTGATGATAGGATCGACGCTAGAGATTTTGCTGTTGCTGATATCGATAGAAATGGTTACTTAGATTTGCTGGTAGCAACTAGAAATAGCGGTGATATGATCTATCTAAACCATGGTGGGCGATTGGCTGATACCCACTCATGGATAGATAGTGAAAACCTCGCGACCCACACCTCAATCAGTGCGGTCGATTGGGATAATGATGGGGGAATCAATCTATTCGTAAGCGGTGAATCGGAAGCATTGATGCTTGGAGTCGCTTTCGATAATGATGGAGACATGAAAGCCGATATCGATTATGATACCGTAGGGACTGGATTGGATGACCCATCGCTCGATTATTTGCCGGTAGACCCAACCCAATGGGAAGATGGTGATCTCGATGGTTATGGGGAAGAATCGACAGGGATGACTCCAGATTCATGTCAAAATATTTGGGGTGAATCATGGCGTGACCGTTGGGGTTGTGCCGATGAGGATTCGGATGGCCAATCCAATTTATATGATGATTTTTGGATAAAAGATACCCAATGGATAGATACAGATGGTGATGGATTAGGTGATAATTTCGGCAACCAAAATTGGTTATCACAACGTGAGGTCCATTGGCCGGGCGAATTTATTATGGGGGCATATAACCCAGATCCATCTCCTATGGACCGAGATAATGACGGTTTTGAAGATGCAGATTTATTCGCGATAAATACGAGTGGAAATTTCGATGATTGTCCTTTTACCTTTGGTAAAAGTAGATTTGATCAATTCGGATGTGCCGATGGCGATAAAGATGGCTGGAGCGATGATTATGATGTATTCCCAGGGGATATGAGCCAATGGAATGATAGTGATTCTGACGGCTATGGCGATAATCTGGTTGGCTACATGGGTGATGCTTGTCAAGAAATTGCAGGAACATCGACCGAAGATGTGTTCGGTTGCCCAGATAACGATGGCGATGGATGGTCCAACTTCAACGACATGGACGATGATGATCCCAATGAGTGGAACGATTTCGATGGCGATGGCTTTGGCGATAATAGCGATAATTGCCCTTCTGAATATGGTGTCATCCCTACTGGTGATGACCGCGGCTGTCCCGATTTAGATCAAGACGGTGTTGCAGATCGTAGTGATGCCTTCCCCGGAAATCCCGCTCAATGGGGCGATGCTGATGATGATGGATTTGGCGATAATCACCTCGCAGAAATTTACGATTATTGTCCTGATGAACAAGGAACTTCGTTTAGGGTGCAAATCTTTGGTTGCATCGATAGTGATAACGATGGTTTTGCCGATGATATCGAAGACTGTGACGATGTTCCAGGGCTATCGAGAATAGCCATGTTAGGTTGCCCCGATAGCGATGGTGATGGGTTACCAGATGAGGTCGACTTTTATCCCGGCCCCCATGGTGGAACCGCTACCGATTATGACGGTGATGGGGTGGAAAATATTGAAGATGAGTTTCAATATGACCGAACTCAAACCACCGATACCGATGGTGATGGCCGAGGCGATAATCAGAGTATCGGAGCGACCACTCCCGACCAGTTCATCGATGCACCTAATGCCTGGGATGATAGCGATGGGGATGGTTTTACCGATCAATTAGGCAATCCAAATACCGATGATTGCCCGAGTATACCTGGCAATTCGACCACTCCATGGCGCGGCTGCCCGGATATCGATGGTGATGGAATAATGGATTTGACCGATAAAGACGCTGATGGTGATGGGATTCTCGATTCATATGAGGAACAAGCCGGTGGAGCATTAGGTATAGCATATGATATCTACGATCCGAATTCGGCTCCAGATGATTTAGATGGCGATGGAATGCCAGATATTCTCGATGAGGATACGGATGGTGATGGTTTCCCCGACGATCTAGAGGAACAAAGGGGAAGTGATTCAATGGATGCAAATCAAACTCCAATGAATATGTACGGTAATTCTGATTATGGTTTTTATTACATACCAGGTGATGGATTCAAAACCGGTTATGAGCCAGATGGCTATGAGGTTTCAGCTTCGATGTTCATCGATTTGGCCACGAGTGAATTCTTGTTTCCAATTATATTATTACCATTATCGATGATGATGGTGATGCGAAAGGGTCGGCGTTATAAAAAGATGAAAAAATCGCTTGAAAACTTTGATGACGTCACTTTGGTTAGCGATTTTGAGACCGAAATCGACGACTTAATCGCCAAGAAAAAGGTAAAACTCGAACATGGAATACTTCTGAGAAACCAATTTGAACGGATTCGTGATGATTTAGAAAAACAGCAATCCAATGTTCACCGACGAGAACCTCCCTCCAATAGAGATTGGTGAATTACAATCCCTAAAGGGATTGATTCATTGCGGTGAATCATCACCCGAGGTTTAGTCAGGGGGGGATTGTCACATGTCTGAAGATGAAAAAATCCCGGTTCATAAAAAGGCGTGGAACCAACGCGAGCTCTTGGCTCGCATCATCTCCAGACATGTTCATGTCATCGATGATATAGGTGGTTTTTGGCCTTCGTACCATGTTCAAGAGCGCGAAGGGGATGAAATCTCGGTACAATTAACCGAAATCAATACCCATCTTGCACGGCTCGATTGGGTGGTTCGCCTATACCCAGAAGAGCCTTGGATAATGCAGGTTCTACCCGCTCCAGCACGCCAATTTCCCAAGAAATCAGTCGCTATTGTATTCTGGATACTCTCTTTATTCACCACGGTATTCGCCGCTGAAAAATGGATGGCATCGGGCCGACCAGATGGCGGTTGGTTTTTTGAGAATGCAACCCTCGATGCTTTGGTCGGCTATTCTTTGCCAATACTGTTGACTATTTTGGCCGCTTCTTTTGTGCAAATCCATGTGGCCAAACGCTACGGAGTTAGAGTGCCTCACCTCTTCCCGATGTTTGGACCAGCGGTGCTTTGGTGGCCTTTTGGAATAATTGGTTTTACCTCGATGCCCCGCAGTGATGCTCGGGTGTGGCCTGACCGTTCATCGATGGGCAATACTGCGGTTTCTGCACCTCTGGTCATCATTTTACTTGGAATGGCAATCGCATATCTAGGGTTGACATTGACACCAAATCACATTGCACTATCCTCTTCGCCACTGGTGCTTGAATTACCATTATTGCTCAATTTACTTGGATTATATACCGAGGGCGATGTTGCTATGATGCTCAAAACCACTTGGGCTCATCCATTGACTAGAGCGGGAAGTACTCTAATGTTCATGGGTTGGATCTCTCTATTGCCTATTCCTACATTCCCTGGTGGACGGGTAATCATTTCGAGAATGGGAATTGGTGAGGCTAGAACAGGATCGACTCAAGTGATGCTATTGATGGTGATCATGCTCTTTGCATTCTTATTCGGTGCTTTTTCAGGATGGTCGATTTGGACCCCGGTCGTAGCGGTTCTATTCGTGCTGTTGATTCAGCGAGGTAGCGATCCTCGCCTCCCAGTAGTTCTCGATGATTTCAAAGGGATGCCAGAGCAAGACCACCGGCGTATTGGATGGATTCTTTTCGTTGCCTTCATGTTTGCTCTTCCGGCTCAAATTCCATTTGAAATGGCCGATGATTGGGACCAAAGTTTGGAGTTCTCTTTGAACTCAGAAGATGTAACCCTTGGACTTAACACAACACAATCACTCGTTGTAAATAACCCCTCACTCATCACCCAGACTTGGAATCTCGAGGTGTTTCAGCCACCGGGTGGATCTATTGATTCACTCTTAAGTTGTTCAAATAGTTTCAACTGTAGTGGCGAACTCTTACCGCAAAGCAAAATTAAAATAAGCATAGAACATGAAATCTTACCATTAACCTCTACTACTAATTCTCAGAAAACCGTGGTTCTGAAAATAAATGATGTTTTATTGAATTATTCCATCTCGCCGAATCAAGAAGTTTTCCCAATCGGCGATTGGGCTTGGCAAGGCTCGATATCGGAGCCGGGATATTGTGTTCAATTGCAATGGAATGAACCGATTCTAACCAATATATCTCTCGAGAGTGAAGGAGGCTCTCAAGACTTGATAACTCTCGATGGAACCTCAAACGAGATCTTAGAATTGGATGGAACAGAATCAGAAATTTGTTTGAGTGGCAAATCTGGCCTTGGACCTGATGATGTTAACCAAATCGGTTTGAATATCAACCAAACCGTATATCAGATGGATGTCGACCGCTCTAACATGGTTCAAATCCTCTACATTCCAGATTCTGGACTAGAGATAATTCCGCAATCCAATGAGAGTGGTTGGAACGAATGGTCTTCGGGTGGTGAATTATTCTTGGACCTAGAGGGAGAATGTCCTTCGGAACAAACCACCTCGGTACCGTTGCGACCCATCGAAGGAGATTGGATATGGGACCTTTTAGTCAAGCGTTCAGGTCGAATCCCAATCGTTGAAGAACAGGTGCTGAAAATCTTAGCGCCTGAAGATTCTATCATCACTTGGTGTAGTGGAGGTGAAGATCTCCTCAGAACCGATTATTTGGTATCATATGGGCCAAGCCTCTCACTATTGGTAGAAGATAACTGGAAACGGGCTTGGGAAGGTCAAATCACTTTCGAAAATAATAGTATTTCGATTTACAACCCAGGTCTGGATAATCTAAGTTTGATCATCGACCAACATGGAAATGGTGCTGATTGGAATGTGTCAAATGAGATTGTTCTGCTCGCCGGCCAAACCACCGAGGTAATTGCAGTCGAGCCGGACGAAGGCCAGTCCTTTGCTTGGTTAGCTCACGATAACTGGCAAGTGACCCTTCACCTTGCCAACCATGAGGTGTGACTAGATGCGAATCGCAGTCTTGGGGGCTGGAGCAATCGGCGGTTTGGTCGGAGCAAAATTGGTAGAAGCGGGCTTTGATGTATTGATGCATGGCCGAGGTGATCACGGGGCGATGATGGCGATTTCAGGCTTGAAAATCACCGGTGAATGGGATTTTAGAATTTCGGACGAGGATTGGGTGGTCACAATCGATGAAGCAGGCCTCCATCCTCAATTGGAAAATACTTGCGATTTCGCGATTATTACGGCAAAAGCAAAGGATACTAGAACACTTGCTGAAATTGCGAAATTCATTAGTTCAGGGCCGGTCTTAAGTCTTCAAAATGGCCTTGGAAATCTCGAGATCCTCCAAGATGTCCTTGGACCCCATCGCTGTGCAGTAGGGGTAACTACCAATGCTGTTTTCAAAGTGAAAGCAGGTGAAATCAAATGGGTTGCTAAAGGCTTAACCCAGATTGGTGGAATTTGCGGCGACCAATTCGCCACACTTCTCCAATGTATCGGTGCCGAATTTGTTGAGGATGTCGATAGAATACTTTGGTCGAAATTGCTTCTTAATGTTGCTATTAACCCATTGGCTGCAATGTGCGGCCTAAAGAATGGCAAATTACTCGAGCCGGAATTATTTGACCAAGCCGAAGCATGTATGTTTGAGGCTGCTGATGTAGCGCGAATGGAAGGTGTGAATCTAATAAGTCATCAGCAATTATCGATCCGTTTAAAGGAAGTATTGACATCGACTTCAGAGAATATTTGCTCGATGTTACAAGATGTTCGAAACGGTAAGGAAACCGAGATCGAGATGTTATGTGGTGAAGTGGTCAAACGAGGTGAGAGAGCAGGTGTTCCGACTCCTTTGAACGCATTGCTGCTAGTTCAAATCAAGTCGATATTATAATGCAAACCTACATTTTCATCTCTTGAGATCGCATCTTTTGTAATCTTGGTTCCAACCAAGACCAAATTCCTCAATTCGACCAATTCTCTGGTTGGAAGACTTTGTTGCCAGATCAGATCAACTTCTTTAGTGAGTAATTGAAGCATCCTCTTGGCTCGTTCCAAGCGGGAGAATCGACGAACTATACCTACATCGAGGGTCATGGTCTTCTTGAGAGTCTCCAAATCTCTTACCAATGGTACGTGCTCTTTGAGTTCGGTCATACCATCGGCACGCCATTCAGGCGCTTCTCCGTCATTCTCAAGTGGATTTGAATTTAGGTGGTTAGCGGCTCGTTGAGCGAATACAATGGCTTCGAGTAATGAATTAGACGCCAATCT
>Ga0114997_10004901_pt1 | contig 10318 bp, 11 predicted proteins | sample ArcticOcean_MG_C_2_FD_87045 | JGI IMG/M metagenome (GOLD analysis project Ga0114997, IMG submission 87045) | Marine microbial communities from western Arctic Ocean - ArcticOcean_MG_CB4_136 | ecosystem: Environmental > Aquatic > Marine > Oceanic | place: Arctic Ocean: Canada Basin | collected... | reverse complement strand
CCGGAGGGGGAACTAACCCGATTTTTACCGGGCCGTATGTAAGCCTTAACAGCCTCTACGCATACAATCTGACGTCGAACAATCCCTATGTCTCGTGGCAAGGAGCCTACACGTCGGACACCGTGGAAGAGGAAGACTACCGGGCTATATCGGGGGTCGCTTTAATCACGGGCGGCTTCGCTCCTGGCGGCCTTCTCGGCCACGCCAGAGACTTCCCGCCTCTCAACACTCCTCTTTCGTACCGGTGCATAATCGGCAACTATGCCGGGCCAGCGGTAGGGCCTAACCGTGCAGGGACAGGCATCGTAGTCGATGACCTGGTCTACTCGAAACCGGCAATCGAGTCCTCTGAATGGATACTCACCGACGCCGTAGCGGGCATTCACCTTGTACTCACAGGTGCGAATGTCACGGAGACGAGAAACTCCACCACTTCCGTGATGCCAGGGCCCAACGGGGAACACGTAGTCCGTGGCACCATGGCAGGCCCAACCTTCCAGGTGACAAACCTGAGGCTAAGGACCACAGCGGAACGTCAGAAGCTCGAATGGATCCTCTCACAAAACTGGGTCATAATCCGCGGCCCTCACGGCCAGCGCGAATACGTGACCCTTACCGGGGGACTGACCGTCTCGTCGTCTGAGGCAGCCACCAACCTAGGTGACGTGAACACTGCCCTGACTGGCATCCAGCTGTACACAGGCGACAGGGTCCGTTATCCCATGGTTGCATCAGACGCCCCGATAGCCTACCTCCCGTCCGTTTCGTTCATAGTCGCAACCGACACCAGTCACCCGTCACTGTCGGCGCTATCCTTCGGCGAGCAGGCCCGACAGTGAGCGGAGTAGTCAGCCCTTGGCTCTGGCCTCTACGACTGAACGAAGGCTTCCTGGTCGAGGGGACAGCCGAGATCCTGCGCGTAGCAGTAGCCCAAGGCTACCGGACCTGGGACTCTATCGACATAGAACAGAACGGCGTGATAGTCGCGTCTACGGAAGCCACCGGGGAAAGCAAGGCCGAGCTCGTCGGGCCCTGGTCGATAACCTCGCAGGCCTACGGGGCCGGGGAATCCGGCTGGTCCGGCGATGCTTCCGTGTCACTCCCGTCTTCGCTACTCGCAGGGCCTGACGGCGTGGCAGACCCGCTGTCCGGGGCGACAATCAGAATCTATGTGGCTTGGGAAAGACTGGAGTACGGCATCGCTCCCACCTACGTTCGGGGCAATCGGCTCTACAGGCTGCCACTGGGCACCCTCCAGGTGGCCGACTCGGTGACAAAAATGACGATGGACGGCAGGTTCGTCGCACAGCTGCAGTTGATCGACCCACTGCAAGCTCTGGACTCTTACCCGATACCGGAATCGTCTTCGTTCGTGGGCTCCGGCTACCACAAGCCGGGCGTCAATATCAACTACACCCCCGAAGGGTTGGCCTATCTCTTGGCCGAAGAAGCCGGACCGAAGATAGCGTCCGAGTACATCGACGGCAGGCCCGGAATCTTCATCGCTGACCCCGAACTAGTAGGCCTCTCAGTGACAGGCCTGGACGCACCAGCCTCTACGTCAGAACTAGAAGGGCAGACCTACCTGTCAGCCATACGGGCAACACTCCAGCCCTACGGCCTCATAGGGTTGATGACAAGGCAAGGAGAGTTCTCTGTCAGGTACCCTGAAGACCGGGCAGCTTCGTTCTCTGTAGATAACGATGACGTCGCAACGTCTAGCGAGTCGATGGACAACTACACCTTCAACGGCGTCCAGGCTTCCACAGGTTCCATAGACTCTGCCAGTGTTGACGGTGAGCTCTACGCCTTCAACACCAACGCTGTCGCACCGATGCACGTTGACCCTGCGAACCTTGTCAGTTCGGCCCTGGCTCCTCCTCGGATCCTCAACGTCCCATCAGGCGGGCTCACTGCCGACGCGTTAGGCGCAGCCATCGAACTCCAGGCCTCACGCATAGCACACCCGCAAGCGCTGTCCGTGACACTCCGAAATCCTCAGGCTATCGAAGTGTTGGACGTCGCCTGGATAGACATAGACGGCTTCGAGAAGGGTCGGTACGTAGTGACAAGCGTGACGCAGTCAAGCAGCGCAGCCCTTGAAACAAGCTTCACCGCCAGAAGGATGGCCACAACATGAACAGCTTCCGGTCGTTCTCCGCCAAGATCATGGGCGAAATCTATAAGCTCACCAAACGCATCGACAACACTGTCAGGCTAGGAGAGATCCAGTCTGCCGACGAGACCCTGCAGCTGGTCACGATAGTCGACGGGCCTAAGAACATCAGGACTGTCCAGGGCGTCACTGCGCACGTAGGAGAGCTTGTAGTGTACGCCACCAACGGAGGCGACTCTGTGGTGCTCGGCGCTGTTACACCGGGAGTGGGCAGCCTTAGCGCCACCCTGGCGGGCACGCCTGCAAATCCTGTCATTGTCGGGGGCAGAAACCACACCATTTCCGGGTCTGCTTCGGACTGCACAATATTGGGAGGCAGCGGAGCGACCGCAACGCACGACCGGTCCGTGGTGATCGGCGGGACAAGCCTGACGTCAACAGCTGCAGAGACCGTCCATGTGCAACGCCTGCACATCTCGAACCTGCCAACGGCCGCCACAGGGCTCACAGCTGGCACCCTGTGGAACAGCAGCGGCACAGTCAGGGTGGCTTAAGCCGCGTCGAAGTCCGAGTGGCCGGTTCCCTAGACTCTCCGTCATGGCAATCAAAACGAAAACGCAGACGATAACAGCGGCCACCCGCGTGAAGATCTCGCCCGATACAGGCATAGGCGCAGGGGCCAAGCTCACTGTCCGATCGGTGAGCGGCACAGTCCGCCTTTACGGCAACGAAACGACCACAGACTTCGTAACATTCTCGGCAGTGAACCCTCTGCCTGGAGCGTTCAGCCTGGAAAAAGGGGACGAAATGTGGTGCTCGGCGGACTCCGCTGACGTCGTCCTCCAGACCTTCCTGGCAGGCGTGGCGGTATGAGTTGGTCGGGTGGAGGTGGGGTCAGCCTCGGCGCACTAAGAGATGCCAACCTTCACGGCTACGAGTTCACTGGCGGTTTCGCTGACCGTACAGACGGCGCCGCCGGGTCGACCGATGTCGGAACTGATGTCAACTATACGAGCGCTCAGGCTTCCGCCGGGACGTGGCGCAGGTTCGGCTTTTCGTCGGCACAGAACATCGCCAACGATTCGGCTTACTGGGCAGAACCAGCGCCGGAACCCACGGCAGGGGTTGGCCTGTTCGGCGGTTCTCATATGCCGCATGGCGTGACGGGCCTTATCGACTTTGCAGCGGATGACGTCGACTACAACCAGGCGACCAGCTTTGGTTCTCTCAGTGTTACAGCTGCGACCGGGTCTCTGGACTTCTCCGAGTGCTCACCTGGCGACCTTGCACGAGTGCGGTTTGATATCAACATTACACCCCAGGTGAACGACACCACTGTCGAGTTTGCCCTAATCTGGCAGACGCGGACAGATGCAGGTGTGCCGACCTTCACTTTCCCTTTGACCGGTACACCTCAACTGTTCGGCGCAGCTGCCGCCGGTGTTACTTACCTTGTCCGCCAGGAAATCAGCGCCTACTTTGCGTCTACTGAAGACGTAAACGCCCGCGCTCTGCTGGCAGTACGCGCAGACCAGCAGTTCATATGCCAGCCACTAACGACCCTGATTGCGGTAAACCGATGACGATACAAATTGTTGCAAACCCTAACGCCAACGCTATCGAGCTTCGAGGAATGAATCGCGGCGTATTCTACAACGCATGCCTGTCCGGCTCCGTGAACCTTACGGACTCGGATCGTGTCGACATCATTAACGACGTCAGGACCGGCGCTGAGGGAGAGGCGGCCTATGAAGCTTACGCCATTCACTACACAGAAATCCTCGACGCCGACGGTGCAGCGTTCTCCAGTGCTATCGAGGCCGCAGCATACATCACGGCGGAGTGCAACCAGATTGTCGGGTCTGGCGCCAAAGTAGTAGGGCCAACTACTGAAATCCGTTTCACCCTGGACGCCACAAACACCACGGTGCTGCTGTCCGATGGTGCCTCGTTTCCGGTCAACGCTATCAAAGCTGTCGCTGGAGCAGACGGCCACATAGAGATCTGGGAACATGGCGAGAACGGCGTTCAACTATATGACGACGCTCACCTTGCCTTCGCCTATGCCGCTGGCTCGCTAGTCCCCCAGAATCTGGCTGGCGCTGTCAACACACTCAACGCCCTGTTCACTGTCTCACCCGTGGGTGGTGGCGGTGGCTGGACTCCGGTATATCCGACCCTCGACGGCGTGGCCATCACGCCTGTCGCAGCCGGAGGCCAGGACCCTATTGGAGACAATATATACGGTTCGACTTCAACGTCACAGCACGGCGCACGCTACCGTTCCACCGAATACATCGATGCACCCGGGGAATACTTCACTTTCCGTATGGCCAACCAGGGCCAATTTATCTTTGGTCTGGGGTCAGTAGGAAACGGTGACGTTGCAGAGTTCGACGCCTCTTCAGGCAGCGGGCACAGCGGGCTTTTCTACTCGCAGGCGATGTACGACTACGGCTCCTACATGGCGCCGTGGACTACTTACGGGTCCAACAGCGGCCTGTCTTACGGGCCAGGTTGGTCGTTCTACGGCAATGACCCGATGTTCCGATACAGCGTCGCACAGCAGAACATGTCTGATGGCAATGATGCACTCTTCAAGGTCGAGATCATGGCCGAAGGTTTCGTCGGCTGCTACTACTACGACATAGACGAGACGAACGATTGGATCCTGCTGTCCCGTTCCACCACACCTCTACCGGAGGGTGACTACTTCCTAGGAATAAAGCTCGCTAGCACTTCCGGCCAGCTGGTCGAGATTCCGCTCCGCTGGGCCACCGACGACGCCGCCCCGGTTATGGGCTACCGTTTCATCGAATCCCCCGACGGAGCTTTTGACTATCCGCTGTTCGCTACTGCCGAAGAGGCCGAGTGGTACGACCTGAACGTGGCTTCTCCGGCCGGGTCTGGGCAATCACAACAGGTCACTTATGTGGACGACTCTGTCGCAGGGACCATCTGGCGTCGGCCGGTGTCTGGCTTCACGAACGACGCCGCCTCAGCGCCTACCTCTTCGGCGACTCAAGCCTACACTAGGATCGCCACACAGTCGGACAGTCTGTTCGCTCCGGCGGTTCCGGCCTTCTCTGACCAGTTGGTCAACGAAGGGGATCCGGTCAACATCCAGGTGGCCCCAGCTGGTGCGGTGAGTTACACCACTACACTGTCGGGCCTGCCGCCGGGCCTGGCGTTTGATGGCGCCTCGACCATCCAGGGGACGGCGCCGGAGGTCGCGGGCGACAACGTGTCCAACCCTAGCGATGTGTTTACGGTCACGGTGACACGAACCAACGCCTACGGGGCAGGCTCAGGCACTTTCGACCTGACAGTGGCCAACCTGACTCAACCGGTGACACCTGCCACCGGGACCACTCACGTATCAGGCACGGCCGCACTCGTGGACTCAGATACCCTCGACGACGGATCTGCTGTCACGATTGATGACACCGTCGCAACGGGTCAGCGTTTCGTCATGTCTAAGGAATACGTGGAAGCCAACATACTGCCAGCTTTAACGGCTTCTGGTGATGTGGCGTACGCAGGCGTCCAGGCTTCGGGCGCCACCATGTCATCTATCAGCGACGCCGACTTCGACATCGCTATCAAATTCGAGTGGACCTCGTCGTCGTCGCACACGGTCACCCTTTTGGGGGCCGGGTTGTCCAGCAACGCCTTGACGATCTCGTCTCTAACGGACGCTGTCTATGACTACGCGTTCGAGCTTGACTCCGCCAGCAACCTTGTCGCTATCGGCTGCAATCTTGGGGCGATTAACTCCGAGCCTGCCGTGTCTGATGGCGGCTCGTTCACCCGGACACTGACGAAGGCGTCCCATGCTGGACCCGCTGTCATCACGTTCGCTGTCCTGTCTGCTCAGATGGACCTGGTGGTCGGCGACCTAAGCGAGATAAGCATTCCGGCGGCTTCTGTCAACAGCACCAGCTGGGGGAAGGCGCTCCACTTCTCGGGGAGTAATGAGTTCGCTGTTCACGTCAATGGCTCCACAGCCCACGCCCCAATCCGCATGGACGGCCTGGCGACTTTGGCGGCGGCTCCGGCAGCTTCTGGCAACACCTCTAGCTCTTCAAACGCCAGGCCCTGGGCCGCTGCCATCGTGTTCAAGAGCGACGGCAATAACTCTAGTCAGCACATATGGAACCAGGGGGAAGGCGGAAGTAACGGAGACGACAACATCTATCTGCGTTTGTCTTCTACCGGCCAGCTGTATTTTGGTTGGAAACGTGAAGGCACTGGAAGCAACGAGAAGCAGATAGCATCGGTCACGACGGGGCAATGGTACGGTGTCTATGTCGGCCACAACGGTGCCCGACTTAGCGGCTCCGATGCAACGTCGGCCAACCTTGATGCCGCCTTCGACATCAAAGTAGCCGACCAGAACTTCATCTATCAAGACGAAGATCCGACACAATTCTTGGTTGCTCCTTCCAGCGCCTGGACTTCCACAGGGCTCAGAATGGACCGCGCCGTCGATGGATCCTTTACCGTCGGAGGGCGGGGCAATAGTCGCAGCTTCCACGGTCTGGTCGCCTCTATGGTCACGACTACCTTGAAGCGTGCCGCCAGTATGCCGACGGGCGCCGAGGCCAAGAAGATGATGCTGGACCCTATGGGCTGGCTCAACGACTATAAGGTCGGCCAGACATACCGGATCACTGACCAAAGCTACAGCAGCAGCGGATTCTCTATCGGGAACTCTGCCAGCAGTAAAGCGACACAGATCTGGCTGATGGGTGACGGCACCCTGGACTCGTTCGGGAACGGCATGCGCAACCAGGTTTATCCCGCCGACCAAAACAACACCAAGCTAAACCTGAATAGCATGGTGACAAACGACATTGAGACCGTTTCTATAACGGGTCTGACCTAAACACCATAACCACCGGCAAGGAGGGCAGGCCGCCAACACGGGGCCTGTCTTTCGCCGCGTCCAACCACAGACGCACCACAGCGTCTAGCCTGGGCCGATGCTACAGAACTTCCCTGACCTCCGGAAACCCAAAAACGAGATCTACACACTCATCATGTTCGCAGTGTCAGCCCTAGGCCTAATCGCCCAGTGGCTGGCAGACAGTGACGTCAGCAGCCTAGACGGACTCCTCGCAGCAGGCATCGCAGCAGGCGCCCTCGTCGGACGCCTCCGCACCTACGGCAGCGAAACCGTCGCAGACCTCATAGAACAGCACTAAACTATGACCTTCGTTTCGATGCCGGGCGCACAACAAATAAAAGACAATCGCCGCTGGCACGAAGCAAGGTCCTACAGACGGCCTGGCCTCCCCCCTGTCCTAGTACTCCACACGGTGGAAGGCTACGCAGGGGCAGGCCAAGTCGCCGCCCACCAATACCCGCCACACCTATGGCTCGACCCCATACGAGAAGAGATCCTGCAGACGATCTCGCTGGACCGCCCAGCACTCGCCCTGCAAAACCCCGGCAAAGGAATCGAAACCAACCACCGAGGACTCTGCTTCCAAATAGAGCTCCAACTTTTCACGGACCCGTCACGCAAAGATTCGCCCCGACACGTCACGGCTCTGACCGATCAACAACTGGCCTGGATCGGCGCTCAGATAAAGACGCTCGACACCATCAGTCGACAACTGGACCCGCAAGGCAGAGGCTTCCTGCCAGACACACCCGACGAAGTCCGCAACTTCCCCAACACCGACGTAGGCTACGGCAAGCAAGGCGCCTACCGTTTGACGCCTGACCAATGGATGGCAACCGGCGGCATACGAGGACACGTCGAAGTGCCAGGGAACTCGCACTATGACCCGTCCGGCCTCGACACTAAACGCATCGTAGAGCACGCCCTAGGCAACCCGGAACTCGTCCGCAAGCTCCGCCCAGGCAACAAAGGCGAACAGGTCCGGCAGCTACAGCAGCACCTGAACGACAGCCACGGCCAGAAGCTCGTAGAAGACGGCGACTACGGGCCCGCCACCACAGCAGCAGTGCGCACAGTCCAAGCCCTCCTAGGCATCCCTGTGACAGGCACAGCCACCATCGAAGAACTACCAGCCAACACGCCGATAGCGCCAGCATTCTCGCCCCCGACATTCACAGCCCAGCAGACAGAGGACGGCCACATGGCCGCAGCCCTCATACATGCCAGGCGTCTCGTGGAACGTCTCGAAATGATACAGGGTGGACACTGAAATCGTAGTGGCGCTAGTCGCAGGCACTGCAACCATAGTCACGGCAGCCAGCAGCTTCGGAGCAGCAGCCCTAACACACCGGAAAGCTGACCGCAAGTTCGACGCCAAACTCGAACAACGCATCCAGCAACGCGACGGAGAAATCGAAGAGCTCCGAACAGAAATGCGCTCCCAACGCCACGACATCGAACGGGCATTCACACGCATGAGAATCGCAATCCGAAGACTCATCCAAGAGCTCGGCGAACACGACCCATACAACCCGATGATCGAAGAAGGCGTCGCCGTCATGGACGAAGCCGCAGAAATTCTTGGCGACTAGGTTGCCAATCATGTGACCGCCATATAAGGTGACTACATGAACCCGACACACCAAGAGCTACCAGCACACACAATCGGAAAGTACAGCCGAACCAAAGCAGACACCGGAGGCCACGGAGGCGCCGGAACATTCTGGTTTGTCGAATGGCAGAACACAGCCGGGGCAACCCTGACCACCGACGAGCACACCACACGCCGGGCAGCAGTCGCCGAATTCCGAGCAGAGTTCGCACAATGACCCCGACCGAACAAAACGTCAAAGCGTACGCCGCCTTCGGTTTCGCCGACGCCGAGAACATGCGCCGCCAATACGAAGCAGGCGCCACCCTCGCAGCACTCGCACAACAAACAAATCTGGCCATCAACGTTGTCATTCTCATCCTCCAAGGTAAGCTACTCGCAACACCAACCCCGACCAGCCCGACGGAGAACCCAATGAACAACGTGACCCGACTCCACGAAGTAATCGACCACCTAGAGCCCCTTGGCGTGCAAGTCACCAAAGACGGCACCATAGTCATCTCACCGCCACAAGCACTCTTCCTCACAGCCTCCGACGCACTCGACCTAGCAGACGCTCTCGCAGAGCTCGCAGAAACCCTATAAGGACCCGACATGATAACCATCAAAGCCATCCAAGACCTCGACATGTTCACGCCAGAATCCGGCGAACCCTGGGGCCTCATCACAGACCCGGACCCCGAACGCTTCGGCCAATTCATGACAGGCGCTCACGCCCCACTAGTCGCCACCAACGGAGGACTACTCACGATCGTCGCGGTGCTCCCCTACGCAGACGAAACCTCACAAGGCTTCCTGCAGCTGGGGCAGCCAGTCGAAGCCGTACACGTGTACGTCGACGACAGCGCAGCAGCGACCATCTACTCCCTGGCAGGCCTCGAAATGCTCGGTGCCTGGTGAGAGAGATCCCAAACAGTCCGGAGGCAGAAGCGTCCATACTTGGCGCCATGCTCATAGTCGACGACGCCATCCTGGACGCCACAGAGACACTCCAAGCCTCCGACTTCTATCAGCCAGTTAACCAGGCCATATTCGCCTCCGTGATGGAACTGTGGAAAGAAGGCAAAGCCATTGACGTTGTCACGGTCGCCGAGAAACTGAAGAACACGGGCCTACCAGAAGCAGCCATATCGACAGGCGCGCTGATGTCGTTGACAGCGGGCACACCGGCAGCGACGAACAGTCAGCAATACTGCCTCATAATCAAGCAGCTGTCGATGTGTCGGGCTCTGATCTCTGCAGGTGGTGCAGTCGCAGAACTAGGCTACGGACGCCCCGAAGATGTGGACCAACTTGTCGAAGTCGCCGAAGCAGAAGTGTTCGCAATCGGCGCCGGAGCAGCGAAGGACACACTCGAAGCAGCCAGGACAGTCGCAGACAAAACCCTCAACCAGCTGGAAGAACTCTTCGACGGCGACGGGACGACCACAGGACTCTCCACAGGCTTCGCTGAACTCGACCGGTACACCGGCGGCCTACAACCCTCCACACTCGTAGTACTCGGCGCACGCCCAGCCATGGGCAAGACAGCCTTCGCCCTCAACCTCGTCGCCCACGCAGCTTTCGTCGAGAAGAAAACGGTTGCAGTGTTCTCCCTGGAGATGTCAAAGATTGAACTCACCAAACGGCTACTGTGTGCAGACTCCGGAGTGAACTCTTCGAAGCTGCGTGACGGCAACTT
>Ga0114997_10004900_pt1 | contig 10320 bp, 10 predicted proteins | sample ArcticOcean_MG_C_2_FD_87045 | JGI IMG/M metagenome (GOLD analysis project Ga0114997, IMG submission 87045) | Marine microbial communities from western Arctic Ocean - ArcticOcean_MG_CB4_136 | ecosystem: Environmental > Aquatic > Marine > Oceanic | place: Arctic Ocean: Canada Basin | collected... | reverse complement strand
TATTTGACTCTATTTGATCTCATTTGTTTTTCAAATATGAGATATTAACCTGTTACTTACCTTATTTCGCTTATTTAATTATTAACAACATATCAAGTAGTGGAGCCGGAGGGTTTCGAACCCTCGTCCAAACAAGGAACAACTAAGATTTCTACATGTTTATTTTGTGATTGGTTTTCGAAATAAATCTGAGCACAAACACCCTAACCTATTCTTAGTCTCTTAAATTTTAGTTGATGCACCAAGACTTTACATCACTTAGTTCAGGCCAACGGTACCCAATTACTTTAACCGCTGAACAGGTAGTCAAAGCTGGGCAGCTTGTCCAACTGGTCTTACCAGAGGATTAAGTTTAATCACTAGTGATTAAGCTGCAAGCGCGTAGTTGTTATTGTCGTTTATAGACTTGGAAATTCTGATTTACGAGAGTACTCCCAACACTCGACATGCTTACTTAACTATTTCTCCTGCTGTCAAATCCAAAGTCGGCCCCATATAATTAAGTTCTGCGAAATTAAGCAAATTATCATCGGTTACAAATGTTATATTTGCCAAAATTAATTTTTGTGAAAATAGGCTTAATAAAAGAAGGAAAAACTCCACCTGACAAACGTGTACCATTATCTCCAAAACAGTGTAAGTGGGTTTTAGATAATTACCAAAATCTAGAGCTAGTTGTACAAAGGAGCCCTATCCGTAAGTACCAAGACCAAGAATACATAGATGAAGGAATCACTATTGTAGAGAGTGTAGAGGATTGTGATGTTCTTTTAGGGGTAAAAGAAGTGCCTATTAATCAATTAATTCCCAATAAAAAGTATTTTTTCTTTTCTCACACTTTTAAAAAGCAACCATACAACCGAAAATTACTTCAAGCAATCATTGATAAAAATATTCAATTGATAGATTGGGAAACCATCACTAACGCAAAAGGGCAAAGATTAATCGCATTTGGTCGTTTTGCAGGGATTGTAGGTTGTTATAACGGATTGTTAGGTTATGGGGAGAAAACTAAAAGATACCACCTTAAAAGAGCGCATTTGTGCGAAGATCGTCAAGAAATGGAAGAAGAACTTCATAAATTAAATCTTCCTAAGAATTTTAAATTGGTAATAACAGGAGGTGGAAGGGTTGCAAAAGGGGCTTTAGAAGTAATTGAAAAAACAAAAATTAAAAAAGTATCACCTGAAGATTTTCTTTCTAAAGATTTTAATTTTCCAGTTTACACTCACTTAAGTGTAAAGGACTATGTTTCCAGAAACGATAAAAAGAATTTTGACAAATCTGTCTTTTTTGACAATCCAGCTGGACACTCCTCAACTTTTATGGATTATGCTCAAGTTGCAGATTTGTATGTCGCTTGTCACTACTGGGACAATAAATCTCCTTTTGTTTTTACCAGAGAAGATATGCAGAATCCAAATTGGAAAATAAGTATAGTAGCCGATGTAAGCTGCGATATAGACGGACCAGTTGCTTGCACCTTAAGACCATCTACGTTGTCAAACCCATTTTATGGATACGATCCCAAAACACAAAAAGAAGTAGATTTTTACTCTAAAAACTCTATTGGAGTAATGGCTATAGATAACCTTCCCTGTGAATTACCAAAAGATGCTTCTTTAGAATTTGGAAAAATGTTTATTGACCATGTCTTACAGCCCCTTACAGGGAACGATCCTGAGGAAATAATATATCGTGCTTCAGAAACTATTAATGGTAGACTAACCCCTCACTTTGAATATTTACAAGATTATCTAGATGGAAAAGATTAAATCTTTTTAAGATCTGCTATGGTCTTAGTAGGATTTTCAGACTTAAATACAAAACTTCCAGCAACCAATACATCTGCTCCACAATCTATTAACTTTCTCGCATTGGCAGAAGTTACCCCACCATCAATTTCTATTTTAGTATCTAGTCCAGCTTTTACAATCATAGACTTTAGCTTTTCCACTTTCCGATAAGTACCTTCAATAAAAGCCTGACCACCAAAGCCTGGATTAACAGACATCATACAAACTAAATCTGTTTCTTCCAAAGTAGGTTCTAATAACTCTACAGCAGTGTGAGGGTTAACAGCCACACCTGCTTTCATGTCTTCTTGCTTTATCGCCTGAAGGGTTCTATGAAGATGATTAGAGGCTTCTATATGTACAGTTAGTATGTTGGCACCCACGTTTTTAAAGTCTTTTATATAACGCTCTGGTTCAACTATCATTAAATGCACATCTAATGGTTTTAACGTATGTTTGTTAATGGATTTTATAATGGGAATACCAAAAGAAATATTGGGAACAAAAACACCATCCATGACATCTAAATGGTACCAATCGGCATCACTTTTGTTAATCATTTCACACTCTCTTTGCAAGTTTGCAAAGTCTGATGCTAGTAAGGAAGGGGCAATTAGATGGCTCATAAATTATGAATTTTAATTCACCACAAATAAACAAAAACAAAGTTGGAAACGGAGTATTATCCTAAGTAAGATTTCAACAATTTACTTCTTGAAGTATGCTTCAATCTTCTAATAGACTTTTCTTTTATCTGACGTACTCTTTCTCTAGTTAAGTCAAACTTCTCACCTATTTCTTCTAGAGTCATAGGATGTTTTCCACTTAAACCAAAATACAGGCGAATTACATCTGCCTCCCTAGGTGTTAAGGTAGATAATGATCTTTCGATTTCTCTTCTCAAAGACTCCTTCATCAACTGCTTATCAGGCTTTGGAGATGAATCTGAGGACATAACTTCGTACATGTTGTTACTGTCTTCAGAATCCTTTAAAGGTGCATCCATTGAAAGGTGTCTACCATTGTTTTTAATAGACTGCTTAACTTCTTCAATAGTAATATCTAAAGATTCTGCAATTTCTTCTGGCGTAGGTGGTCTACCATACTTTTGCTCTAAATCCGAAAATGCACGATTTATTTTATTTATAGAACCAATCTTATTTAGAGGTAACCTTACGATTCTAGATTGCTCAGCAAGTGCTTGCAAAATAGACTGTCTAATCCACCATACAGCATAAGATATAAACTTAAATCCTCTAGTTTCATCAAATCTTTGTGCAGCTTTAATTAAACCTAGGTTTCCTTCGTTTATTAAATCTGGCAGTGTTAAACCCTGGTTTTGGTATTGCTTAGAAACTGAAACTACAAAACGTAAGTTAGCCTTTACCAATCTCTCTAAAGCAGGGTGGTCTCCCTCCTTTATTCACTTAGCCAGCTCTACTTCTTCCTCTGCAGTAATTAAGTCTACACGACCTATTTCTTGAAGATACTTATCTAAGGAAGCTGTTTCCCTATTGGTAACCTGTTTTGTTATCTTTAATTGTCTCATTTATATATGGGTGGTTTCTAAACGTTAATTAACACATGAGCTATAATAACGTAATGTAACAAACTAAAGTTACATAATAGTGAAAATAAACATAAAACCCACATTATGTGGGTTTTACAAATAATTTAGTCGTTGGATGGCTTTGCTGGTTTTTCCAATAAAGCTTTTCTAGAAATCTTTAATTTTCCACTTCTTGGGTCCTTTCCAATAACCTTCACATCAAGGACTTGACCAGGTTTTAAATGCTCTTCTGCCTTCTCTACTCTTTCGTGAGCAATTTCGGAAATATGTAATAAAGCATCTACACCAGGAAGAATTTCTAAAAATGCTCCAAATGCTACAATATTTTTAACTTTTCCCTGATAAGTTTCACCAACTTCTGCAGTAGGTGGATAAGCAATTAAGTTAATTCTTCTCAACGCCTCTTCCATTCCTTCTTTTTCTTCAGCAAAAACTTCAACATTAGCCATTCCATCAACCGCATCTCCTATTCCAATAGATGTTTTGGTTTCCGCTTGAATAGTTTGAATAGTTTCTCCTCCTTTTCCAATGATTCCTCCAATTGCATCTTCAGGAACAGAAATATTTTCTATTCTTGGAACATGTGCTTTGAAATCTTCTCTTGGCTCAGTCAATGTTTTCATCATTTCACCAAGAATATGCATTCTACCATCTTTGGCTTGATTCAAAGCTTCTTCTAACACCTTGTAATCTAAACCGTCTACTTTGATATCCATTTGGCAAGCAGTAATTCCTTTTTCCGTACCAGTCACTTTAAAATCCATATCGCCTAAATGATCTTCATCACCAAGAATATCAGATAATACTGCATATTTTCCAGCATCGTCCTGAATTAGTCCCATTGCAATTCCAGAAACAGGTCTTTTCAATTTTATTCCACCATCCATAAGGGCAAGAGTACCTGCACAAACAGTTGCCATTGAAGAAGAACCATTAGATTCTAAAATTTCTGACACCAATCTTATAGTATATGGATTCTCTGGCTTTCCAGGAATCATAGGCTTTAATGCTCTTAAAGCTAAATTACCATGGCCAATTTCTCTTCTACTTACGTTGAACTTCATTCTAGCTTCTCCAGTTGAAAAAGGTGGAAAATTATAGTGTAACAAGAAATCTAGATCATCGTTAGCCAATGCCCCATCTTTTCTTTGAACATCTAAAGTACTACCCAATGTTAGAGTAGTCAATGATTGTGTCTCTCCTCGTGTAAATAAGGCAGAACCGTGTACAAATCCTGGTAAATATCCAGCTTCAGAAGAAATAGGTCTAATTTCAGTAGTCTTTCTTCCGTCTAGTCTGACTTTTTCGTCTAATACCACTCTTCTAATTGCTTCTTTTTGAGCAGCTTTAAAGTAAGGACCAACCAAAAAACCAAGTTCAGCCATATCTTCTTCAGACATTTGTGATTTAAAATCTTCTTTAATTTCCCCGAAGAGCTCTGCTCTTTTGTGCTTATCTGCCAGACCTTGCTTTGCTACATCGTAACATCTCTGGTAAGAAAAATCATGAACGCTTTTTCTTAAATCGTCGTTATGAGTTTCGTGTGAATATTCTCTCTTTGGATTTGCTTTAGCAACTTTTGCAGCAATATCCAACTGTAACTGGCACTGCTCTTTAATTACAACGTGTGCAGCTTTTATTGCTTCCAGCATTTCACCTTCAGAAACTTCATTCATCTCTCCTTCTACCATAACAATGCTGTCCAATGTTCCAGCAATCATCATATCCATGTCCGCACTTTTCATTTCCTCAAAAGTTGGATTGATAGAAAACTCTCCGTCAATTCTAGCTATTCTCACTTCAGAAACAGGACCGTTAAAAGGAATATCAGAAACTGCTAAACAAGCAGAAGCAGCCAAGCAAGCTAATGCATCTGGCATATTTTCCTTATCTGAAGACAATAATTGTAACATTACCTGAGTTTCAGCATGGTAATCATCTGGGAAAAGAGGTCTTAGTGCTCTATCCACTAATCTCATAGTTAATATTTCCTCATCAGATGGTCTTGCTTCTCTTTTAAGAAATCCACCAGGAAATTTACCTGTTGAAGCAAATTTTTCTCTGTAATCTACTGTAAGAGGCATGAAATCTACACCATCTCTTACGTCTATATTAGCAACAGCAGTTGCCAATATCATTGTGTCTCCCATTCTTACCACTACAGATCCGTCAGCTTGTTTAGCTAACTTTCCTGTTTCTATGGAAATCTCTTTTCCATTTGGAAGACTTATTTTTTCGTTTATTATATTCATTTTTCTATTTTAATTTTATAAAAAAGGACCATCACGCTAGCGCAATAGTCCCCTCCAATACGTTTGTAAAAAGCCTATTACCTTCTAATATCCAATTTTTTGATAATGACTCTATATCTTTCGATATCTTTGTTTTTCAAGTAATCCAGTTGGTTTCTTCTTTTACCAACTAGCCTTATTAATGATCTTTGGGTGTTAAAATCTTTTTTGTTAGACTTTAAATGACCAGTTAAATGTTTAATTCTATGAGAGAACAATGCAATTTGTCCTTCTGCAGATCCGGTGTCAGACTCCCCCTTACCGAATTTCTTAAAAATATCTTTTTTCTTTATTGAATCAATATACATGTCAACACTATTTAAGTTATTGTGATGTTAAATCGGCTGCAAATATAAATTAATATCTTAACAAGTTCATTTAAATGAGTAATTATTTAAATACAAAACCCACTCTTACAACTCCTAACCCTGAAAAAAGCATTTTAGAGTGCGATATTTTTGGAATGTTTTCAGTGATATCAGCTGAGGTTACAGAAGCTTCGTTTAAAACCTGATAAGTTCCATTTTTATAGGTAGTTTTTAGCACCAACAAACCAAACTCAGTGCCAACATAAATATTTGGCTTAACATAATACTCCCCACCGAAGAAAACCCTAAATCCAAGATTTTGTACAGGTCTTTTGTAGTTGTAGTTTAATGCAGAAACAAATGAAATTGAGTCTGTTCTTGAACCATACTCGTTGTTTTTCCCAAATCCAAAAACTCCCTCAAATCCAGAATAAACCATCGAATTTACCAACCTCTTCTGCTTTTCATAACCGAAAGAGAATTGATAGATAGATTTTATTTTCTCCACTGACCCCACTCCATCACCTCCAGATTCTAGAATCTCCACGTAGTCAACCAATCTATTAACATCTGCATTAAACCTTAAAGCAGATTTCTTATTAAGATTTAATCTAAACTTAATATTAGGAGTATAAATATCCGAGTTAAGGGAAGGGTAAATTTGTCCCTCTACAGAAACTATTTTTCTGCTCTTAGCTATGGTGTCTTGTGACAAAAAAGGGTTATTAAAGGACAATAAAAAAAGTGTTAACAACACTATTGAGAAAATTCTTTTAACACGTACCATTTATTTATTTTTAATTTAAAATACTAATTACTAGTTGTTTATGTTTTTCAACATTGGAACAAATTTAAAGTCGCCATATATAGTTTCTTTGTAATCGGTTTCATTCAAACGCTGAATTAACATCATTTGTTGCACATCCCCATCGCCAACGGGAATTACCAACCTCCCACCCAACTTAAGTTGATCTTTAAGATCTTTTGGAACATAGGGTGCTCCACAAGTCACAATGATACTATCAAAAGGAGCAAATACTTTTTTTCCTAAAAACCCATCCCCAAAAAATAATTGTGCTCTATAGTTATTTTGATTTAAAAATAGTTTGGCACTTTGGAAAAGAGACTTATGTCTTTCAATAGAAAAAACTTTTGCACCTAATTGGCACAAAACAGCTGTTTGGTAGCCAGAACCTGTTCCAATTTCCAATATCTTATCTCCTCGTTTCACACTAAGTAGTTCCGATTGAAAAGCTACAGTATAAGGCTGACTAATTGTTTGGTTCTCGCCAATCGGAAAAGCTATATCCTGATAGGCAAATTTATCTCTAAATACTAAATCGAATAAAAGATGTCTCGGCGTCATACTTATTGCTTTTAACACTTTTGAATCCTGAATACCTTTTTCAACAAGATGGGCAACTAATTTTGCACACAACCCTTTATACTTAATATCATTCATTACTTTACAAAAGAAACTTCTTAATTTATAATAAAAGCAGCATTACCTAAATTTTTGCCAACAATAAATGTTAATAATTAACGTTTTAAATTAAACAATTTTATTTTGAATTCATTTTTTATAATTTTATGGCATGTTTAAAATTGGAGTTGTAGGCGCAGGTCACCTAGGAAAGATTCATTTAAAAATTCTTAAAAAGGCTTCTTTTGTTAATCTTATTGGATTCTACGACAGTGATCCATTAGTTAGAAAAAATATAAATTTAGAATTAGGGGTTAAGGCTTTTGAGACATATCAAGACCTTATAGAAAGTTCAGATATCATAGACATAGTCACTCCAACTCTATCTCATTACACTTGCGCTAAGGAAGCCCTGAAAAGTAATAAGCATGTATTTATTGAAAAACCCGTAACCAACACCCTAGAAGAAGTTAGAAAGCTGATTAGGATTACCCAAATAACTGGTAAAAAAGTACAAGTAGGGCACGTAGAAAGATTTAATCCTGCCTTCACTGAAGCTAGTAAATTAATTCATCAACCTAGATTTATTGAAGTCCACCGATTAGCACAATTTAATTCAAGAGGAACTGATGTCTCAGTAGTACATGATCTAATGATTCATGATTTGGATATTGTCCTTCATGTAGTAAAATCGCCAGTAAAATCTATTAACGCTAGTGGAGTTAGCGTTTTAAGCAGCTCACCAGACATTGCCAATGCAAGAATAGAATTTATTAATGGATGTGTGGCCAACATCACTTCAAGCAGAATGTCACTTAACAATGTTAGAAAATCAAGATTTTTTCAAAAAAATGCCTACGTTTCTGTAGACTTTTTAAATAGGTCTCACGAATATATAAGATTGGACTCCAACAAAATTCCTAAGGAAAATATATCGATTCAAAATACCAAAACAATCCCCAAGGAAAGTGTGATGATTAAAACACAAAACAACAGTGGAATTAACCCAATTGAAGAAGAATTAAAATCATTTATTAACTCTATAACCTCCAATATAAATCCTATTGTAGATTTAGAATCTGCTCAAATGGCTTTAAAGCTAACCATAGATATTATGGAACAAATAACAATGGGACAAAATTGATTGGTAATTTTTATAATAATTAATCTTATTTTCGCGTTTTATATTTATGAAACGCTTTTTCATTATTCTTCTTATTTTTAATTTTAGTTGTCAAATAATTGACCAACCAGAAAAAGCTCCATCTTTTATTTCAATAGACAATTTTCGATTTTCGATTTCTAACAACAACCAAGGCTCCAATAGTGAAAAAATATCCGATGCGTGGATATATATAAATGGGAATTTGGAAGGAGTTTATGATTTACCTGCGAGAATCCCTCTACACTATGAGGGTGTTCACGAGTTGTCTATTTACCCTGGGATTAAAAGGAATGGGATTTCTGCAGATAGAAAAAAGTACCCCTTCTACACCCCATTTGACACAACTATTAATTTAATTCCAGACAGCATACTAACCCTAACACCCAAAACAGAATACGAAGAGCAACTCTATTTTTGGATTGAAAACTTTGAAGACCCCCAACATAAATTTGAAACACACACCACGTCCCAAGTAGATATTAATATTATCGAATCGCCTCTAAATGAGCTTTTTGAAGGAGATGCTGGAATGATATCCATGGATAGCGCAGATTATTTTTGTGAAATCAGAACAAATGAATTAGATTTTAATTCTTTTCCAAAAAATTTGAATATTCCTGCTTATATTGAGATGAATTATGCAAATAACTATCCATTTACAATTGGCATCTTGCACAAAGACGCAAGTTTACCAAGCTATCAAAAATTTCCGTTAATTACCCTAATTCCAACCTATGAAAATGAAGTTGTTTGGAATAAAACTTATTTATTTATACCCGACGCTACCAATTTTTTTACTAGCGCAACAGAATTTGACTTATATATCTCTGCAAGAAATGAAAATTTTGAAAATGACATTAAGGTTCTTTTAGACAATTTCAAAGTAATTTTCCGGCAATGAAAAAGAAATACTTTTGGACTTTATATTTCTTTTCAGACTTTCTATCTTCAACTATTAGCTGGCTAGTATTTAACTACTACAGAAAAACCTACATTGAAAAATACCCATTTGAAATAAATGAAAAACTAGTTATTAGCACTTTATTAATTTCTGCATTTTGGATAGTTGTTTATGCTGCTTTTGGAAACTATAAAAATGTCTACAAGAAATACCGTATTAAAGAAATCACTCAAACACTGTCTCAGTCTTTTATAGGTATAATATTTATTTTCTTTACTTTTTTATTAGACGACAAAATAAACTCTTACCAAGACTACTACAGCTTGATTACTGTATTAATAGCTCTACATATTTCCCTAACTTTTATACCTAGAATCCTATTAACTTCCAGAACCGTAAATAGCATTCACCAGAAAAAAATTGGCTTCAACACCATTATAATTGGCAGTGAAAAAAAAGCAAAAGATATTTTCAATGAAATAAAAAATTTAAAAAAAGGAAGTGGACAATTTATAATAGGCTACGTGTCTAGTGCAAAAAGCAAGGACTTAATTGCTGATACTGGTCTTGAAAAATTAGGCGACTATCATCAAATCACTAAAATTATAGAAGATTTAGAAATTGAAGAGGTAATTATAGCTACGGAATCAGATGATTATAAGAAAACCAACAACATAATAAATGACTTGGCAAACCTAAAAGTAGAAATAAAAGTAATTGCTGACATGTACAGCATACTTACAGGGTCTGTAAAAATGAATTCTATTTTCGGAGCTCTTTTAATCTCTGTAAACCCTGAAATTATGCCCTCTTGGCAAAAAACAGTCAAAAGAATTTTAGATCTTTTAATTTCTACCGTAGCAATT
>Ga0114997_10004898_pt1 | contig 10325 bp, 8 predicted proteins | sample ArcticOcean_MG_C_2_FD_87045 | JGI IMG/M metagenome (GOLD analysis project Ga0114997, IMG submission 87045) | Marine microbial communities from western Arctic Ocean - ArcticOcean_MG_CB4_136 | ecosystem: Environmental > Aquatic > Marine > Oceanic | place: Arctic Ocean: Canada Basin | collected... | reverse complement strand
TAAACATGCATTACTTCAAAACCAAGACTTTTCATTTTTTTAAAAATTATACTTGGTGGTGGAGCTCCAGCAGTTAATACATAAACTTTTTGCTTTAATTTTTTACGATGATTTTCGGGTGCTCCTGTAATCATATTAAGAACTATTGGTGCGCCACCAAAATGAGTCACATTATGTTGTTCAATTAATTCAAAAATTTTCTTAACATTAATATTTCGAAGACATATTGTTTTTCCGTTCAGCATAGGAATAGTCCAGGGATAACACCAACCATTGCAATGAAACATTGGCACAACAGTTAAAAAATTTAATCTACTCGTCATATCCCAAGCTACCGCACTACCTGTTGACATTAAATATGATCCTCTATGATGATAAACGACTCCTTTTGGATTTCCTGTTGTTCCTGAAGTATAACTTAGTGAAATAGCTTGCCACTCATCTTTCGGCATTTTCCAAATATAATTTTCATCACCTGTGCTTAAAAATTCTTCATACTCTAAATCACCAATTTTTTGTAATTTTGACTGATCTGCAAATTTATCATTTATATCAATGATAATTATTTTTCTTTTTATTACACTTAATGCTTTTTTAACTTCTGCATGAAGTTGTCGATCCACAACTAGTACCTTGGCATCACTATGATCTAATATGTAGGCGATGGTTTTAGCATCTAATCTAATATTAATCGTATTTAATACTCCGCCAGTCATAGGGACAGAGTAATGAGCCTCAAAAATTTCTGGCGTGTTAAAAGCTAAAAATGAAACTGTGTCACCTTTACGAATACCAATCTTTTCTAATGCACTAGCAAATTTAATACATCTTTTATAAATTTGTGACCAAGTATACTTACGATCTTCATAAATTAATGCCTCATAATTAGGATAAATGTCCTTGGCTCTTTCAAGAAAAGATATGGGTGTTAATGGAACAAAGTTCGCATTATTTTTTTCAAGATTTTTATCATAATCGCTCATACTAAATTAGCTTATTTTAGATTCTTTTATTATTTCTGCAATTACTTCTTCTTTTTTATGTCCCATTAAATGGACGCCATTCACACCTTTAATTTCCTTAAAAGCTTCGATTAATTCAAGGCAAATCTTTTTACTTTCATTTTTGGGATCTTTTGCCTGCTCCAATCTTTTTACTATTTCATCTGGAACGTCTACTCCAAAAAGATTATCATTCATCCATTTTGCACTTTTTGCTGATGCAAAAGGTCCAAGACCAATTAAAAAATAAGTTTTTTCTAAAATGTCAGAATCTTCTAATACTTTCATGTAATCTTTTAATTTGGATGTTTCAAAAACATATTGAGTTTGAAAAAAGTTTACACCAGTATTTATTTTATTGATTATTTTTTTAACATCTGGCAATCCTTTTGATGGTACTTCAGCCCCGCCAATAAATAAATTTGGTGCAGGATCGATAACTCTACCTGATGGAAATTTTTTTTCAGTTCTCATCATTTCAGCTGTAGCTACTAGTTCTAAACTATTAATATCAAATACAGGTTTTGTTTCGGGTTGATCGCCTCCTTTTGGATCGTCTCCAGATAAGCATAAAACGTTATGCACACCTAAAGCTGATGCGCCCACTAGATCTCCTTGCAAAGCTAATCGATTGCGGTCTCGGACTGTTATTTGCAATATTGGATCAATATTATTTTGTGCTAAAATAATTGCGGCAGTTAATGCTGACATATGAACTTTAGCACCCGGACTATCTGTAACATTAACAGCATCGGCTACGTCTTTTAATGGTTTAGTTTTCTCTAACAAAACTTCTTTGCTTGAAGCATCTGGAGGTGTTGTTTCTGCAGTAAATACAAATCCTCCTTCGTGTAATTTTTTATGTAATGCGCTTTGATATTCCATTTTAGTTAAACTTAAAGTTCATTATATTTTTACTTCCTGATATACTAGACTTATAATAAGTATCGATTCTAGGCAATGTTCTATTATAGAAAAATTTTGCTGTTTCTATTTTTTCCTCAAAAAACTTTTTATTATTTTCCATTTCTTTAAAGCTTACATCTAAAACTTTTAACCAAGAGTGGCCTATAGCAATTAAACCTAAAACTCTAAGATAATCATTACATGCTGCGCTAACATCATCTTTGGAGTTTTTCATGTTCTTTTCAATCCAAGTTGTAAAATTTATTAATACCTTAAGATATTGGTTTAGTATTTCAGCAAATAATTTTGTTTCATCATTTTTTTTATTTTCCTCAATATCCTTTTTTATTAACTGAATATAATTTCCAATAATATTTCCATTTTTGTTTATAAGTTTCCTAAAAACTAAATCAATCGCTTGAACGGAATTTGTTCCCTCATATATTGGTGTTATTCTATTATCTCTATATAATTGTTCTATACCCTGATCTTTTGTATAGCCATACCCTCCAAAGATTTGGATTGCATCACTAGTAATTTCCATTCCCATATCTGTAAATAATGATTTAACTACAGGAGTCATTAAAGAAACTAAATCTGATGCTTCTTGTTTAATTTTATCATCATTATGATGCATGCTAACTTCTGTTTGTTGGGCTAACCAAAAACTTAGCGCTCTCTCTCCTTCGATCATTGATTTCATATTTAATAATGATCTTCTAATATCAGCATGATCAATAATTAGATCTGCTCCATTTGTTGATTTGCTACTATTTGATTTTCCTTGTTTTCTTTCTTTAGAATAACTTAAAGCATTCTGATAGGCTGTTTCAGATATTCCAAGACCTTGGATTCCTACAACAATTCTTTCTAAATTCATCATAGTAAACATTGAGCTCAATCCTTTGTTTTTAGAACCAATCATATATCCGGCAGCTTCATCAAAGTTTAAAACACATGTTGCTGATCCTTTAATACCCATCTTACTTTCGATTGAACCTGTCGAAACACCATTTCTTGAGCCTAAAGAACCATCTTCTTTAACTTGAATTTTTGGTACTAGAAATAAACTAATTCCTTTTGTGCCAGCAGGTGAATCAGGCATTCTTGCAAGAACAAGGTGTATAATATTTTCTGTAAGGTCGTGATCTCCAGAAGTTATAAATATTTTCTGACCAGTTAATTTATAAGTTCCATCTGTTTGCTCTATAGCTTTTGTTTTTAATAATCCTAAATCTGTTCCACAAACTGACTCTGTTAAACACATTGTTCCACTCCAAGTGCCATTAACAATATTAGGAAGAAATTTTTTCTTTATAGAATCTGTGCCATGGTGAAATATACAATTGTATGCGCCAATACTTAGTTCGCTATACAATTTAAAAGAAAGGCTCGCTGAAGATAACATTTCATCAAAAAATGCCTTTATAGTATTTGGCATACCTTGCCCACCATACGCAGGATCACAAGATAAAGAAGTCCAGCCATCGTTGATAAACTTTTTGTAAGCTTCCTTGTATCCTGGTGGAGTTCTTACCACACCATTTTCTAGCTTAGTGGGTGTTTCATCTCCAGCTTTAGCTAAAGGCAACACAAGATTTTCAGTTAATTTTGCAGCTTGCTCTAAAATATCTTTTGCAAGTTCGGGGCTAACTTCTTTGTATTTTTCAAGATTATTATAATGAGGATTGTCTCTTAACTTCTCAAAGAGAAACATCATATCTTCTAATGGAGCATTATAATTTGCCATTAATTTACCAAAGGTTTTCCAGTTGAAAGAGTGTGTTTAATTCTAGCTTGTGTTTTTTCCATTTGAATAAGTTGAATAAATGCTTCTAATTCTAAAGCATACATATCATCCTCAGATAGTTCTTTATCAATAGTTGTGTTGCCTCCACTTAATATAAAAGCTAGTTTTTTACCTACTTCCATTCCATGTTCCATAATTTTCTTTTCTTTAAAAAGATTTTCAAGAGTTTGGAACATTTTATCTCTTACTTGGTTTCCTGATAATTTAAAAATTGGTTCTTTCGGCGGCTTATATCCATTTTTTTTCTCATTAATCAAATTTTCAGCAACTAAAAGTAGCTTATTTCTATTCATAATACTTTTATCTTTTTTTAATAAAAACTTTAATGGCATAGCTTCTACTGGTGAGCTAGCTGTTTTTCCATATCCAATAATGTCAAATACTTTCTGTGGCGCAAAGTCTGGATCTTTTTTAGCTTTTTCATCTTGCATCCACCTACATAACATTTGTTTAGTTCCTCCTCCCGCAGGTATTAAACCTACGATTGTTTCTACTAAACCTGTTACTATATTAGTATGTGCAACAACATAATCACTTTGAACTAATACTTCAAAACCACCACCTAAAGCTAAACCAGATGGAGCAGCAATAACCAAATTATTAGAATACTTTAATTGCTTACAAGTCATTTGAAAGTGATAGATAAATTTTTCAATTGCTCTCCAGTTTTTTTCTTTCGCAAACTCCATGACATAATTTAAATTTACTCCAGCTGAAAATTGCATACCCTCATTAATAATTATTAGATTTTTGTCAGATGCCCTTTTTAAAGCGTTCATAGAGTCATAATCTAATGTATTAGCTTTAGTATTAAATTCTACAATCTTGTAATCTTTGTGCGTATAAGTAAAAGCTGATTTGTTATCTTTTTCAACTTTTGCTACTTGCTTTACTTTACCTAAAGTTTCTAAATTTGTATAAACTTGTCTTTTTCCATAGAAGCTATCAAGTTTTTTATTATATATATTTTTTATAAACTCATTTAATTGAAGTTGATTATCTTTTTCTACAAAATATTTAACACCAAGTTCTTCTAGCATTTCAAAAGGTCCTCTGGTCCAATTAAAACCAAGCCTCATTGCTTCATCAATATTATTATAATCTTTTGTTACATTTGGGATTAAAGAAGACGCATAAAGAATAATTTTTGAAACTACAGACCATGCATACTTCCCGTATTTATCATTTCTCGAAACAAGATCTTTAAGACTAATTTTATCCTCTATATTAAGATCAATTTTTTTAGATATAGAATATTTTCCAGTTTTTAAATTAATTGCTTCTAAAATTTTTTTACCATCTTTTTTATTCATTCTGTAAAAACCGCCCTTACCTTTTCTTCCTGTATAACCAGACTCAATTAGATTTTTTACTAATGGTATTTCCTTTGCTACCTCGTGAAAAACATCTGATGTAGGTAATTCTTTGATAAAACTTCTTAAAACATCAGCCATTAAATCTATTCCTATTAAATCATACAATCCAAAAATACCTGTTTTTGGGATCCCTACTGGTCTTCCAAAAATTGAATCTGCTTCTTCAATGCTCAAATCCATTTTTATTGCTTCTGTCATCGCTACTTGCATAGCATAAACGCCCACTCTATTACCTAGAAATCCTGGTGTATCTTTACAAATTATTACTCCTTTTCCTAAATTTTCTTCACAGAAAATTTTTAAAAAATTTATTTTTTCAATATCATTTATTTCTTCGCTAACTATTTCTAATAAACCCATGTATCTAACTGGATTAAAAAAATGAGTAATACAAAAATCTTTTTTATCTTCTAAAGACATTTTTTCAGATAAAACTTTTAAAGGAATGGTTGATGTATTAGACGAAATTATAGAACCTGGTTTTCTTATGCTTGAAATTTTTTCATAAAGTTTATGTTTAATATCTATGCGCTCAACAACAGCTTCTACTATCCAATCAGCTTCTCCGACCAAATTAAAATTATCTTCTATATTGCCTATTTTAATATTATCAATTTTGCTTTTATCAATTAGTAAAGGCGGACGTGATTCGAATATTTTTTTTTTAGCTTTTTCTGAAATTTCTGTTTTTAAATCTAATAATGTGACTGGAACATTAGCGTTACACAGTTGGGCGGCGATACCACTTCCCATAGTTCCAGAACCGATGACAACGACATTTTTAATATTCATTGATGCTGATACTAATTAAGTTTTGAAATAATTGCATCCCCCATTTGTGAGGTAGTAACTTCTTTTGTGCCTTTTGACAAAATATCTTTAGTTCTTAAACCATCATCAAGCACCTTTTGAACTGCCTGATCAAGATTTTCCGCTTCTTTATCTAAATCTAAAGAATGTCTAAGTGCCATAGAAAAACTAAGAATAGTTGCTATTGGATTGGCGGTTTTTGTTCCTACTATATCTGGTGCTGAACCATGTATAGGTTCATACATTGCTCTTATTTTACCATTTTTATCTTTGGCACCTAATGAGGCAGATGGCAACAACCCTAACGACCCAGTTAACATCGCAGCTTCATCAGATAATATGTCTCCGAATAAATTATCAGTTACTATTACATCAAACTGCTTTGGATCTCTTAATAATTGCATTGCGCAATTATCAGCAAGCATATGATTTAATTCTATATTTGGATATTCCTCGTCTTTAACCTTTTGAACTTCTTCCCTCCATAGAATTCCAGCTTCCATGACATTAGATTTGTCACAAGATGTAACTTTTTTATTTCTTTTTTGAGCAAGCTCAAAAGCGACCTTTGCTACTCTAATTATTTCACTGCTGGTATAAGAGTGAGTATTTATTCCTTTTCTTTCACCATTTTCGATAGGTTTAATTCCTCTTGGTTCACCAAAGTATATTCCTCCTGTTAATTCTCTTACTATCATAATATCCAATCCAGATACGATCTCGGGTTTAAGACTAGACGCATCTACTAATTGTTTAAAACAAATTGCCGGTCTTAAATTTGCAAATAACTTTAATTCTTTTCTAAGTTTTAAAAGTGCTCTTTCAGGTCTTTTTGAAAATTCTAGATTATCCCATTTAGGACCTCCCACTGCTCCTAGAATTACTGCCTCAGATTCAAGAGCTTTATAAAAGACTTCATCTGTAATAGGATTTTTATGTTTTTCATAAGATGCACCGCCGACTAAACCTTTCTCTACTTGAAAATCTAAAGATTTTTTTTTGTTCATCCACTCTATAATTTTTTGAACTTCTGTTACAACTTCTGGTCCAATACCATCGCCAGGTAGTAATAAGATTTTTCTATTTTTTACTTTTATCATTTTAATTTATCCAAGGTTTATTTTTTTTAACTTCTTTTTCATATGCAGATATTTTTTCTATTTTTTCTAAAGAAAGGTCTATATCATCCAACCCGTCTAATAAACATTTTTTTTTAAATGGATCTATTTCAAATTTTATTCTTTTATTTCCAAAACTGATTTCCTGATCTTTTAAATTTATTTCTATATTTTCTTTTCTAGATGAATACTGAGCCAATTCTTGGATTTTTTTTTCATCTAAAATAATTGGCAACATTCCATTTTTAAAACAATTATTAAAAAATATATCTGCAAAACTTGGTCCTATTAGACATTTAATGCCAAAATCTAATAGCGCCCACGGAGCATGTTCTCTGGAAGAACCGCAGCCAAAATTTTTTCCTACTAATAGAATTGGTGATTTTTTATATAGATCTTTATTTAACACAAATTCTTTAATTTCATGGCCGCTATCATCAAATCGCATTTCAAAAAAAAGACTTTTTCCTAGACCAGTTCGTTTTATAGTCTTTAAGAATTGTTTAGGAATAATCATATCTGTATCAACATTGCTCATAGATAAACTTGCTGGTATTCCTTTTAAAGTATTGAATTTTTTCATTTTAATTTTGAAACTTTCTTACATCAGTTAGGTATCCATCAATAGCGGCGGCGGCAGCCATTGAAGGGCTTACTAGGTGTGTTCTTCCACCTCTTCCTTGGCGTCCCTCAAAATTTCTGTTGGAGGTTGATGCACATCTTTCTTTAGGGTTAAGTTTATCAGCATTCATTGCTAAACACATAGAGCAGCCTGGCTCTCTCCATTCAAATCCGGCTAATTTAAATACTTTGTCTATTCCTTCTGCTTCCGCCTGCTCTTTTATAAGTCCTGATCCAGGAACAACCATAGCATTAACATGATGAGCAACTTTTTTTCCCTTTATAATTTTGGCTGCATCTCTTAAATCACTTATTCTGCCATTCGTGCAACTGCCAATAAAAATTCTATCCACCTTTATGTCAGTAATTTTTGTATTTGGGTCAAGACCCATATATTGCAATGATCTTTTCATTGATTTTTTTTTATCTTCATCTTTTTCTTTTTCTGGGTCAGGAACTAATCCATTAATAGAAACTACGTCTTGTGGAGATGTCCCCCATGTTACCATTGGGCTAATCTCGTTACCTTTTATTTCGACTTCACGATCAAATTTTGCATCAACATCTGATTTTAATTTTGACCAATATTCTACAGCCATATCCCAATTTTTCTCCTTGGGAGACATAGGCTTATTTTTTAAATAGTTAATAGTTTTTTCGTCAGGCGCTATTAATCCTGCACGAGCTCCCGCTTCTATGGACATATTGCAAATTGTCATACGTTGCTCTATATTTAAGTTTTCTATTACAGATCCTGAATACTCAATAACCATCCCAGTTCCTCCTGCGGTTCCTATTTTTCCAATAATTTGCAAAATAACATCTTTAGATGTAACTCCCAATGGAAGTTTTCCAGTTACGTTTATACGAAGATTTTTTGATTTTTTTTGCAGTAAAGTTTGAGTAGCTAAGACATGCTCAACTTCTGAAGTTCCTATTCCAAAAGCTAACGCACCAAAAGCCCCATGCGTTGCAGTATGACTATCACCACATACAATTACTGTTCCAGGTTGAGTAAAACCCTGTTCAGGACCAATAATGTGAACAATTCCTTGCCTTTTATCTTTCATATCAAAAAGTTTAATATCAAATTCTTTACAATTTTTTTCTAAAACGTCTATCTGAATTCTTGACTCTTCATCATCAATACCTTTTTCTCGATCGGTTGTTGGAACATTATGGTCAGCTACCGCTAAGGTCAGTTCAGGTTTTCGAACTAATCGTTTTGATAGTCTTAATCCTTCAAAAGCTTGAGGACTTGTTACTTCATGCACTAAATGTCTATCAACATATAATAAAGTAGTGCCATCATCTTGCTCATGAACAACATGTTCATTCCAAATTTTTTCGTAAAGTGTGTGAGGCATTGTAGAAAAAAATTATTTTTTCTGGTTTATTAATTTTTCTTTTTTTTGTTGTTCTGGTTTTATCTCATTTTCATTAGAGATATCTTTTTTCTTAACTTCTTTTTCATTAGCTTTTTGAACGACACTTAGTCCTACTCTCTTTTTTATTTTTTCTGCAATTCTAGAAGATTTTCCTTTTCTGTCTCTTAAATAATATAATTTTGCTCTCTTTACTTTTCCAGATCTGATAACTTTTATAGACCCAATAATATGACTATATAGTGCAAAAGTTCTTTCCACTCCTTCTCCAAAAGAAATCTTTCTAACTGAAAATGATGAGTTTATATCTCTATTTTTTTTTGCAATACAAACTCCTTCAAAATACTGAATTCTTTCTCTTTTTCCTTCTACAATTCTCACTCCAACTTTAACTGTATCTCCAGGGAAAAAATCAGGAATTTTCTTCTTTATCAAAATTTTTTTTATACTATCTTTGTTTATATCTTCTATATTTTTCATTTGTTTTTTTTATATTTTTCCCATAAATCTGGTCGTCGGCGTCGTGTTATATCCTCTGCTTGGGCTAAACGCCAGCTTTTAATTTTAGCATGATCACCACTTAATAATACCTCTGGAACATCATTTTTTTCCCATTTTTGAGGTTTTGTATATTGAGGATACTCCAAGAGATTTCTTTCAAATGTCTCGTCTGTTAAGGAATTAGAATTTCCAATAACTCCAGGTATTAATCTGACAATTGTATCAATTACTACTAAAGCTCCAATCTCTCCTCCAGATAAAATAAAATCTCCGACACTAACTTCTTCTATATTTCTTGTTTTTAATATTCTCTCATCAATACCTTCAAAATGTCCACAAATAATGTTTATATTTTTATTAGACATTTTTTTTGCATATGATTGATCAAATTTTTTTCCTTTTGGTGATAAATAAATAATTGAATCATTTTTATCAGAAATATTTTTATCTAATGCATTCGCTATAACATCTGCTCTCATCAACATTCCACTTCCTCCTCCGAAGGGGGTGTCGTCTACCGTGTTATGTTTATTTGGCGCATAATCCCTAATATTTATAACCTCTAATGACCATAGTTTTTTTTCGAGTGCTCTTTTATAGATACCAATATCTAATGGGCCTGGAAATAATTCAGGATATAAAGTAAATACTCGAGCTTTCCACATTTATTATTTTTTTGGCTCTTCTTTTTTAGCTTCTACTTTTGGCTCTTCTTTTTTAGCTTCTACTTTTGGCTCTTCTTTTTTAGCTTCTACTTTTGGCTCTTCTTTTTTAGCTTCTACTTTTGGCTCTTCTTT
>Ga0114997_10004894_pt1 | contig 10332 bp, 11 predicted proteins | sample ArcticOcean_MG_C_2_FD_87045 | JGI IMG/M metagenome (GOLD analysis project Ga0114997, IMG submission 87045) | Marine microbial communities from western Arctic Ocean - ArcticOcean_MG_CB4_136 | ecosystem: Environmental > Aquatic > Marine > Oceanic | place: Arctic Ocean: Canada Basin | collected... | reverse complement strand
TACTGACAAATATTCAATATCTGGATTACCTATTTTAAGTTTTGAAATAACTGTTGAGGCCAATATATCACCAGAAGGCTCACCTGTTAAAATAAAAATTTTTTTCATATGATTTTAATAAAGATCTTATTTTTATTAGCAAAACTTATGCATTTAACTTTATCTAGGAATATATTTTTTTTAGATTTTAAAACAATTCCTTTTAAGCCATATTTTTTACAATCTTTCAAAGTTTGAAGACCAATAGTAGGTAGATCTATTCTTAAATCTTGTTTCTTTTTAGGTAGCTTAATTAATATTCCTTCTGATTTTTTCTTTAATCTTGATAACATTTTTTTTGTTCCCTGACGGTCTTCAGTTGCTAAAATAGTGTTATCTTTAACAATCACTGCTTGAACGTGATCTAAACTATTTAGTTTATTAAAGTAAGCAATTCCTTTTTTAATAGAATTACCATCACTTATGCTGGGTTTCAATTGGGTATAGTTTCCACTTTTAACAGTTAGTTCTGGGTTAAAAAAGATAGAACTAATAACCTTTATATTTTCATTATCTAAAATTTTTATTATAGCTTTAATAATTGCTGCGTCACCTAATTTTGCTGCTTTGATTATGCCAGGCATATAATAAGCGCCCTTAAGATCTAATCTTAATGATGAAAATTTTGGTTTTGCAATTTTACCTGCAAATAAGACTTTTTTTGATTTTTTTTCTTTAATCAAGTGTATTATTTTCCCAAACTTACCGATGCTTATGCGATGAGAATTTGTGTCATTTTTAAATTTATCATTTTTTGAAAAATCAATAATAAAATATTTTTTATTTAATTTTTTTATTCTTTTAAGGACGGCTTCTGAAAAATCAGTATCTCCTAAAAATAATCCAATCATTTTACTTTGAATATGGTGTACAAATAGGTCTTTTTTTATCTTTCTCTAAAAAATTCACTACTTCTAATACAAGCTCATTCTTTTTAAAATCTTGATTTAAATTAATCAAATTTTGGGTTAAATTTTCATTCTTAAAAATTTCTTTATATGCGTCACCTAAATTCATAATTTGTTTATTAGGAATGTTCTTTCTTCTTAAACCTATTAAATTTAATCCTTGGAGAACGCTTCTGTTACCATGGGCTATCCCGTACGGTATGACATCCCTTACAACACCACACATTCCTCCTATCATTGCTGATTTTCCAACTCTAGTGAACTGTTGTACAGCTGAGTTACCACCAATTATAACGTTACTTTCTATGTGTGCGTGCCCTCCCAAAGGAACATTGTTTGCCAAAACAACATTATCTTCAACTAAACAATCATGTGCTATATGTGATGAAACCATAAATAAACAGTTATTTCCTACTTTAGTTAATCCACCACCACCTTCAGTACCAGGGTTAATAGTTACATATTCTCTAATTTTATTATTATCACCTATTTCAAGCTTTGTTTGTTCGCCATTAAATTTTAAATCTTGAGGATCATTTCCTATTGATGCGAATGAGTAAATCTTATTATCTTTTCCAATTTTAGTATGCCCTGCGATACTTACATGTGATTGTATTACGGAATTTTCTCCTATTTCAACATTAGGACCTATTATAGTGTAAGCACCAACATTAACATTAGTGCTAATTTTTGCTTTTGAATCTATAATTGCTGTTTTGTGTATCATTTATTATCCTTTAAAAAATCCTTAATATTTTTTGCTGGATATCCCATTACTTTTGAATTGTCTGGAATATCTTTTATCACACCACTACCACCAGCTATTTCCACATTATTTCCAATTGTTAAATGACCAGAAATACCAGCTTGTCCGCCAATTCGAACATTGCTACCAAGAGTAGAACTACCAGCAATTCCTACTTGTCCTGCTATGATAGAATTTTCACCAATTTTAACATTATGTGCAATATGAATTTGATTATCTAAAAATGTATTTTTACCAATCACAGTATTTGACATAGAGCCTCTATCGATAGTACAGCCACATCCAATTTCAGAATTTTCACCAATTATGACAATTCCGATATGTGGATATCTTAAATTTTTTTCATTAATAGGAAAGAAACCAAATCCATTTTTGCCAATAACACAATTATCTAGAACACTAACATTATTATTAATTAATGAATTTCTTATAATTACATTAGATCCTAATGAGCAGTTATCTCCAATTGAAACATTTTGTTCAATAATAGTATTATGACCAATTAAACAATTGGACCCAAGAGTAACATTATCACCAATTAAAACATTTTTTCCAAATTTAACTTTATCTTTAAATTTTGTTTCAATTATATCTTTAGCCGTATAATCAAAGTTATCATTAATTGAACTTGGGTAAAATTTTGATGTAACTTTAGAGGTTGATACTAAAACATTCTTAACAATTAATGGTTTGCAGTTTTTAGGTAATTCATTTTTTAAACTTTCAGTTGTTATACAAAAAGAGGCTTTAGTATTTTTTGCAATATCCTTATATTTTTTGGAATGGAAAAAAGAAATGTCATTTTTTTTTGATGTAAATAAATCTTTTATATCATTTATTTTTTGATCATTAGTAATTTCAAAATCATCAAGATTTATTAACTGTAAAATATCTGAAATCTTAAAAGGACCATTATTTTTAAAAAAAGGATTAATCATCGAAACCTTTTTACCAAAGCAAATTAAACTGTGTTATCAAGATTTGTTGCTATTTATTTCTTATCAACAATAGTAGCTGACCATTGAGCGTCAGCCATTTTTTTTCCTTCAACAAAGGCATCACCTTTGTACTTCCAAACTCTACCGTGTGTTCTAATGGCTTGGATTTTTAACTCTAATTTGCAATCAGGTATAACAGGATTTCTAAATCTTGCCTTTTCTATACCCATCAAAAAAACTAATTTGTTATCATAAGTTTCTTTATCTAGCCCTTGAGCCGTTAATGCTGCTGCAGCTTGACCAAATGCTTCAACTATAAGAACGCCTGGCATAACTGGATTATCTGGAAAATGACCCTGTACAAAAAAACTATTTTTTTTAACATAAACAATAGCTGTAGCTGAAGACAATTTTTTAATATCATATAACTCATCGATTAACAGCATTGGCTCTCTATGGGGAAGTAAATTTGAAATTTTTTTTTTATCGAGAATTTCTTTTGTCATTTATTTAACTTTAAACTTTTTAACATCTGCATTTACAATCTTAATAACTTCGTCTGTAATGTCTAGCTCTGTTTTAGCAACAACTAAATCTTTTTTTTGTAAAATAATAGATATTTCTTTATCATTTGAAAATTTAATTAAAATTGGATTAATTAATTTTAAAAGATTATTGGTGTTTTCCACTTTTAGTTTATTAAAGTCTGCAATCATTTTATTTCTATTTTGATTGTAGTTTTTAATTTCAGATTTTAATTCATCTAATTTATCTTTAAAATCAGCTTCAGAAATAATATTTTTTTGAGAAATTAATTTTGTTTCTTTTTCTTTAAACTTTTTTTCTTCATTTTTTAAAAATTTAGAATTCTTATTTTTGAGATCAGTCAGCTGTTTTAAAATTGAAATACCCGCATTAGATGTTGAGATAACTTTATCCATATTAATAAATGCTATTTTTTGTTCAGAGACAACAGGATTGGTAAAAAATAAAAGTATAACCAAAAATGATGAAAATAAGATTTTCATTAAAAAGTAGTGCCCAAATTAAATCTAAAAGATTCGGTTATATCATTTTTACTCTTAGTGATTGGCTCAGATAAAGAAAAATTTAAAGGCCCAATCGGTGTAAAAAAATCTACAGCGATACCAATGGATGATCTAATTTTATTTTCATTTTTTAATGCAGAATCATAATCTACACCCCAAACGTTTGCTGCATCTAAAAAAATAGAAAAATTTGTGTTTTGTGAATTTGGTAATATTTGAGAAAGACTCGTTGCTACATTAATTGAAGCAGCATAATTTCCACCAACATAATCAGCACCATCTTTTGGACCAATCTTTCCAGATTCGAATCCTCTAAGTTTACTTTGTGGTAAATACAATCTATCAGAGAGTTTAACATCCTTGCCGCTTAAAGAATTTGTAGTTTTACCAAAAAACCCAATAGAAAAAATATTTTCATCTAACCATTCATTGTAGATTTTATAATCATAAGCATTTGTCAAAGTGTAACTATCACTAATTAATGGGATATTTTGTGTGAACCTACTAATATAGCCATCTGATGTTTTGTATCTTTGATTTCTTTTGTCATAACTAAAAGTTTGATTAAAAAAAGTATCAAAATATGAACCTTCTTGTTTTTTCATATTAGAAGACGCTGTGACATCTGTATCTAGTTTTTCCACATAAGAAGAAATTCCTGTATTCCAGTATAGATTATCATAAAATTCAAAACCACTACCAACGGAAAAACCAGTTTTGTTAGATTTATATCCAAAGTTTTTAAGTCGATCGGTGACATTGCTTTCTAAAGAGGCGTTTAATGACCTATTAGACCCTTTATAGTTTGGGTTCTTCAATGAAATAAGTCCCTTCAAGCTTTCTGCACTAACAGTCAGATCACTTGAAAACTCAATACCTCTACCAAGAAAATTATTTTCCGATACACCAAAAGCAACCGTTCCACCACTAGTGCCAAAACCAGCACCTGCCATAATTTCTCCAGTGGGTTTCTCTTCAACTGTGATATTAATAATTTTCTTATTTTTATTCGAACTATCTAGAATTTCCGATTCAACCTTGCTAAAAAAATTAAGTGATTTTAAGTTATTTAAGGTTCTAGCTTGAAGCAGCTCGTTAAAAGCATCTCCTTCATCTACTAACAAATTATTTCGGATTACCTCTTCACGAGTTATATTATTACCTAGTACATTAATTTTTTCCACATAAAACTTTTCAGACTCACCTATGTCAAATGTAAGGTTTATTAGATTATCTTGTATATTTTCTTTTACTGTAGATTTTAGAAATTCAAATTGCTCATTTAAAACAATTTTATCAATTTCTTTCAAAACTTTATCAATTGAATTTAATGAATAATTTTTCCCTTTAAGTTCATCAAATATTTTGTCTAATTGTTTAAAATTAGCGCGTTCATAGTCGATGGGAAGATTAAGATTAAATTCATTAAAATAAAATTTTTTACCAGATGAAATATTATAAATTATTTCAAACTCATCATTACCTAGATAATTGGCAAAAGATGACTCTATTACAACGTTGAAAAAACCTTTGTTTTTATAAAAATTATTTAATAATCTTTTATCGTAATTGATTAGATTTTCATTCAAATATTTTTTACCAGAAAGAAACTTCCAAAATTTGTACTCTTCACTAATAATGACATTTTTCAATGTACTGTTTTTAAATCTTTTATCACCAATGAATGAAATTTTTGAAATTTTAGATTTTTCGCCAAGATCAATTTGGTAAAAAAGGTCAATTTTATTACTACCTAAATCTTCATAAGAAGATGTAATATTAGAAAAATAATAACCATCATTTTTTAGAAAGTTTAATATGGCAGCTTCATCTTTTTTAATTAAAGCTGCGTTATAAGAAGACCTATTTTTCAAAGATAAAATTTCATACAAAGATTCTTCTGTCTTCTTTCTTTTAATACCTTCAATGAAGACAGTTTGAATTATTGGATTTTCTAGTACTTCAATAATTAGGTTATTATTTTCGATTTTGACGATAACATCTTTGAAAAAACCAGATTTATATATTTTTTTTAAAATTTCATTTATAGAATTTTCATCTAAAGCTTTGTTGCTTTGAATTTGAGAAAAAACTAATATTGTTTCATTCGAAATTCTCTCGTTACCATTAATGATAACTTTTTCATAATTGTTTGAATAAGCTGAAATGGTTAAAAAAATAGAGAGTAAAATAAAATGAAAAAAAAACTTTAACATAACGAGTTTATACACGCATGGTGTCAATTTTTAAACTTACATAATTAGCTAAATCGTTAATTTCATCAATATTTTTTGGTTTTATTGATCTAAATTTGTTGAATTCGCTAATACTGCAAATTTTTAACAATATATTTGATATATCGGTAAATTTAATCTTGTTATCTAAAAAAAGTTTTACCAATTTGTCATTTGCACTGACAATTATAGTCTCAAATAACGAGTCTTCTTTACTCAAGTTATTGAGAATTTTGATTACTGGAAATCTGATATGATCAATTTTTTTAAGATTTAGATTATTTAAAGCCTCTATATCAATTTTTTTTGATTTAAGTTTTTTGCTAGTGTTGAAATAAATAGAATTGAATATGGGGATTGTCATATTAGTATCATGAACTAGAAGTTTTGATAAACCATTATTGAACTTAACTATTGCATGTAAATATGATTTAGGATGAGTTAAAATCTCAAGTTGCCTATAATCTAAATCAAATATTTTTTTGGCTTCTATAATTTCAAAAACCTTGTTCATCATGGTAGCAGAATCAATTGTAATTTTTTTTCCCATTGACCAGTTAGGATGTTTTAATGCGTCTTTAATGGAAATATTCTTAAATTTTTTTAATGACAAATTTCTAAAGGGACCACCGGAAGCTGTTATGTAAATTTTTTCAAAATTATTTTTTTTATTATTATTAAGTAATGACCAAATAGAAAAATGCTCAGAATCTACGGGAATAAAGTATGTTTTGAATCTTTTTAAATCTTTTTGAATCAAATTCCATCCACAAATAATGGACTCTTTATTTGCTATTGCAATAGTTTTAGTAAATTTAATAATCTCTAAAGTAGGTTTTAATCCTTGAAAACCTGAAATAGCACACATAGAATAATCGATCTTTTTATTAATATCGAAAATTTTATTTAATGAATCGAAGTTTTTAAAAACTTTAACTTTAGTATTTTTTAAAAGTTTGGTTGTGATTAAAAACGAATTATAATCTGTGATAACTATATTTTTAACATTAAAAAACTTAGCTTGTTTTATTAATTTTTTATAATCTTTATTTGCTGAAAGTAATTCAATTTTAAAATTTTTTTTATCATCTTTAATAATTCTTAATAACGATGATCCAATAGATCCTGTTGATCCAAAAATTGCTATTTTTTTCATACTAAATAACTATAAACATATAAATTCCAACTGGAATTGCAAAAATTATCCCATCTATTCTATCTAAAACACCTCCATGGCCAGGCAGTAAATCACTAGTATCTTTAACTTTTGCTTTACGCTTTAGCAGTGAAATAAATAAATCACCCAATTGTGAAATTAAAGATATAATAATTGTTATTAATAATATGCTTTGTAAATTTTGATCAATTTGACTTTTATAAAAAAAGGGGATCAGCGATATTGAAAATATGAAAGACCCAATTGATCCAGAAATTGTTTTATTTGGGCTAATTTTAGTAAGTTTTTTACCTTTAAATATTTTCCCAAAAACAAGCCCGCCTATATCAGACATTATTGCTACCAGAACTGAGTACAGTAGATAAATTTTAAGATTAAGATATTGAGATTCAATAGTTAAAATTAGATACATTAATCCTGACAGATAAAATAAAGATAAAGTTTTATAAAAAAATCTAAAGAATCTATCTTTTAAAATATTTTTTTTTATAATTTTTGATATTAAAGCGTAAAACTCAATCCATGAAATTATTGCTATAATAATTAAAGACACAATCATTATATATGAATAAAAGAACATTCCGATTAAGAGAGATATGAGCAATATTGATGTGGTAACTCTTTTTTTAAGATTTAAGTTCATTATATTGATCCAAAATTTCTTTTAATATTTTTAAAGTTATTTAAAATTTTATTAAAATCGTTATTTTTAAAATCAGGCCATAATTTTTTTTCAAAAAATATCTCCGTATAAGATAACTGCCAAAGTAAAAAATTACTTAATCTATGAGTGCCGCCTGTTCTTATTAATATATCAGGATCGGGAAAATCTTTTGAATACAAATTGTTATTTATATTTTTTTCATTTATTATGATTTTTTTTTGTTTAATTTTTTTAATTGCGCTAATTAATTCAGTTTTTGAACCATAGTTTAAGGCAATATTCACTTGTAATGATTTATTTTTACTAGTTTTTTTTTCTGATAGTTTTATTAATTCTTGGAGTTCTATGGGTAATTTATTTAATTCCCCAATAAATCTAAGTTTAATATCTTTTTCAATAATTTTATTAATTTTTTTTTTTAAAAATTTTTCTAATAATGAAAACAAAAAAGTAATTTCATTTTTGGGTCTTTTCCAATTTTCTGAAGAAAAAGTATAAAGAGTTAAAAATTTAATCTTTTGTTGGATGCACTCATTTATAACTAGATCAACTGTATCCAAACCGGCCCTATGACCTGCATTTCTTGAATTTTTATGTTTTAAGCCCCACCTTCCGTTTCCATCCATGATGATGGCAACATGTTTCACTGGGTTCATATGGTCATTATTTCTTTTTCTTTGGCTTCAACTTTATTGTCTATGGTTTTAATGTGCTCATCAGTAAATGTTTGTACTATTTTTTCATTTATTTTTTCATCATCTTCACTGATTTCTTTGTCTTTAACTAAGCTTTTTAAATCGTCATTAGCTTCTCTTCTAATATTTCTGATTGATATTTTACACTTTTCACCCATAGATTTAATTAATTTTTTAATCTCTATTCTTCTCTCTTCGTTTAAATCTGGGACAGGTAATCTAATTAATTGACCATCAATTTGAGGATTTAAACCTAATTCTGATTTTTTTATAGCAGTATCTACAAGTGGAACGTTATTTAGGTCCCAAACTTGGATATTGATTGTCCTAGCATCAGGGGTTGTTATGCTTGAAACTTGGTTTAGTGGCATAGCTTGTCCATAAACATCAACTTTAACAAGGTCTAGCATTGAGGCATTTGCCCTTCCAGTTCTTAGTGATGTTAATTCTTTTTGAAAAACCTCAATAGTTTTATCCATCTTCTGGCTGTATGTTTTGTCATCAAACATTTATTCACCTATTTTAATTCTAAAAAATTCATTAATCTTTAAGTCAGGAATGTTAAGCTCTTTTACAATATCTTGCACTTTCTTTTTAGGCTCCATAACCCAGGCTTGTGTTAACAGAGCATTTTCCTCTTTAAATTTATTCATTTTACCTAAGCTAATTTTTTGTGCTATTTCCTCTGGCTTTCCTGAACTTTTTAACTCTTCTGTAACAAGATCTTGTTCTTTTTGAAGTAGATCTTTATCAATTAAATCTGAGCTTAACGCCAAAGGGTTCGATGCTGCAATATGCATTGAAAGTTGTTTACCAAAAGTTTTAACACTGTCACTATCATTTAATGTCTCAAGTGAAGTTATAACTGATAATTTGGATAAATTATCTTTAACTACAGTATGTAAATAATTAAAATTTTTAGAACCTGAATGGCTAAATGTCTTAGCTTTACCAACTGTTATCTTTTCACCCATTTTTGCAATTAATGCGACAAGACTATCTTCCACTGTTTCATCATTTGTCATTTTTGATTTATTAAGTTTTTCTAAATCCGATGAATTTTGATTATTTAATTCACTTACTTCTTTTGCAAAGGATATAAAGTCATCATTTTTAGCAACAAAATCTGTCTCACAGTTAATTTCAATAACAGATATTTTGCTTTCATCACCAGAGGTTGCAACAACACCCTCTTTAGCATCTCTTGACATTTTTTTTGAAGCTTTAGAAATCCCTTTAACTCTTAAAATTTCTACTGCTTTATCTAAGTCACCACCAGACTCTTTAACTGCAAGATTGCAATCTTTAAATCCAGCACCAGTTGCTTCACGTAATTGTTTTACTTTTTCTATATCACTCATATTAATTTAGCTTTTCCTTATCTTTTTTTGAAAATTTAGCATCTAACTTCTCTCTATCGATCTCTTGAACAGTTTTTGAAGAAGCTTCTTTTACTTTTATCTCGCCAACATTGGGTTTTTCTTCAGATTTAGATGGAGCGGCTTTTTTTGCATTTTCAATAGTTTCTTTTACTAAATTGCAGTAAAGATCAATTGCTCTTCTAGCATCATCGTTACCTGGAATTGGATAATCAATCCCATCAGGATTAGAATTACTGTCAAGTATAGCACAAATTGGAATACCTAATTTAGATGCTTCAGCAATGGCTAGAGATTCATAATTAGTATCAATAATGAAAACTAAGTCTGGAACTTTTTTCATTTCTGCAATTCCACCTAGTGCTCTTTCTAATTTGTCTTTTTTGACACTCATCTTTAATAGTTCTTTTTTTGTAAAGCCTCTATTTTCTGCAACAAGATCAGCCTCATATTTTTTCATCTTTTTAATTGATCCCGAGATTG
>Ga0114997_10004892_pt1 | contig 10333 bp, 6 predicted proteins | sample ArcticOcean_MG_C_2_FD_87045 | JGI IMG/M metagenome (GOLD analysis project Ga0114997, IMG submission 87045) | Marine microbial communities from western Arctic Ocean - ArcticOcean_MG_CB4_136 | ecosystem: Environmental > Aquatic > Marine > Oceanic | place: Arctic Ocean: Canada Basin | collected... | reverse complement strand
GCGCGCGCGCTCGGCGCGCTCCTGCGCGCCGGCAGCCGGGAGTGGCCGCAGGAGAGGCGCGTGGCGCTCGACGCTCTCTGCGCGCTGTGCGCCGCGGGCGACCGCGCGCGCGTCGCCGTGCGCGGCGAGTGCGGCGAGCAGGTGCTCTTTTTGGCGGGGAGGTCGCGCGATTCGGAGGTGCTGCGCCTGTGCGGGGAGTTGCTGGCGCGGTTGTCCTCCCCCTCCAGGGTGTAAGCCGTTCGAATTTAATACACGCTCCCTCGCTCACTCGCTCGCTAGCACGGGCGGGCGGCCGCAGGGCGCTAGAGCCCGCCTGCCCAATCCGGGTGTGCCGCGGAGGCGTCGCGGAGGAGGTCGTGCGGGCCGACCCAGCGGCACCAGGCCTCCGCCACGGCGTCCGGGGCCGCGCCGCGGACCTCGAGCACGCGGACCAGCGCCTGCCAGGTCTCGGGGCACAGCGCCGCCGGCTGCAGAGGGAGGCGGGCCCACTGGGTGGCGGGCCGGCGACGGACGATGTGCGCGCGGATCACGGGCTCGGCCTCTGCGAACGCGGCGAGTGCGTGCCGGGGGTCCGGCACGGCTCTGCACCCGGCGCGCAGCGCGCGCACGGCTACGAAGGCGGCGGCGTCGGCAGGCGGCCACGCCCCGCGCGTGCTGTACACGAGCTCGGCGCCGGCAGCGGCGCGCGAGTGCATGTCGTCGAGCGCCGTCGCCGCGTCGGCCCACTGCTGCGCAAGGCCGGCCACGGAGTCCGACCACCACTGCGCCCCTGTGCGCGGGGAGTTCGAGAGCGGGCCTGTGTGCACGGCCCGCGCGAGGGTGGCGGCGCGCGCGAGCGCGAACAGCGCGCCGGAGGGGGATGCCCATCTGGAGGCCTCGGCGTCCACCCCCGGGGCCGCCGCCGGGGGGAAGGGCTGGAACGGGCGCTGCGAGACGGCGGCGGCGCCCATCTGCGTCTCGGTCTGCTCGCAGACGCGCAGCTGCAGCGCCTGCAGCTGCGCTGCCAAGGCGCCGGCGCCGGCGCCGGCCTGCGTGGGCGGCCGGGGGGTCGACCGCAGCTCGGAGGCGCTCATGTCTCCACGCGCTGCGGGCGCGACGGGTTTATGGGGGGCGTTTGCATGTCGAGCGCTTTATCCCCAATGCGCGTGGAAGCGAATGCCCCGCATCCGCGAGGTGTCGGTGGGCGACTACCACGTGCCGATGGCCCCGCCGCGGCCGCCCCGCGCCGGCTCCGCCGGCGCCCGCGGGGTGTTGGGCGTCGAGATCTCGCGCAGCGGCGCGGGGGCGCTCCTGGGCGGGGCGCGCGGGGCGCGCGTGGTGCTGCACTGGTCCCGCGGCGTCGGGCGCGCGGCGCTGCGCCCGTTCCCCCCCGAACTCGGCGGCGGGGAGTGCGGGGAGTGCTGCTTCGTGTCGGGCGCCACCGCTGCGCAGGTGCTCCGGGCGGGGCGGGACCCGCTGCGGGTGGACCGCCCGACCTTCGACGCGCTCTGCGCCGCAGCAGCCGCGCACCCGGCGCGGTCGGCGATGCCGCCCCGGTTCGGGGCCGACGTCGCGCACCACGTCGCGGAGTTTCTGCAGCCCGAAGACCGGCGGGCCGCGGCAGCGGCGGGGCTCGACCGGGACGCCGGCTTTGCGCACGCAGAACGCATCTTCAGGAAGCGCGCGCGGTTTGAAGAGTTGCTGGATAGCAGGCCCCCCTGGGACCTGTGCCCCGAAATCGAAGAGCTGGCCGAGACCGGGTGCCTGGAGGCGAACAGCGCGCAGGGGCTCGTCGGCATTGCGGCGCGCCACCCCGGGCGGGGGGCGGAGCTGCGGCTGCTGCTGCGCTTGCGGGCGCCGGTGCCGAGCCCGCGGACGCAGGGCGCCACGGCCGAGGCCGTGGCGCGGCGCGGCGACGCCGAGGGCCTGCGCCTGCTGCTGCGGGCGTGGGCGGGGGAGCCGGAGCTGCCGCGGGCGCTGCAGCGCGTGCTGCGCGGTCGGGGGCTTTCTCTGGACGTGCTGCGCGTGCTGCAGGAGGCCGACGGGCTCCCCCCGTCTGCCGTCGGGGACCGCGTGGCGAGCCTCGGCACCGCCGCCCGCTTCGCGGGCGCGCCGGAGCTGCAGCTGTGGGCGGAGCTGCCGCAGGCGTTCCGCGAGAGCCGGAAGTGCTACGTGGAGCTGCTGCTGCAGCGGGTCGGCGCGCACACGGCCCCCGCTTCCGTGATGGCGGCCGTGCAGGCGGCGGAGCCGGGGTCGGATTTCGGGCCCGCATTCGCCGCGGACCTGCTGACCCGGGTGCTTTCCGGCCCTGCTGCCGGTGCGTTCGGGCCGCAGAATATCTGCGACATCGCGTTGCTCGCGCGCGGCGCCGCGGCGCACGCCTTGACCATGGCGCGCCCGGCGCCGCACCTCGCCGACGCAGCGGCGGTCGCCGCACTCGCGCGGCTTCCGCCGCAGAGCGACGAGTGCCTGCGGAGAGCGGGGCATTTCGCGGTGGTCGGGCGCCGGAGCGCGGCGGCGGCGCTGCTGCCCGCGTTGGCGGCGCTGCACGCGCGGCCGGGCCTGCACGGGCCGTTTGCGGCGGCCGTGGGCAGGGCGCTGTTCCACGCCGCCGGGCTGCGCGCCCAGCGGGCCTGCGAGCAGCAGCCGGACGGCGTCGACGCCGTGTGGCGCCTCGTCAAGGCGCACGCGGGCGGCGCCCTGCTGCCGGCCGTGTCGCTCGGCGCCCGCTTGAATCTGCTCTGCTCCGCGCTCGGAGCGTCGGCGGCGCCGCGGTGCGCCGCCGTCGCCATGGAAATCGGACGCGGGCTGCAGCAGGGCGACTTCGACGGGCGCTCGGAGTTCGCGGAGGACGTCGCAGAACGGTGGGCGCGCAGTTTCGCGGGCTCGGGGTTTGCGTACCCGCACCCCTGCAGCGAGCTGCTGCCCGTTCTCCGGGACCGGTGCGGGCTCCGCTTCGACACCGCCGCCGTCGCCCACGCGCTCTTCCGCGGAGTGTGCGCGGCGACGTGGAGCGGGGCGCCCGGGGCGTCGGCGCTCGAGCGGTTCCTGCGCGAGTTCCTGGCGGACGAACTGCACCTCGTCGTGCGCAGCTCGCTGCTGCAGCAAGCGCCGGAGGCCGCGGCCCTGCTCTTCCGCGCAGCGGAGCGCGCCTGGACGCCGGACATGCGCACGCGCTGCCTGCGCGCCGGCGCCCGCTCCCCCGACCACGCGCTGCAACGGGCACACGCCGCGACGGCCTATGCCGTGGCGCTCGGGGTGCACCATGCCGACCTGGCAGAGCTCCTGAGTTCCGCGCTCGGGGACAGCGGCCCGGGTCCGGTCCTGTTCGCCGCCGCAAAGGCGGCCGCCGAGCAGCCCCGCCCTCCTTGGCCGCGGGGGTCCTGGGGGCCCGCGAAGGCGTACGCGGCCACCCGGCCCTGCCGCTCTTCCGTGCCCGAGGGCGGCTTCGACTTCATGCGCCACCTGCTGCAGCTGGGCCCCGACCCGCGGGCCGAGGAGCCGCCTGCGGAGGTCGTGGCGTGTGCGCTGCGGCTCTGCGCGTTCTCGAGCGGCGGGGCGATCCCGGACGAGCTGGAGGCGGTCGCGTTCTCGGAGACCCACCTCCTGCAGCTGCTGGGCAGCAGCTGCGAGCCCGACTACCAAGTGGTCCTGGCAGTCTTCGGCAAAACCGGGCCGCCCTATTCGCCGGGCTTCGTGCGCGAGACTCTCGATGCGTACACCCGGTCGCGCTCTTGCGGGGCGCAGGCGGGGGCGGCCTCGCGCTTCCTCTCCGCGCTGCGCGCCCGAGCCGGCGGGCTCTCGACTCCGGTGCACTTGCTGCACCGCGCCCACGGCGCGGCGCCGCCCCCCTACGGGCTGTGCGAGGTCGTGCGTGCGGGGTTCGGGCCGGCCGCGCCCGACGTGCTCGACTGGGCGCTGGAGACCGCTGCGGAGGTGGGGTGGGGGGGCGAGGCGGAGGCCCGCGAGAGGGCGCGGGTCTGGGAACACGCGCTCCTCTGGCCGGGGTTCGAGGCTGCGCTCCGCGCCCACCGGCAACGCTGCGGCTGCGAGTCGCCGGACGAGGCCGCGCGGCACGGGCACCTCGCGTGCCTGTTCTGCGGCCTGCAGGACCTGCCCCCCCGGGCGGCCTGGGGAGCGATGCAGCGCGTGCTGCGGCAGAGCGACCTCCGGCCGCGGGTGGTGGCCATCTGCAGAGCAGTGCCTCTGCTCCTGGAGGCGGGGCTTAGGGTTAGGCGCGACTGGGGGCCCGAACCCCCAGCCGGCTTGCTGCCGGCGATCGCGGGCATGATGCTCGGGGCGGACCCGCCGCCCTCCGCCCGCTGCTGGGAAGCCGCGGTCGTGGGCCCCGCTTGCAGCCACGCGAGCACGGAGGGGGTGCGCGACGCCGAGCTGGAACTCGCAGTCCGCCGGATGCCCCACTCCAGCTGCTCCGCCGAGGTGTTGGACGTCGCCTCGCGGGACTGGCGGGCGGTGCGCCGCCTGGCCGAGCGAGCCGCGGGTTCCGAACCGTCCGCAAGAGCGCTTCGGGAGGTCGTCGCCCGCGTGCTCGACCGCGAGCGCCGGGCGCCCGGCACCGCAGACGAGTGGCTCGTCGGCGTGTTTGCGGGCGAGCTGCGCGGCGAGGCGCTCCGCGGGGGCGCCGGCCGGGCGCCCCCCCCGTTCCGGCGCAAGTGGGCGTGGGCGCCGCCTCTGCGGGCGGCGGCGGAGGCGGGCGTGCCCGCGCCCTCCGCCGCCGCGGTGAAGGCCGCGCTGGGCGCGCTGCGCGACGCGCTGCAGGCCGACAGCGGCGCGGCGCGCACGTGTCTTGCCGCGGGGGCGCGCTGGGTGCACGCGGCCGCGGCGGTGGTGCGCGACAGGAGCTGCATCGCGTGGTTGCTGGACAGGGGGGAGTTCCCCGGGGCCCTGGTCGCAGCCCAGGCCGGGCTGTGGTCGTCGCTGGAGGCGGGGAAACTCACGGCGCTGCACGTAGCCGCGGCGGCGGGCAACATGGAGGCCGTCTCCGCCCTGCTGGCGGTCTGGGACCCCGACCAGCGCGGTGCGCCGACCGTGCGCAGCCCGCACGTGGACGACGGGCTCTCGCCGGCCCAACTCTTTGCGGCCAACGCCCGGCGAGACGCCGGGCGCTTTTGGGAGGTGTGGGGCCAGTTCGAGACGGAGACCCGGCACGGGCGCTCGCTGGCACACTACGCGGCCACGAACGCCTGCCCGCGCGTGCTGGAGCTGCTCCTGCAGAAAGACCCGGCGGCGCTCGAGAAGCGCACGTGGCCGGAGGGGCACTCGCTGCTGCATTGGGCATCCATGGCGGGCAGCATGCCCTGCTGGGAGCTGCTGGTCGCGAAGGGGTGCCCCGTCGTCCGCGATGCGAGCGGGCGCCCTCCGACCTGGCGGGTCTAGTGCGACACGCATGACAACATGGACCAAATAACGCGACGCGTCGGGCCCGGGGGGGCGGCGCCGACGGTGCTGGTGCGCGACCCCGAGGCGGTGGTGGCGGGGTACCGGCTCGGGCACGCGGCCGCCGTGCGCGGCGCCATCTCGGTGCTCTGCGCAGACGGGCGCACGGTGGCGGTGTGCGGGCCGCCGCTGGTCGGCAACTCGCCGGTGTTCGAGAGGATGGTCGCAGGCGGCTTCGCGGAGGGCGGGGGCCTGGAGGTGCGTTCGCACTTCGGCAGCGCGCCGATGGAGCAACTCGGCCGTTTTGCGGCGTTCGGGGAGCTCGAGCTCTCGCCGGACACCGTGTTGGAGATCGCGACCGCCGCGCACTACTACCAAATGCCCGCGGTGGGCGCGGCGTGCGCCCGCTACCTGCGCGAGAACTGCAACCCGCACACGGCGTGCTCGTTCCTCTCGGCGCTGGACGCGGCAGCGCCCGGCAGCCTGGGGTCCGCCGTGGCAGACGTGGCAGCGCGCAGCCGGGCCGTGATCTCGTGCTTCCCGGGGGAGGTGTTCCGCGTCGGCTCTCCGGAGCAGCTCGCGTGGCGGGCCCTGCTGCCGCTTCTGCAGAACGACGCCCTCGACGAGGAGGAGCACGCCGTCGCGCAGCTGGTCTTGCGGTGGCGCGACGCGCACGCCGGCGAGCCGGCCGCGCCGCAGCCGGCCGTCGCGGCGCTCGTGCGGGCGGTGCGCTCCGAACACATCCCGCCCGCGCAGCGGGCTGCGGAGCTCTGGACCCCGCAGGAGGTCTCGGCGTCGCGTGCTTTGTGCAGGCCTGCGCGCGGGCGCCGCCCGGCCCGCGCGCCGACGCCGCCCCCCCCCCTCCCGGGCGCCGTGCGGCGCGGGCTGTGCGTGTTGACGCGGGCCGAGCGCCGCGCGTCGACGCGCACGGGTGCTTCGGACCGGAAGTTTCTGTTCGCCACCGACGAGTTCGCGTGCTACAGCGATGCGGGGCAGCGGGCGTTGCTCTTCGTGCGGATGGCAGACGGCACGCTGGCCCGAGAGATGCCCGCCCTCGGCGTGCGCGACGACCGCTGGTGGCACTTCCCGATGGCAGCAGACCGCAAGCGGGCGGCTCGGCTTGCATCCTACAACCGACGGGGGCGTGCCCACTGGAAGAAGGCGGAGGTGCTGCGGAAGGAGACCGCAGCGCGCGCGGCCGAGCACGCAAACATGGTGGGGGCCCGCACTGCGTGCGCGGCCGTGCCGCTAGCCGACGGCGGCGTGGCGCTGGTGACCGGGAAAGACGTGCGGGGCATCCGCGGCCTCGAGCGCGCGGAATGGTCGCGGTCTATGTGGGGAGACCAGATCAGCGTGCTTCGCGCGGACGGATCCCTGGCCGCCTGCCGCGCGGTCGACGATCGCGCCGCGCAGCCGGGCGAGCCGCGCCGCGCCTTCTACGCGCTCACGCTGACGGCCGCGCCAGGCGGGCGGCTGGTTGCCAAGTGCCTCTGCTCGACGGGCAGCGGCACCACGCACTCCGACGTGCTGCGCGTGTACACGCCCGGGCTGCAGACGTACTCGGACGTGGCGGGCTGCGGCGGGGGGCAGCACTTCGGACGGATTCTCGGCGTGGTGCCCACGGACGAGGGCGGCGGCGGGCTGGCGGTGCTCCACCGGCCGGATCGCCGCCGCCTGGTGCTGTCGCTGGTGTCGCTGGCGGGCGAGCCCCGGCGTGCGCTGCTGCTCCACTCCCCCACCGCGCTGCTCACTCGCCTGACGTGCGGCAACAACAACCTGGCCGTGGACGCGTCGGGCCGCGTGTACGTCCTGTGCTCGGCGGGGCTGTGGGTGTACGAACCGCGTGCTGCAACCGGCAGCTGCCTGGGGGTCAGGGCGCGGGCAGAGCCGGACGCGAGAGTGGCGCTGGTCGTCGGGCCCCCCGCGCAGATCCAGCCGACGGGACTCGACGTCGACCTGCGACTCGAGCAGGGACACATGGCGCACCTGCCCGGCGGCGGGCTGCTGCTCGACACGGCAACGGGACTCTTTCGTGTGGTTTAGCCGCTTAGGCGCGGCGGAGTGCATGTTCTGCTGAAATGGCTTCTTCTACCTCGCCGGTGGCCAGAACAGCCGACGCGTTCTCAGGCCCCCCAGAGCGCGAGCTCGCGGCCGTGCGCGCCGCGGCCGAGGGCGAGCGCCTGGCGGCTGCCGAGGACCTCGAGGCCGCGCGGGCAGAGGCCGCGCAGGCGAAGAAGGGCGGTGCTGCAGCCGCGCGGAAGAGCGGGCGCGAGCTCGCGGCCGTGCGCGCCGCGGCCGAGGCCGAGCGCCTGGCGGCCGCCGAGGGCCTCGAGGCCGCGCGGGCGGAGGTCGCCCGGATGAAGGCGGGCGGTGCTGCGGCCGCGCGGAAGATCGTCCGCGAGGTGAAGGGCGCCGCCGACGCGCGCCGCGCGGCGGAGGAGGCGCGCACCGCGCAGGCCGCCGCCGAGCGCGAGACGCGCGGCTGGCGAGACGCCGCCACGCGCGACAAGAACCGGGCCGATTTCTTCGCGGGGCGGGTGTGCGGCGCCGTCGCCGACCGCGACGCGGCCTGCAAGCGCGCGGCGGCGCTGGAGGCGGAGAACGGCACGCTGCGCAGCGCCGGAGGCGCGCCGCCGGCGGCCCGCGCGCCGTCGGCTGCGGAAGCGCGCTTCGAGACGGCCTGGCGGGAGATGCAGGGGCGCCTCGACGCGCAAGCGGCGGTGGCGGCCGAGATGCGCGCTGCGGCGGCCGCGCGCGGCAGGGAGGTGCGCGCCCTGGCGGAAGCGGTCGCCTGCCCGATCTGCTTCGGGCCGATGCGGGTGCCGGTGACGGTGCCCGAGGGCCACTCCTACTGCCGCAAGTGCCTGGCGGACGCCTGGGCCGCGGACGGCGAGAGCGAGACGCGCAACCCGCTCACGGGCTCCGTCGTTCCCGGCGGGATGGACTCCACGGTGCGCAACATAGCGCTGGAGGGGGTGGTGGACGCGCTGGAGGCGCTGTAGTGCTTAATATCTCCGTTGCACGCGTCTTCGGTCGGATAATTGCGTTGGGTATGCAGTCGCGAGGGACCTCGCCCTTCGCGCTGGCGGCGGCGATCGCGCTTTATCTCGAGCTCTTCCCTGCGTGCGCCGCTCTCGAGTGCCTCCACGGGCAGCCCAGCTTCACGCTTCTGTGCGCCGCGATACACCAGTTCGAGATGTGGTACGGCAGGGCTCCGGGGTGGAAGCCGAGCCCCGGCCCCCGCGGGCTGAGCTACTTCATAGACACCGTCTGCTTGGAATGCACGGAAGAGCGCTGGAACGCAGTGAACGGCGTCCCCGGGTTTTATTGATGTGCGGCGGCGCTGCATCGCGGTTCGGCGGTGGGTTGTTCGCAACTGCGTGTAGAGCCAACCGCAACGTAAAGCCGGCGCCGTGCAGGCAGTACACTATGGAGCCGCGCAGTATGGACATCGTCGCCCCGCCGGACCCGCTACGCGCGAGGCCGCCGGTCACGCCGCCGCTACGCCTCCACCACAACGCGATGCACGACCTCGGCGGATTCCTCGCCGCGGCGGATGCGCTCGCCCTCTCCGGTGTCTCCCGCGGGGGGCGCGCCGCCGCGCGCGACTGGGCGGACTTCCGCGACCCCACGCCCGACCGACCGCTGCCGGACAAGCTGCGGCGACTGCACGTGGGCCCGCACTACGAGAACGCCAAGTTCGTGCGCAGCTTCGGCTCGTGGGGCCGCGGCGACGGCCGGCTGCACTGCCCCACCGGCGTCGCGGTGGACGAGAGATCGGGCGACGTGGTCGTGGTCGACACCGGCAACCACCGCGTGTGCGAGTTCAACGACGGCGTCTTCCTGCGCAGCTTCGGCTCGTACGGCGGCGGCGACGGCCAGCTGAAGTACCCCCGCGGCGTCGCGGTGGACGCCGACGGCAGCGTGCTCGTGGCCGACACCAACAACCACCGCGTGAGCGTGTTCAAGGACGGCGCTTTCGTGCGCAGCTTCGGCTCGGAGGGCGTCGGCGACGGCCAGCTGAAGTCCCCCGACAGCGTCGCGGTGGACGGCGAGGGCAACGTGCTCGTCACCGACCACTACAACCACCGCGTGTGCGTGTTCAAGGACGGCGCCTTCGTGCGCACCTTCGGCTCGAAGGGCGCCGGCGACGGCCAGCTGAAGTACCCGACCGGCGTCGCGGTGGACGGCGAGGGCAACGTGCTCGTGGCCGACCAGCTCAACAACCGCGTGTGCGTGTTCAAGGACGGCGCCTTCCTGCGCTGCTTCGGCTCGCAAGCCGCCGGCGACGACCAGCTGGACTACCCCTCCGGCGTCGCGGTGGACAAGAGGCCGGGCAACGTGCTCGTGCCCGACAGCGGCAACCACCGCGTATGCGTGTTCAAGGACGGCGCCTTCCTGCGCAGCTTCGGCTCACACGGCGGCGGCGACGGCCAGTTGTACGGGCCCTCCAGCGTCGCGGTGGACGGCGACGGCAACGTGCTCGTGGTCGATACGCACAACCACCGCGTGTGTGTGTTCGGAGCATGAAGCCAGTCGGGTGTATACACACAAGCAACGCTATCCGCTTGCGCGCATTGGCCAGTGTTATAGCCAGGGCCGCACATGCAAAACACTACAGCTGGGTTGCGTTGCTCACCGCCCGCGCCCTGCAAGCGAGCGAGCAAGCGACCGACCGCAGCGAGCGCAGCGAGCAAGGGAGCGAGTGCAGCGAGTGAGCGCCCGTGCGGGTGTGGGAAAGTAAGAAAACGCCGATGTAGAACGCGACGCTCCAGCGCAATTTCTCGCGGGGGCTCTGCCCGGGGCCGCAGCGGCGAGATTGCAATCTCGATCTCGATCTCGGAGATTTTGTTGATCAGCCCGGCCTGGGAGGGGCGGTGCGCATGCGCATGCGCATGCGGAGGTGTCGACTAGCTAGTCGTCAGCTGATATCAGCTGACACAGGAGAGAGAGAGAG
>Ga0114997_10004890_pt1 | contig 10335 bp, 8 predicted proteins | sample ArcticOcean_MG_C_2_FD_87045 | JGI IMG/M metagenome (GOLD analysis project Ga0114997, IMG submission 87045) | Marine microbial communities from western Arctic Ocean - ArcticOcean_MG_CB4_136 | ecosystem: Environmental > Aquatic > Marine > Oceanic | place: Arctic Ocean: Canada Basin | collected... | reverse complement strand
ATCAATTATCATTAAAAATAAATCAAAAAAAAGTGAATATTATATCTGAAGAAGAGCTAGTTACTGATTACAGTGAAGACAAATTTATTGAGCAGTCACTTACAATCGAGCCACCCTTCTTCCTCTCAATTAAAACAGATAGTGAGATTGGAATACGTGTAAGACAAGACACATTAAAACCCTACACTAAATTTCTATATCCAGGATCTGAGTTAGAGCTTGAAGGCTTTGTCACCAATGCTGAAATTATATTTACGAATACAGAAAAAGTTAACGCAAGGCTAAACGGCATAGACTTGTCTTTAATCGAAGATTATCCACACCCTTTAAAATTGGTGATACGCTCATCACCTCCAAGTATTACGGTTAGGCTTTTCACGCCTTTCAATTAAAAAAACAGTTCGAGTACAAAACTAACTAAAAATCACTTCCTTTGCATGCCTTGTAATGCAAAATATCTACCTTATTTTTTAAATATTCATTGTTATATAATCCCTAGTTATTTAAGATAGTGGTGAATTGTGGGTAACATTCCCTACTTTTTAAACAAACATGACATTAAATAAAGATACTTTTACAGGTGAGTATCAATACTCACTAGATTCAAAAGGCAGAGTAAATATTCCTGCGAAATTCAGGCAAGCTTTATCAAAAAAGAATCAAAATACTTTTGTAGCAACAAGAGGTCAAGACCCCTGCGTATGGATCTACCCCATAACTGAATGGAAAAAAATCGAGGATGAACTTCGTAATTTATCTTCTGTTTCTGGTGTACATAGAACTTTTGTTAGGCAGATTGCAAGATCTGCTACCCCTTCCACATGCGATAAGCAGGGGCGAATTACTTTAAGCCCGTCCCTGATATCGTTTTCTCAAATTGATAAAGATGCGCTAATTATTGGTATGATTAATAAAATTGAAATTTGGAATCCAGAAACTTTAAAAGCTGTTGACGAGAAGAACATAAATAGAGACTCTGCAGAGCTTAACTCATTAGCTGATAAAATAGTGATTTAAGCACCAAATGGAATCCTTCAAAAACCCTAAACATATACCGGTAATGCCTAATGAAGTATTATCTTTGATGAATCTAAATCCAAAAGGCAAATATGTAGATGGCACATGCGGGCTTGGCGGCCATTCGGAAATGATTCTATCTGGACTTTCAGAAAATGGTTTTCTTTTAGGCTTAGATATAGATAGCGAAGCTATTAAAATTTGCAAAGAAAATCTGAATCGGTTGGGTTCAAATTTCCATATTGAAAAAAAATCTTATGCAGAATTATCAAATGTTTTAAAAACTCTCAAGATAGGCCAAGTTGATGGTGTTTTATTGGATTTGGGTCTTTCATCTCTTCAATTAGATTCACAGACAAGGGGGTTTAGTTTTATGGAAACCTCATATCTTGACATGAGGTTTGACCAAGATAGCAATATTGATGCTGCTAAGCTTATAAACAGATCTTCCGAATCTGAAATAGCAGATATTATTTACTATTTTGGTGAAGAGAGAAGGTCAAGGTCAATCGCAAAAAAAATATTTCAGAATAAACCGATAAATAAAGTTCAAGAATTGGTTGAAATACTTAGAAGGTGTACGCCGCCTCATAAAAGGAATAAAACATTAGCAAGGGTATTTCAATCTTTTAGAATTGCGGTTAATAAAGAGCTTGATAATTTATCTGGTTTTTTAGAAAACTATATCGACTGCTTAAAGGTTGGTGGGAAAATAATTATTATAAGCTTTCACTCTCTTGAAGATAGATTAGTAAAGCGAAGTTTCAAAGAAAGTAGTAATAATGGTAGACTAGACATTATCACAAAAAAACCAATTGTAGCCACTGAAACTGAACGAATTAAAAATAGAAGGTCAAAAAGCGCAAAATTAAGGTGTGCTGTTAAATTGTGATTTCAAGAAAAAGAAATAAAAGAAACTCTTTAAAAACATCAAGTTTTTACCAAGGCTTAATTTTTTTCTTTTCAACAGTGGGTAGCGTTCTTTGTCTAATATTATATTTATGGGTTTTTAAAGAGATTGATGAATCTAGTCTTTATGTTGAGATACAGAGCAAGACAGCAAGATCATTAAAAAACGAACTAGATGAGATTAAAAATGAAATTGAAAATCTCAGTAGGTCTGATGTTATAACGGCAAGAGCTGTTAATGAACTAAATATGAATATATCCGTCCCTGAAACCCTCGTCATCGCAATAAGTCAAAATAGAGCGAGTAATCTTTGACAAAGTCTTATACAAAGTATAAATCTAGAATAAGGTATGTTAGCGCATTTATCATTCTATTTTGGTTTACACTTTGTGCAAAACTTTTCAGCGTTCAATTATTTCATAGCGACGAACATAAAAAAATACTTATAGCCCAATCTCAAAGAAAAGAAATTATACCATCAGAAAGGGGAAATATTTTTGATAGAAACAATGGTGCCTTGACAAGAAACATTTCTCACTACACACTTAGTGTTGTCCCTAGAAAAGTAGTAAATAAAAAGTCTTTGGCTAAAACTTTAAGCAATATCACCAATGAAACTGAAAATTATTATTTAAAAAAGCTAAACTCGAAAAAGAATTTTGAATTTCTAGCTAGAAATATTCGAATTAGCCAAGCTAATACTAATAAATTAAAAAAATATGCCGGTTTAGATATTTTAAAAAAATATCGCAGATCTTATCCTCATCAATCAATTGCAAGTCAAATCCTGGGATATACTGATGCAGATGACAATGGTATCTCAGGCATAGAAAAGGATTATGATAAATTTTTATCTGGAACAGCAGGGCAGACTATTAAAAGCAAAGGTTGGAAAGGAAAATTTCAAAATAGAAGCGACTTGCCATACACAGCGCCTTTAAATGGAAATAGCATGCAGTTGACAATTGATCTTAATTATCAAAGCATTCTTCAGGAAGAATTACTAAAGAGGCTGAAAGAAACCAATGCTAAATCAGCAATGGGGGTTATTATGAATCCTCAAACTGGTGCAGTACTTGCCATGGCATCAGTACCAAGCTTTGATAATAATAATTTCTCTAAATATCCTATAGATAATCATAGATGCCGCGTCATAACAGATCAATTTGAACCTGGTTCAACATTTAAAATAGTTGCAGCTACCGCAGCTCTTGCTGAGAAAAAAATTAGTTTAACTGAAGAATTTAATTGTGAAAATGGTCAGTTTAATTATTTTGGGACTTCAATTAAAGATCATGAGCCATATGGATACTTAACCACCTCTCAAATAATTCAGCACTCAAGCAATATAGGAATTATTAAAATTGCAGAAAAAGTTGGAAGTAGCTCAATGTATAAATATGCTAGGCTTTTTGGGTTTGGTTCAGCTACAAATATAGGACTAGAGGGAGAAACGCCTGGCAAGATTAAACCAGAAAAAGACTGGAGTAGAATATCTGTTGGGCAAATATCTATGGGCCATGAAATAGCCGTAAACACACTACAACTTGCAACAGCATTTTCTGCAATTGCGAATGATGGTTATATAGTTAAGCCCCATATTGTGAAAAGAATCTACGGATTAGATGAAAAAACTAAATTGCAAAATTCCACAAGCGTTAAAAGAAAAATAGCAACAGAAGATATTATTATTCAAATAAAAAAAATGTTAAGAACAGTAGTTATTAGTGGAACTGGAACGGAAGCAAACATTCCAGGCTGGGAGGTTGCGGGTAAAACTGGTACTGCTCAAAAATATATTGATGGTAAATATTCAAACGATCATTTCATTTCTAATTTTGTAGGGTTCTTACCTAGTAGTAATCCAAAAATACTTTCAGCGATTGTACTTGATGAACCAGAAAGCCCAATGCATTGGGGAGGGCAAGGTGCCGCAGTAGCGTTTAGACGCATTATGCAAAGACTGATAAATATGGATGATAGCATCGTACCGCCTTTAAAAAACCATAAAAATCTCAGCCAAGAATTTCTATCTTCAGAAATAATTAAAAGTAAAGAGCAGTTCAAGCCACTGCCTATGTCATTAAGTACTATAAATATTGAAAAAAACATTAGAGTTCCAAATGTGATTGGGAAGAGCTTAAAGAGTGCCATAAAAGATATTTCAGAAGCAGGTTTAAGATTAAAAATAAGTGGTTCGGGGCAAGTTATTTCTCAAATTCCAAGACCTGGTCAGGTTGTAAAGAAAAACGATGTATGCCTTCTCAATCTAAGATAAAAATGAATTTAAGAAACTTAATTAATGGAATAGCTCCAATAGAAAAAAAATTTAATGACGTTATGGTGAGTGGAATAAATACAAGCTCAAAAGAAGTGTCTCCAGGTGAACTTTTCATAGCAGTTGAAGGTAGCAAATATGACGGGCATAATTTTATTGATGATGCTTTGAGAAATGGAGCATCTGCTATTGTATCTAAAAAATTAAACCAAGATATAATAAACATACCGCAAATAATTATTAAAGATACTAGGAAAGCAGTTTCTTTAATTTCATCACGTTTTTATAATTATCCTTCAGAAGAATTAATTATAATTGGAATCACAGGTACAAATGGTAAAACTTCGACTTCTTACTTAATCAAAGAGTGCTTGAGCGAAGCTGGATTAAAAACAGCGCAAATTGGTACTACAGGCATTATTGGTGAAGGGTACAATCAAGAAAAGACACTAACGACTCCTGATGCTATTACTCTTCAAAAATTAATGCGCAATTTAGTTAAACAAAAATTTTCTCATGTAGTTATGGAAGTCTCTTCCCATGCAATAGAGCAGTTAAGAGTGCATAATATCGTGTTTAACATAGCGGTGTTTACAAATTTAACTGAGGAACATTTAGACTATCATGGAACTATGGAAAATTATTTCAATACTAAATCAAAACTACTCGATTTATTAAATCAGAAAACCGGTTTAGCGATTATCAATGCCGATGATTCCTATGGTGAAAGACTTCTCTATAGCACTAAAAAAGATTCTATCGCTTTTTCAAAAAACAATAGTGATCTAATTCACTTTAAAAGGCTAAAATACAGCGATAGTAAAATTTACGGTTCAATTTCAACCAATGATTCCTCCTATGAAATAATTTCAGAGCTTATAGGTGATTTTAATCAAGAAAATATACTTGCTGCTGTATCCGTATTGCACAGTTTAAAAATCCCTAAAACTGCAATAGAAAATGGCATAAAAAAATGTAAAAACATCCCAGGAAGGCTAGAAATATACAAGCTTAAATCTGGCGCAAAAGTAGTGATCGATTATGCTCATACTCCAGATGCGTATAGAAAAATATTGAGCACCTTAAAAAATGTACTAGAAGAAAAAAATAAGTTATATGTAGTATTTGGTGCTGGAGGAGATAGAGATCAAAATAAAAGATCACTTATGGCAAAAATTGCAGAAAAATATTGTGAAAAATGTTTTATAACTCCGGATAACCCTAGATATGAAAACTTGAAAGATATAAATGATGATATCATTTCAGGTTTTACAACAAGATGTTACACCGTTTATGAAAATAGAAAGCATGGGCTAACGAAAGCTATTCAGTTAGCTAAGCGGGATGATATCATTGCAGTTTTAGGAAAAGGAAATGAAGAATATCAAGATGTAGAAGGAAAACATATTTTCCATTCAGATAAAAAAATTATAATGAGCTTGCAATGAGAATAAATTTTGAAAACAAATCAAGTTTGCATCCAATAATAAAACATGTTACTGGACATGATCTTTTAGGTGATATAAAAGGCATTACTACTGATAGTAGGAAAGTAAAAGATGGTGATATTTATATTGCGCTTGAAGGGATTGTAAACGATGGCCATGATTATCTAACTGAAGTAGATAGTTTAAAAGCTTCAGCAGTTTTGATAAATAAGCATAAGAGTGCAATAAATCTAAAGACTCAAAAAATTATAGTTAAAGACACAAAAACTACTCTTGGCGATATTAGCAAAGAATGGAGGAAAAAATTTGAGATACCCGTTATTGGAATTACTGGGTCAAATGGAAAAACATCAACGAAAGATTTATTATACCATGTTTTTAAAGAAGATTATGATGTGCACGTAACCCGTGATAATTACAATACCTCAATTGGATTGCCTCTGACTCTATTGGAGATCAATAACAATCATGACCTATCTATTGTTGAAATGGGCGCAAATCAGATTGGTGATATTGAATATTTATGCTCATTAGCAAATCCAACTCACGGTTTAATTACTAATGTTTCCTCTTCACACTTAGAAGGATTTGGAGATATACATAATATTATAAAAACTAAAAGCGCATTATTCAATTCCTTAAAAAATGGTGTGTCTTTTGTTAATTATGCTGATAATAGAGTAAAAAATGCACATAAATCAGGTCAAAAAATAACATATGGCCTAAATGAAATCTGCGACTTCCCTGCAGACATTCATCACGATGAGTATGGTTCAATAATTTTAACTATAGATTCTCATGAAATTCACACTCAATCTAAAAACCTTTCTTTCGCAAAAAATATAATTGCAGTTGCTTCTATAGCTATCACATTCGGATTAAAATGGAGTCGTTTTCAAGAAAGAATATTATCCTTCCATCCTCCAAAAGGACGATGTGAAATATCGAAATATGATACAATTACGGTAATTGATGATACCTATAATTCCAACCTTGAATCTTGCTCAGCAGCAATTGATTATCTTCAGGCTTTTTCAGGTAAAGGGAGAAACATAGTTGTATTAGGCGACATGCTTGAACTTGGAAGTGCCTCAGAAGAGCAACATAGAAGTCTTGGGCATAAATGCTCATCTTCAAATGTAGATGCAGTTTTCACTCTAGGAGAAAATGCTTCTTTTATAATGGAATCAGTTACTGGAATTCAAAACAATCAACATTTTAACATACACCAAGATTTGGTTGACTATCTAAAATTCGAATTAAAAGAAAACGATAAAGTTTTATTCAAAGGTTCAAGGGGTATGGAGATGGAAAAAATAATTGAAGGAGTATTTGGAAAATAATGTTAACAAATTATTTCTTACAATTTAAAGATAGTATAAGCATTTTTAATTTATTTGAATATTTGACATTTAAATCTGCCTTATCTGCAATAACCGCATTGTTAATATCATTTATAATTGGTCCTATCATTATTGGAAAACTTAAAAAATATCAAATTGGTGAAGAAATAAGAACTGATGGGCCACAATCACATTTAGCAAAAAAAGGCACGCCAACCATGGGGGGAGTGATAATTATTTTTGCTTCCATCCTTCCCACCTTGCTTTTTTCTGATTTAAATAATACAATGATTATAATCGTTTTATTATCAACAATATGGATGGGTACATTTGGGTTCATCGATGATTATTTAAAGATTATTGTTAAAACTAAATCTGGAATGGTAGCTCGTTATAAACTTTTAGGGCAAATTATTTTAGGGGTGCTAATTGGCTACATAATAATCTATAGCAACGATTTTAGTGGTTTTAATACAAAAACCACAATCCCATTTCTTAAAAATTTTGAGTTTGACTTTGGTGTCTTTTACCCAATATTAGTAATCATAGTTATTACTGGAACATCAAATGCAGTTAACCTAACTGATGGCTTAGATGGTCTAGCTATAGGGTTACTTGCCATTTCTTTTTCTGTTTTTACAGTTATATCTTATATATCCGGGCGTATAGATTTTTCAGAATATCTTAATATATTGTATCTACCCAATGCCGGAGAGTTAAGCATTTTTTCTAGTGCAGTAGTTGGCGCCTGCTTAGGATTTCTATGGTTTAATGCTTCGCCTGCAGAAATTTTTATGGGTGATACTGGATCACTTTCATTAGGAGCAGCTTTAGGAACTATGTCCATTCTGCTTAAAAAAGAGCTTCTATTATTTATAATTGGAGGTGTTTTTGTAATTGAAACATTGTCCGTAATCATCCAAGTATCGTTTTTCAGATATACTAAGTATAAATATGGAAAAGGTGAACGATTTTTCAAAATGGCACCTGTTCATCATCACTATGAATTATCCGGAATTAAAGAAAGTAAAATTGTAATACGATTCTGGATCATTGGAGTACTACTTGCTCTCTTATCACTAGCGACATTAAAAGTTAGATGAGCATGTTGTTTAAAAAAGAAAATCTAAATAATTTAAAAATCACAATAATTGGTTTAAAAAAAAGTGGTATTGCTGCCGCACAACTTGCATCAATAAATGGAGCAGATGTTTTTGTTAGTGATTTTACAGATAATGAAATAACTAGAAATAATTGTCAAATATTGACAGATAATAACATTAGGTGTGAAATAGGTAAGCATACCAACCGAATATTTGAATCAGATTTGTGGATTATTTCGCCAGGTGTTCCCAAAAATATTGATATTATAGAAAAAGCAAAATCTCAAGGAATTAAAATAATTGGGGAAATTGAATTTGCAAGTAATTTTACATCCTTGCCTATAATTGCTGTTACTGGTTCAAATGGAAAATCAACTACTGTTAACATTATATGCGATATGCTAAAAAACAGCAACTATAAACCAATATTAGCAGGAAATATAGGAAACCCATTTTCAAGTGCTGTGAATCAATTAAATCAAAAATTAATCAAAGGAAATATTTTCATCCTTGAAGTTTCTAGCTTTCAGTTAGAGTTTATTGATCAATTCCATCCTTACATTAGTGTTTATTTAAATATATCTGAAGACCATTTAGATAGACACGGAAATATGGGAGAATATGTTCGTACAAAACTAAAAATGGTTAGAAATATGACCAAGGAAGATTTTATCATTTTCAATGAGGACGATAAAATTTTAAACACATCATTTGAAAATTCTATTGTAAAAACCATTCCATACAGCTTAAAAAAAGAAAACAATTTTTTCACAATAAAACCTTCAAAAGCATACGATACCAATGATGTGCCTTTTATTGAAATTAGTAAAATTCTGCTAAAAGGAGAACACAACCGATCTAACCTAATTGCTTCTGCAAAAGTAGCAAAAATATTAAACATTAATGAAGCTGCTGTTAAAAATTCTATGGAAAATTTTGGAGGTATTAAACATAGGCTTGAATTCGTTCGAGAATTAAATGATGTCACTTATATAAATGACTCAAAAGCGACTAACATGTTTTCTGTAATTGCTGCACTAAATAGTTTTGAAAGTCCTATTATTCTCTTGTTAGGAGGAAAAAACAAGGATTCAGATTTCCGGCAACTTCTTCCACATGCTAAACGTCATGTAAAGCATATAGTGTCATTTGGAGAAGCCGGGGGGGAGATTGCTACCGCAGTAGGGGATGCGGTGAGACTAAATAAAACGAGTAGTCTTAGTCAAGCGGTGGCGTCTGCCCATAAAGTAGCCAGACCTGGTGATGTTATTTTAATGTCACCAGGCTGTGCTAGCTTCGATCAGTTTAATAATTTTGAAGAACGTGGAACAAAGTTTATAGAACTAGTAAAAAAACTGTGATTAATTAAATGAAACTAAATATATCAATTCAACAATATGATAAGCCTTTGCTTTTTGTTTGTCTTTTTTTATGCGCATTTGGAACAATTATGCTCTACAGTGCAAGTTGGAATGAATCATTTATGAGATCTGGCGGCTCAACAGACTCATTGTATCTAAAAAGTCATTTGATACGAGTTTCCTTAGGATTTTGTTGCATGTTTGCTTTTTTGTTAATTGATTACCGTAGTTTAAAATTAATAGCTCCATATTTATTAATATTCTCGTTACTACTGCTAATAGGTACTAAAGGCTATCATTTAATACTAGGTAATTCGAAACCTGCTAGGTGGCTAAGTCTTGGTTCATTTTCTGTTCAAACATCAGATATAGCTAGACTATCATTAATTTTATTTCTAGCTTATTATTTAGATCAATTAAAATTGCAAATTAAAAATTTTAAAACAGGATTCTTGCCTTGCATCTCTATTATTGCATTAATAATGGTATTAATTGTTGTTCAACCTGACTTTAGTACAGCAATAATAATTGGTGGAATCGGAATAACTATTTTATTTATAGCTGGTGCAAAAATAAGACATATCATTTTTTCAACATTATTAGGATTAATAATGAGCATACCAATTGTTTATTTCAAACCCTATAGATTAGCTAGAATAATCTCTTTTTTTGATAAGACGGATATAGCAGAAGGTGGATATCAAGCTCATCAAGCATTACTTAGTTTGGGTAATGGAGGTCTGCTTGGGGTAGGATTAGGCAATAGTGTCGAAAAAAACCATCTTCTACCTACCCCACACACAGATTTTATTTTTTCAATAATTGGAGAAGAATTAGGTTTATTAAGAGGCACCCTTCCCCTTTTAATGGCATTT
>Ga0114997_10004889_pt1 | contig 10337 bp, 9 predicted proteins | sample ArcticOcean_MG_C_2_FD_87045 | JGI IMG/M metagenome (GOLD analysis project Ga0114997, IMG submission 87045) | Marine microbial communities from western Arctic Ocean - ArcticOcean_MG_CB4_136 | ecosystem: Environmental > Aquatic > Marine > Oceanic | place: Arctic Ocean: Canada Basin | collected... | reverse complement strand
TTTCCCCGCACGGTCATTTAGCAAACGACTGGTTTCAGCCTCTCACCCACTCTTCCACTGCGACATTGATATAACCGATTGTATTGAATATTCAATATTTATAAAGTAATTATTGCTTAATATAATGAAAAACAGATATTCAATATTTTCCCTAATTAAAAACGCTTTTTCTTACCATGAAAATTGGCAAAAAGCCTGGAGAGACCCTACGCCAAAAAAAGAGTATGACGCTGTAATTATTGGTGGTGGTGGTCATGGCTTGGCATCGGCTTATTATTTAGCAAAAAAACATAATATGAAAAATATTGCTGTTGTTGAAAAAGGCTGGATTGGTGGTGGCAACACTGGCAGAAACACAACAATAATTAGATCAAACTATTTGTGGGATGCTAGCGCAGGATTGTACGATCATGCTTTAAAACTATGGGAAGGACTATCTCAAGAAATAAATTATAATGTAATGTTTAGTCAAAGAGGTGTAATGAATCTTGCACATAACTTGCAAGATGTGAGAGATTTAAAAAGAAGAACACATGCTAATAGACTTAATGGAATTGATGCCTATTATTTAAGCACAGAAGAAGTAAAAAAATTTTGCCCAATCATTAACACATCTCCTGATATTCGATACCCAGTGTTAGGTGGCACCCTACAAAAAAGAGCTGGGACTGCACGTCATGATGCAGTTGCCTGGGGTTATGCACGTGGAGCAGATGAAATGGGTGTTGATATAATTCAAAATTGTGAAGTTAAAGGCATTAAACGTAATGGTGATGAAGTTGAAGGACTGGAAACTACAAAAGGTTTTATTAAAACAAAAAAAATAGGAGTTGTTGCAGCAGGACACTCAAGCGTGCTTGCTAATATGGCCGGTTTAAATCTACCATTAGAAAGTAAACCACTGCAAGCATTAGTTTCTGAGCCAGTTAAACCTATTATAGATACAGTTGTCATGTCTAATGCTGTGCATGCCTATGTTAGTCAATCTGATAAAGGTGAACTTGTAATTGGAGCTGGTACAGATGACTATGTTTCATATTCACAAAAAGGCAGTCATCAAATTGTTGAAGGAACCTTAAATGCAATTATAGAATTGTATCCAATATTCAGTAGAATGAAAATGCTTAGACAATGGGGTGGGATTGTGGACATTTGTCCAGATGCAAGTCCTATAATAAGTAAAACAACTATAAAAGGTTTATATTTTAATTGTGGGTGGGGAACTGGTGGTTTTAAAGCTACACCTGGATCTGGAGATTTATTTGCTCACACAATTGCAAATGATGAGCCACACAAGCTTAATGCACCTTTTAACTTAAATAGATTTATTAGTGGTGACCTTGTTGACGAACATGGTGCTGCAGCGGTAGCTCATTAAATGTTTATGATTAACTGTCCTTTTTGTGGTGAAAGAGATCACAGCGAATTTAAAGCTGGTGGTGAGGCTCATATAGAAAGACCCAAACAACCAACAGAATTAAGTGATGACGAATGGGCAGAATATCTATTCATGAGAAAAAATATCAAGGGCATACAATTTGAAAGATGGAACCATGCTCATGGATGCCGAAAATGGTTTAATATGGTTAGAGATACTTCTAATGATGAAATAAAATCAATTTATAAAATGGGTCAGAAACCTCCTTTAAAATAACATGTCAAACAACCTAAGAGTTAAATCAAGCAAATTTATTGACGAAACTACTAGAGTTTCATTTAAATTTAATAATAAAACTTATTACGGTTTTAAGGGTGATACGTTAGCTTCCGCCTTAATAGCAAATGATGTTCATTTAGTTGGAAGAAGTTTCAAATACCATAGACCTAGAGGAATAATGACTTCTGGTTCTGAGGAGCCAAATGCAATTGTACAGGTTAGTAATAATACGGCATATACAGAACCTAATGTAAGGGCTACTGAAATAGAAATTCATGAAGGATTAGAGGCTTCTAGTCAAAACTGTTGGCCAAGTGTTAATTTTGATATAGGTGGGATAAACAACGTTCTATCGCCTTTTCTACCAGCTGGTTTTTACTACAAAACTTTTATGTGGCCAGCTAATTTTTGGGAAAAATATGAGTACCTAATAAGGCACTCTGCTGGTCTTGGTAAATCTCCTAAAGTGGCTGACCCAGATATATATGATCATAAATATATTCACTGTGATGTGCTGGTAATAGGAGCTGGAATATCAGGAATTATGGCAGCTAAAACTGCAGCACAAAATAATTTGAAAACAATTTTATTAGATGAAAAAACAGAAATTGGTGGGACAACAATTTATCAAAACTCAGATAACTTTAAAATAGATAATAAATTTTCTTCTGATTGGTTGAGCAATGAAATTAATGAAATAAAAAAACTAGACAACTTAGAGATAAAAACGAGAACAAGTGTTGCTGCATATCATGGATATAATTATCTACTAGCTAGAGAAAATTTCACAGATCATTTAAATAAAGATGAAAAGAAAAATAAAATTAGACAGAGACTTTTAAAAATTAGGGCTAAGAAGGTTATAGTTGCAACGGGGTCTTTAGAAAGACCTCTTATTTTTGATAATAATGATAGACCAGGAATAATGCTTTCTTCTGCTGTTAAAAAATATATTGACTATTATGGTGTTATTTGTGGTAAAAAAAATGTTTTTTTGACTAATAATGACTCTGCTTATGAAAGCGCAATCTCTCTAACTAAAAAAGGGATCAAAGTACAAGCAATTATTGATATTAGGGAAAAATCCCAGTCTTCTATTATTAAAGAGGCTGAAAGTTTAGATATCAAAATTTACTGGTCTCACACAGTGGTTAACACTCATGGATACAAAAAGATAAAAAAAATTTCTGTAATGGAACTTTCTAAAGATGGTCAATCGGTTATTGGAAATAAAATTAATATCAATTGTGATTGTCTTGGTGTGGCTGGAGGATGGACTCCAGCAGTGCATTTGTTTACACAATCAGGCGGTAAATTAAAATTTAGAGATGAGGATCAAGTGTTTATTCCTAATAAATATCCTTCTAAACAAATAAGTATTGGCTCTTGCAATGGTGATTTTGAACTTGATGAAATAATTAAAAATTCTTCAAATACTTTAAAAAAATTTCTTGAAATTAATGAAACTGATTACGAAAATTTATCTGTAATAACGTCAAAAGAAACTAATAAAAGAAATATTTGGCTATTACCAACTGACAAGATTATCGGAAAAACTAAACCTTTTGTAGACTTTCAAAATGATGCCACTGCTAAAGATATTAAACTAGCTCTTAGAGAGGGCTTCAGATCAATTGAGCATGTAAAAAGATACACAACAACTGGCATGGGTACAGATCAAGGTAAACTAGGAAATATGCATGCGTTGGGAATTATTGCTGATACAGCAGGAGTTAAAATGGGTGAAGTTGGAACAACCACATTTAGACCTCCATATACTCCTCTAACTTTTGGAACTATTGTTGGTAGAAATGTTGGTGAATATTTTGATGTTTTTAGAAGAACTCCAATGAATGATTGGCACTTAGAAAACAAAGCTGAGTTTGAAAATGTTGGTCAATGGAAAAGAGCTTGGTATTACCCGCAAAATAATGAGGATATGCATGAAGCAGTTCAGAGAGAAAGCATAGCAGCACGAAATAGTGCTGGGATATTGGACGCTTCAACGCTTGGTAAAATTGATATTCAAGGAAGTGATGCTTCAGAGTTCCTTAATAGGATTTATACAAACGCTTGGTCAAAACTTGGAATTGGTAAATGTAGATATGGATTAATGCTTAATGAAGACGGAATGGTTTATGATGATGGGGTTACAACAAGATTGAGTGAAAACCATTACATTATGACAACAACTACTGGCGGAGCTGCAAATGTTATGGGAAAACTTGAAGATTATCTTCAAACAGAATGGCCAGAACTTGATGTATATCTAACCTCTGTAACAGATCACTTTGCAACCGCTAGTGTCTGTGGACCAAATAGTAAAAAAATATTGAGTAAGTTAATTCCTAATCTTGATCTATCTGATGAAAACTTTCCTCATATGTCTTTTAAGGAAGCACAAATTGGAAAAATTAAATGTAGAGTTATGCGTATTAGTTTTACAGGTGAGCTCAGTTATGAAATTAATGTTCAAGCAAACTATGGTAGATCGCTATGGGAACAATGCATGGAAGCTGGAAAAGAATTTAAGATCACTCCATATGGGACAGAAACAATGCATTTATTAAGAGCCGAAAAAGGTTTTATTATTGTTGGGCAAGACACAGATGGAACAATGACACCTATTGATCTTCAAATGGATTGGATAGTAAGTAAAAAAAAATATGATTTTATTGGAAAAAGATCTTTATACAGATCTGATACTATGAGAGAAGATCGTAAACAATTAGTTGGATTAATAACTGACAATCCAAAAGAAGTATTGGAAGAAGGTGCTCCAATAGTTTCAGAATTAAACCAAAACCCTGCTCAAATGCTAGGTCATGTAACCTCAAGTTACTTTAGCCCTAATTTAAATAAATCTATTGCTCTTGCCGTTGTAAGGGGTGGAAAAAATATGATGGGTAAAAAATTATTTATATCGATGGAAGATAGAAATATTAATGTGACAGTAGCTGACCCAGTATTTCTAGACAAGGAGAATAATAGATTAAATGCTTAATTATAATAATCCAATTAAAGAAAGTAAAACTTATACAGGAATAACAATTAAAGAAATTGGACCTGTTATGAAATTAAATCTTAGAGGAAAAAATAGAGAGTTCTTGTCAACAATTGGAAAAAATATTAACATGATTTTACCTATAGAAGCTAATACATCGTCAACAAGCGATAATTATACTTCCATATGGTTAAGTCCTGATGAGTGGTTGATCATATCAAATAACATTATTGATAAAGAAAATAATAACTATCCAATTGAAGAAGTTCTATTCAATAAAATATCAAAAACTAACCTTGGTGCTATAATTGATGTTACAGATCAATTTGTAATGATAAACTTAAAGGGTGAAAAATTATTTGATTTATTTTCTGCAGGTTCTCCTTTTAACTTTAATGAATTTAAAAAGAAAAAGGGTACAACTACACAGACAATTCTAGCTAATATAGATGTGACAATTCATCATAAAGAGCTCAATGACGTAAATTTGTTTGTTAGAAGGTCCTTTTCTGAGCATCTTTTTTCTTGGATTGACGATGCTGCGTCAAGATTATAGCCTACAATTATCAAAAAATATTGCTAGATGGTGAATATGAAAAAATTATTTATTTTAGTGCTATTTGCACTTTTACCCTTTTCTCTTAACGCAGAATCCAAGCTTAGCCAAATATTATCTTCTGGTGAGTTAAAAGTTGGAACTACAGGTGACTGGGATCCGATGAGCATGAAAGATCCAGCTACAAATAAATATATAGGTTTTGATATTGATGTAATGCAAGAACTAGCTAAGGATATGGGTGTAAAAGTTGTCTTCATACCGACTGAATGGAAAACAATAGTTTCAGGAATAACATCTGGAAGATACGATATTTCAACAAGCGTTACCAAAACGGCAAAAAGAGCTTTGGTGGCAGGGTTTACAAATTCGTACTATAAATATGGAACTGTTCCATTAGTATTAAAGAAGAACATTAAAAAATTTCCTACATGGGAATCTTTAAATAATGAAAAAATTACAATTGCAACTACACTTGGAACATCTCAAGAGGCAAAAGCAAAAGAATTTTTTCCAAAATCAAAATTAAAATCAATTGAATCTCCAGCAAGAGATTTCCAGGAAGTTTTATCAGGAAGAGCTGACGGTCATATTACAAGCTCAACAGAAGCAAACAAACTAGTTATTAAATATCCCCAATTAGCAATTGTTCAAGATGGTGGTAAAAATCCCGCTGTATTAGCTATGATGGTAGATCAAAAAGATCAAGTTTGGATTAACTATGTTAATCAGTGGGTTGAAGTAAAAAAAGCTTCAGGTTTCTTTGATAATCTTCTTAAAAAATATAACTTAAAAAGCCTATAATAGATTAGATATTTAGATTTAAATCTTTATAGTTTTAAAAGTGAAAAAATTACTTTTTCTACTTTTATTTTTATCAGTCACATCGTGTACTGATTACGAGTTGGGTTGGTACATATTATCTCCAAATAAAGTTAATGGATTAACAAACCTAAAATTTCTATTAAGTGGAATGGGTGTAACAATCTATATATCGATAATTTCAATTATAATATCTATGATATTAGGTTTTGTCGTTGCGATACCATCTTTAGCAAAAAATAAACTTCTAACTTATATAAACATTGGATATGTTGAGATAGTAAGAGCAATACCGCTGTTAGTTTTAATCTTGTGGGTTTACTACGGCCTACCAATAATGACTGGGTTAAGTTTTAGTCCATTTGTGTCAGGAATTATTGCACTAGCAATTAGTGAAAGCGCATTTCAAGCAGAAATTTTTAGAGCAGGAATTAATTCAATTAAAAAAGCTCAGTGGGAAGCAGGCAGCTCACTAGGTTTAACTTTTTACAAAAGATTAAGACTAGTAATACTTCCTCAGGCAATAAAAAATATTCTACCGGCACTTGGTAACCAGTTTGTTTATGTTTTGAAAATGTCTTCATTAGTGTCAATTATAGGTATTGCTGATCTAACAAGAAAAGCTAATGAATTAGTAGTTTCAACTTATAGACCATTAGAAATTTACACATTTTTAATCTTAGAATATTTAATTTTGATATTAATTGTTTCTTACTTTGTGCGAAAGTTAGAAAAAAGCTTTGAGAAAGATGGCAATAATTAATAGATGAATTAAATTACAATAACTAAAGTAAAGCTACAGGAGACAATAAATCCCCTAGGTTAAAAAAAACTCCTTAAATTTAAAAAAAAATAATTTAATTTTTATACTTTATACAAATTAAATTATCCTCAAATGAAATTTTATTAGAATAAAGGTCTTTTATCTCTTTAATACCTTTATTTATCTGATCTTTATTAAGATTTACAAGGCATGAAATATATCTTTGTTTTAGCATTTGAATATATTTTTTTTTAGTTATTGAAACTTTAAACTTAAATTTATCAATTTTATTATTTATTAATATTTTACAAATTGATTTGATCATTCTAGAATCTCTTTTAAGACCTCTATTAAGTTTTTGCTTCATTAATTTAAAGCATGGAATCTGATTATTAAAAGTGTTCAAAGACAGTATAATTAATACGCCATTTTTTTTTAATTTCATTTTACAAATTTTTATTAATCTAAGTCTTTTATCTTTGTTAAAAAAATGAAGAGTTTGTTTGATTATTATTAAATCAAATTTATTTTTGTTAGTTTTAAAAAATCTAAATACATCCTCATTTCTAAAATCTATTGCCTTATCAATATCTTTATGGGTAACTGGATCAATTCCTATTGGTTTGCTATGTAACTTCAATTTTCTTGATAAAGAGCCAAAAATTTTACCTCTACCACACCCAATATCCAGTATTTGTGAATTTTTATTAAGTTTTTTTTTCTTTAATAAAAAATTATTAAATGCATCAATATAGGAGATTGACGATAACCAGGTTTTATTATCCCAGTTTTTTAAAACATTCATTATGTTGTAAGTGAATAAAGCATTTGAAAATTATGGTAACCACTTTTCAAATTCAAATGATCTGAGTGTTATATAAATATGATCACCTTTATTTTCAAGATCATCATTCCAATCATAACAAGAAACTAGAGCTTCATAATCCTCATCTATTTTAAAATATATATCTGTATAAGTGGAGTTTCCTGATGGATCATCAGTATGAATTATTTTATGAGGTCCATCTATTTTAGAATTAATAAAAAGTTTAGAAATTTCGTTTGCTATATTTATTTGCTCTAAATAGCATTCGTCTATATCAGCGATCAGAGAATCTTTCCCAAAATAATTAACTCCTGCTATAGCAACGATCTTAAATTCTTTATCATCATATTTGGTCCAAATATCAACAAAATCATATTTTGTAAATTTACTACTATCAAAGGCTAAAGATACATATCTATTTTTTTCCAAAGAATCGTACCAATCCACTACACTATTAGAGATTTTTTTTTCATCAAAAAAATCCAATAAACTATCTCCAATACTCATTCCTTCTATCTGAAAATCTCTAATATCATCAGCCTTAGCCACTAATTGAAAGCTAAACGTTAAGATAAGAATAAGTAATAATCTTTTCATATTAAACACTTTCTCACTGTGTCGTATGTGTGTCAAGATTTAGTGAAAGTTGTAATAAGGAGTGCATGAAGTGGATTGTAGAAAGTGACCGCAGGCTTATGAGTCTTGTGATTAATTACTCAAAAGCCGGACCTTGTAAAAATAACTTGTGACTTTTATCATAAACCGCGATCCTTAAATGATCAACCCAATTTTTTTCTTCTTCCATAGTTTTTGACCAATCGTAACAACCTATTGCAACCGTATCTCCGTTTGTAAATCTAAAATAAATATTTTTAAATGTACTTTTTCCTGTCGCATCACTTCTATGCTTACTTACCTCACCTATCACAATTTTTGTATTAGCAAATAGGGGTTTTAACTGTTCTTTAATCTCATTCTGTTTATTGTAACATTTACTAATATCGGTATTTTCATAGAGTATACCAGCATTGATCCCTTTGATAATATAACTTTTATCATTTGTTAAATATACTAATTGCAATGAATCATATTGATCTGATTTAAGATTGTTGTCCCAAAATCTTGTATATTTTTTTGACCCAGGCCATGTTGCTTTTCTTTTACTTATTAATTCTTTGTCATAATATTTTAATATTGTTTCACCAATACTCACTCCTTCTATCTCGAAGTCTCTAATATCATCAGCCGTAGTCCATGATTGAAAGCTAAACGTCAAGATAAGAATAAGTAATAATCTTTTCATATTAAACACTTTCTCACTGTGTCCTGTGTGTGTCAAGATTTAGTGAAAGTTGTAATTAGGTGCGTGGGAAGTAGGTTGTAGAAAGTGACTGCGGGCTTATGAGTCCCGCACTCTAATATTATTTGTAAGCAACACCATACCATTTATCTATTTCATTCGTATTTGCTATTAATCTAAAATCAGAGTCCCAAAGTTGTAAATCATAACAAGCAGTAACAACGACACCATTATTAATATCAATATAAGATTGAGTTACAAAACTTTTCTCACTTTGATCAGCAGGATGTTTAAATTTTCCTTGGTGGTTGATTTTTGAATTTTCAAAAAGTTCTTCAAGCATTAGATCAACTTTTTTTTTTAATGGATAACAATCATTAATATTTTGATCAGTAAATTGTTTCATCCCGCCTATAGCATGAATAATATATTTTTGATCATTTGGTTTAAAATGTAATTGTAATGAATCATAATTTGTTGAATTAATATCTATAACTACAGCGTAAAATTTATTGTCATTGTACCAGTCTTTTTTATTAGATTTAAGTTCAGATTCAGAAAAATAATCTAAAGCACTATCCCCGATACTCATTCCTTCTATTTGTAAGTCTTTGATATCATCAGCCTTGGTCAAAGATTTAAAACTAAATGTTAAGATAATAATTAGTAATAATCTCTTCATATTGAACACTTTCTCACTGTGCCCTGTGTGTGTCAAGATTTCTAATAAGTTGTAATAAGGGTCGTGGAAAGTAGATTGTGGAAAGTGACCGCGGGCTTATGAGTCCTGCTGTTGATTATACTATTGATTTCTAAGAAAATTTTCCAATTCCTTAGAATATATGGTTATATTTAGATTATCACCCCAGCCATGTTTCTTTTCAGTTTTGGTTGACCAATCCACACAATCAACTGAAATCACCTCATTACTTTTATCTAAAATAATTTCAACTTGTGATCTTGTACTTTTATTATCTGTATAATCTGGTGTTTGATAAGTTCCATTATCTACTTTTTTACTATTAATAAAAATGGATTGAACCTCTGTTACTATAATTTTTTTAGCTGCAAGACATTCATTAAAACTTTTTTCTCTATAATCCATTGCACCACTAATTCCATAAATTCTATATTTTCCAGGTTTTAAAGTTATTGTAACTGAATCATATATTTCCAATTTAGAAGATTCCGTAAATACATCAGTAAATTTTTTATCTGGATATGTAAATTTCTCAAAATTATCAATTTCATACTTAGTAAAAAAATCTAAAGCATTGTCTCCAACACTCATCCCTTCTATTTGAAAGTCCCTTATATCATCAGCCTTAATTAAAGTTTGGAAACTAAACGTTAAGATAAGAATTAGTAATAATCTCTTCATAATAAACACTTTCTCACTGTGTCGTATG
>Ga0114997_10004885_pt1 | contig 10344 bp, 8 predicted proteins | sample ArcticOcean_MG_C_2_FD_87045 | JGI IMG/M metagenome (GOLD analysis project Ga0114997, IMG submission 87045) | Marine microbial communities from western Arctic Ocean - ArcticOcean_MG_CB4_136 | ecosystem: Environmental > Aquatic > Marine > Oceanic | place: Arctic Ocean: Canada Basin | collected... | reverse complement strand
GTTATTAACTTTCCGTGGCTTTTTTCATTGATTTTTAGAATTGGCCGAATATTACCTATTAAATATTCTATTTTTGGTAGAAAGAATAATATTTAATTATTAATGCATATAATTTATTTGTGATCACAAAGTAAATTTTTGTATCTTTTATATTGACAGTTTTACTTTGTGATCACATATTGTACTTATGGTTATTGACTTAAAAATAAGTGAACCTTCTTTACAAGATAAAATATATAGAGAATTGCGTCAAAAAATTATGTTAGGGGATTTAAGACCTGGTCATTCACTGACCTTAAGGGGTTTGGCTCAATTATATGATGTTTCAATGACACCTGCCAGAGAGGTGTTGCGTCGATTAGCAGCGGAAGGTGCACTAATTGTGACTAATACTGGACGATTTATGACACCTATATTAAGTAATGATCGTTTAGAAGAGTTGAATGCCTTAAGAGGTTTGTTAGAGCCCGAAATTGCAGCGAGAGCTCTACCACGCGCGCATTTGGCATTGATTGACAGAATGCAACTTATTAATAGTCGTATTGCACAGGCTGTTATACAAAAAGAACCTATTTCCTATGTTCAAGCAAACTTGGAATTTCATCGCGGCTTGTATTTGAGGGCGCAAGCCCCTGCAATGTTGGCTTTGGTAGAAAATATTTGGTTACAAATTGGACCAACAATGAGAGTGCTTTATGAAAAAATAGGTGTTCTAGAGACTCCAAAACATCATGTTTCTATATTGGCAGCATTAAAATCAAGCGATGAACAAAAATTGAGACTAATGATTCAAACTGACGTAACAAATGGACTTAGGATGCTGATCAGGTAATTAACAAAACTATTGAAGAAATTATTTAAGAATGTATTGCGCCATCACCACAAGAAAGTGCAGCTTCTTTAATAGCCTCAGAAAATGTTGGGTGTGCGTGACAGGTCATAGCCAAATCTTGTGCTGAAGCACCAAACTCCATGGCGACACAGACCTCATGTATTATATCGCCTGCATTAGGTCCTATTATGTGACAACCTAAGATCCTATCAGTCTTACTATCAGTTAATAATTTTACAAATCCAGCGGATGAGAAAACTAATTTGGCTCGTGCATTACCAGCAAAATTGAATTTTCCAACTTTATAACTTTTATTAATATTTTTCAACATTTCTTCGGTCATTCCGACAGAAGCAACTTCCGGATTTGTGTAAATGACATTTGGTATATGGTTAAAATTAATATGGCTTTTTTGCCCCGCAATTGTTTCTGCTACTGCAATTCCTTCTTCTTCCGCCTTGTGCGCTAACATTGGCCCATTAGTGACGTCGCCAATAGCGTAAATTGATGACAAGTTTGTTAAGTTTTTCATATCTGTTTCTATACCGCCTCTTTCATCTAAAAGCCCCCCAATTTCCTCAAAGCATAATCCATTAGAATATGCTTTTCTCCCAGTAGCCATTAAAACAATTTCCGTCTCAATTTTCTCATTACTTTCTGTTTTGTTATTTATAAAGTTTACCCTTACCTTGCCTTTAAGTTTTTCAACTGTACTAACGGCGCAATTTGTTTTAAATTTTATACCTTGTTGTTTTAAAATCCGCTGTAGGTTTTTTGAGACATCTTTATCCATTTCAGGAGTAATTGAATTTTGATACTCTAACACTGTCACTTCTGTTCCAAGGCGGCTATATACGCTGCCTAATTCTAATCCGATAACTCCACCACCTATAACGGCCATTTTTGCTGGTATTTTGTTTAAGCTTAACGCACCTGTGGAACTAACAATTAACTCTTCATCTATGTCTATCCCTGGTAAAGAAGTAGCCTCTGAGCCAGTCGCTATAACAATATTATTGCTCGTGTAGGTCTTATCATTGACTTGGATTTCATTTTTATTTGTAAAATGTGCATGGCCATTAATATAGTTAACTTTATTTTTTTTAAACAAAAACTCAATACCTTGAGTATTTTGCTTTATAATCATGTCTTTGTATTTTTGCATTTCTTTCCAATTCACAACAGGTGGTTCAGAGATCAGGCCCATTTTTGCAAAATTATTTTTTGATTCATGTAGTTGATGGCTAGCATGTAATAAAGCTTTAGAAGGGATACATCCAACATTCAAACAAGTTCCACCAAGTGCGGGGCTAGCATCAATACAGGCTGTCTTTAAACCTAATTGCGAGCATCTAATTGCGCAAACATAGCCACCAGGGCCTCCACCAATCACAATCACATCAAAATTAGTCATATTGAATTCCTTGTTTCACGCTGATTAATCGACACTTCCTTGCCATCTTTCAATTGATACGTTGCAGTGATGCAAGTATCTTTGGCCTTATTAATTGAGAAACGATCGTCATTAAAGTTAAGGGTCCATAAGAGGTTTTGAAGAGCATTTTTATGAGGAGTTTCAATATGAAGTTTTTTAAAGCGTAAGCCTTCATCTGCCATGTAATTGGAGACGTGCTTTGAATCTGACCATTCTATCAGGATAGGGGCAGATCCCCAAAGTGGAATTAAACCATCTTTGCGGAGAGAAAATTTCCATTTCAAACTCCCACGGCTCATGTCAGTTGGTTTGCCAAGATCTGTCTCTACGCCCAAATCTTCTAATAGTGCCAAGGTTCGTTTAATATTTTTTGTTCTACAAACCCACCCAATTATTCTAGGAGCTTTATAAAGAGAAAGCTCTACTTTTGGATCATCTAAACCAAACCATTTGGGTCTACCGCTAGGTGGAGCAGATGGATCTTTTGCCAACACTTCCAAATATGTATCATTGCCTGAAGATAACACGTGATTATGGGTTCCCATTTTGTCATGTTTCCCGCCCATAGGAATTTTAACCTGCAATTGGGTTTCAACCCAATCTACACCATCATTTAAATTACTGGCACCAATTGCTATGTGGTCAAATTCAATCATTATAGATCCATTAATAATCTACGGGGATCCTCAAGAGCTTCTTTTACTCTGATCAAGAAAGTTACAGCTGCCTTACCGTCAATTAATCTGTGGTCATAAGAGAGGGCTAAGTACATCATTGGACGGATAACAATTTGACCTTCCATAACAATAGGCCGGTCTTGAATTTTATGCATCCCTAATATTCCAGATTGGGGTGGATTTAAAATTGGAGAAGACATCAAAGATCCATAAATCCCACCGTTTGATATGGTGAAAGTCCCTCCTTGCATTTCGTCTATTGTCAACTTTCCTTCACGACCTTTTTGGCCCAATCTTCCAATTTCCTTTTCGATTTCTGCAAAACTTAATTTATGTGTATGCTTAATCACCGGAACTACTAAGCCATTTGGCGTTCCAACAGCCACTCCCATGTGCACATATTTTTTATAAATAATCTCATCATTATCAATTTCAGCGTTCACCTCGGGAATTTCTAATAATGCATGACTACAAGCTTTCACAAAAAAGGACATAAACCCAAGATTGACTCCGTGTTTTTGAATAAATAATTCTTTATAATCACTTCGTATCTTTTTAATTTCTGACATATCCACTTCATTGTAAGTAGTCAAAATTGCTGCGGTATTTTGTGCTTCCTTTAGCCTGCTTGATATTGTTTGACGAAGACGGCTCATCTTTACCCGTTCTTGATGTTCATCGTTCTTTTTAGTTTCGATATTATTGTTAGAATCTGATAATAATGGTAAGTTTTGAACGTCTTCCTTCATTATTCTACCGTCTCTACCAGTTCCAATTATTTTGTCAGGATCAAGATTTTTCTCTTGCATTAATTTCTTTGCTGATGGAGAATTTTCGATATCTTTATCAATTAATTTTGGCTTTTCTTTTGAAGGCTCCTGGTCGATTTTATCTTTATCAATTTGCGGTTTTGGATTTTCTTCTTTTGATAATGTAGCCAAGAGGGCATCAACACTTACTGTTTGACCTTCCTTTACAATAATTTCCTGTAATCTTCCTGTAACAGGTGAGGGGACCTCTACTGTAACTTTGTCGGTTTCTAATTCACAGAGCATTTCATCTAGAGATACTGAATCGCCAGGTTTTTTGAACCAAGTAGCAACGGTTGCTTCAGTAACACTTTCACCTAAGGTTGGTACGCGAATTTCAATTGTCATTCGTTAATTTCCTTCCAAATTAAGAGCTTCAAATACAAGCTTTTCTTGTTGTTCCTTGTGTTGGCTCGCAAGGCCAGTAGCTGGAGATGCTGATGGGGGTCTACCAACAAAATTTGCTCTTTTAGCTTTAACTTTCAACCTGCCTAAAATTTGCTCTAGATTAGGTTCAATAAAACTCCAAGCACCTTGGTTTTTAGGTTCTTCTTGACACCAAATTAGATCTGCATTTTTAAACCTACCAAGTTCTTTAGTGAGCGCTAGCGCTGGAACAGGGTACAATTGCTCTACCCTTAATAGATAAGTATCTGTTAAATTGTGTGCATCTCTTTCCTGTAAAAGGTCATAGTAAACTTTGCCAGAACAAGCGATAATTCGTTTGATTTTACTGTCTTCCTTAAGTTTTGTTTGAGAAATTCCCTTTTGAGCATCATCCCATAAAACCCTGTGAAAACTAGATCCTTCAACGAACTCTTTTTTTGGTGAAACAGCAAATTTGTTTCTTAATAGAGACTTTGGGGTCATTAGAACTAGAGGCTTTCGGTATGTTCGGTGTAGTTGTCGGCGCAATATATGAAAATAATTTGCTGGAGTAGTGCAGTTAGCGATAATCCAATTTTCTTCTGCTGAATTTTGTAAAAATCTTTCTAGTCTAGCTGATGAATGTTCAGGTCCTTGCCCTTCAAATCCATGAGGTAACAACATCACTAAACCAGACATTCTAAGCCATTTACGTTCGCCTGAACAGATGAATTGATCAAACATGATTTGAGCACCATTTGCAAAGTCTCCAAATTGAGCTTCCCAAACCACTAGTGCATTTGGCTCTGATAAAGAATATCCGTACTCAAATCCTAAAACAGCATATTCTGATAGCATACTATCAATGACTTCGTAGTGCTTTTGATTTTTATCAATATGATTTAATGGATATCGTCTTTCTTCTGTTTCTTGATCAATTAAAACTGAGTGTCTTTGGCTGAAGGTTCCTCGTGCACTATCTTGGCCAGACAATCTTACAGGAAAGCCTTCAAGCAATAGTGAGCCAAAAGCTAGTGCCTCACCGGTTGCCCAATCTAACGCCTCACCAGCTTTCAAAATTTCTGCTTTTCCAATTAATTGTCGCTCAACTGTTTTATGTAATTGAAAGTTTTTAGGTTTTTTTGTTAGAGCTTTGCCTATTTTATCAAAGGACTTCGAAGAAATTGAAGTGCTTCCTCTTTGATAATTTTCCTTATTTTGATTAAGGTGCGACCATCGACCATCTAACCAATCAGCTTTATTTGGTTTGTAATCTTTCCCTGCATCAAACTCATTATTTAAAATTTTCTGAAAATTATCTTTGCAATTTTCTATTTCGCTTTTTGGCATTAACCCATCCGCAATTAGTCTTTCGCTATATAATTGCAATGTTGTTTTATGTTTTTTTATAGTTTTATACATGAATGGTTGTGTAAACATGGGTTCATCACCTTCATTATGTCCAAAACGGCGGTAACAAAAAATATCTAATACAACATCTTTTGCAAACTTTTGGCGAAATTCTGTCGCTACTCTTGCTGCATGTACAACAGCTTCTGGATCGTCACCATTAACATGAAAAATTGGTGCTTCGACCATTAAAGCGATGTCTGTAGGATAGGGTGACGAACGGCTAAAATGGGGTGCTGTGGTAAATCCAATTTGATTATTTATAACAATATGCATTGTTCCACCAGTGCGATGTCCAGTTAAACCTGAAAGACCAAAGCATTCTGCAACAACGCCCTGGCCAGCAAATGCAGCGTCGCCATGAAGTAAAATGGGCATAACACTACGACGGGTATCATCATCATATTGCTCTTGTTTTGCCCGCGCTTTACCGAGCACGACCGGATTAACAGCTTCTAAATGGCTAGGATTGGCTGTCAAAGATAAATGAACTTTGTTCCCATCAAACTCACGATCAGAGCTTGCGCCTAAATGATATTTAACGTCTCCTGACCCGTCGACTTCTTTAGGTTTAAAACTACCACCCTGAAATTCATTAAAAATGGCCCTGAGTGGTTTTGCCAAAACGTTAACTAGAACATTTAACCTACCCCGGTGAGGCATTCCAATGATTATATCTTTAACACCTAAAGCTCCGCCCCGTTTTATAATTTGTTCCATTGCTGGGATTAAAGATTCACCACCATCCAAACCAAACCGTTTTGTACCCATATACTTTACGTGTAAAAACTTTTCAAAACCTTCTGCCTCTACAAGCTTGTTTAAAATTGCTTTTCGACCTCTTTTGGTGAAGTTTATTTCTTTTCCATAACCTTCAATTCTTTCTTTTAACCACTGGCTTTCACTAGGATTAGATATATGCATATATTGAAGTGCAAACGTCCCACAGTATGTCCGTTTTACGATATCAACAATTTCTCTCATCGTCGCTAATTCTAAACCTAAGACATTATCAATATAAATAAGACGATCCATATCACTTTCGTGAAACCCATAGTTTGCTGGTTGTAATTCAGGATGAGTGTTATTTTTCAAAATATTCAAAGGATCTAAGTCTGCGGCAAGATGGCCTCTAATTCTATATGCTCTAATTAGCATAAGTGCTCTTACAGAATCCAAAACTGCTTGCTTCAATCCATTTTCATCAACATCCACATTGTTTTTTATTGCTTTAGATTTTATTTTGTCGATGTGGTTTTGTTTTAAATCTATGTTAGTTTCAAATTCTTCATATTTTACTAATGGCCAGTCTGGTCTAGTCCATGAAGGGCCAGTTTGTCCTTCTAAGTTTACGTCCCCAATAGTGTTAAAAAATTTTTGCCATTGTGGATCTAAATCTTGAGTATTTTTTGAAAAATTGGTCTGTAAATTTTCCAGATATTCCGTTGAGTTGCCTTGCAGAAAGCTTTCAGAGCTTAAAGATGAATTTTCATTGATATCTGACAATTGATTACCTCATCAAAATAGAAATTAGTTAAATTTTTTGCTTTATTGTTAATTTAGAAATTTTGTTCATTTATCCAATTGCTTTCAATACTGAAATTCCCAAATCAGCGGGGCTTTCTGCCACTATTATTCCAGCTGATTTCATCGCTTCAATTTTATCTTCTGCTCCGCCTTTTCCTCCAGCAACGATGGCTCCAGCATGTCCCATCCTTCTGCCTGGTGGTGCAGTTCTTCCTGCAATGAATCCTGCAGTAGGCTTTGATCTACCTTTGCGTGCTTCATCTTTTAAAAATTGTGCGGCTTCTTCTTCAGCTGATCCACCAATTTCACCAATCATTATAATTGATTGTGTTTCGTCGTCGTTAAGGAACCATTCTAAGACGTCTATGTGTTCCGTCCCTTTGACTGGATCTCCACCAATTCCAACACATGTGGATTGACCTAATCCAGTTGCTGTTGTTTGCCCAACCGCTTCGTATGTTAACGTCCCTGATCTTGATACCACACCAACAGAGCCTCTTTTATGAATATGGGCAGGCATAATTCCTATTTTACAGGCATCTGGAGTTATGATTCCTGGGCAATTTGGGCCAATAAGTATTGATTTACTATTTATCAACGCTCTTTTGACTTTTACCATGTCCAGTACTGGAATACCCTCTGTTATGCATACAATTAATTCCATTTCCGCATCAATAGCTTCCAAAATACTGTCAGCTGCATACTGCGGTGGGACATAAATGGAAGTTGCATTTGCTTGCGTTAATGCTTTTGCTTCGTGAACTGAGTTGAATACTGGAAGCCCTAAGTGCACTTGCCCACCTTTGCCAGGAGTAACACCTCCTACCATTTGTGTTCCATAATCAATTGCCTGCGCTGAATGGAATGTACCTTGTGAGCCAGTGAAACCTTGGCAAATTACTTTTGTATGTTGGTCTATTAAGATGGACATTCGGGTTTCCCTAATTTTTTTGTTTTTTTACGGCTTGTACAATTTTTTCTGCAGCATCGCCTAAATCGCCCGCTACAATTACATCTAATCCAGAAGTGCTGATGATTTCATTTCCTTGATCAACATTAGTTCCCTCGAGGCGAACTACGAGTGGAACTTTAAGCCCTACTTCTTTAACTGCTGCAACTACACCCTCTGCAATAACGTCACATCTCATTATGCCGCCAAATATATTTACTAAAATACCTTTCACATTTTTATCTGAAGTTATGATTTTAAATGCTTCTGTGACTTTTTCTTTTGTTGCACCACCACCTACATCAAGAAAATTTGCAGGCTCTGCACCATATAGTTTTACTATGTCCATAGTTGCCATAGCTAGCCCTGCTCCATTAACCATGCATCCTATTTCTCCATCAAGAGCAATATAATTAAGATCAAATTTAGAAGCGTCTAATTCTTTTGCATCTTCTTCAGTTTCGTCTCTCAATTTTGCAATATCTTTGTTTCTGAATATGGCGTTACCATCAAAGCCCATCTTTGCATCTAAGCATTTGAGTACACCCTGTTTAGTAACAATAAGTGGATTTATTTCTAGCATTTCTACGTCTTTATCAATAAATAATTGATATAAGTTACTTACTAATTCTACGCATTGATTAACTTGTTTTCCTCTTAAGCCAAGAGTAAATGCAATCTTCCTTCCGTGAAATGGTGACATACCTGAAGCTGGGTCAACAGAAAAATTAATAATATCTTTTGGATTTTTTGCTGCCACCTCTTCAATATCCATTCCACCTTTTGTTGAACACACAAATGTTATTCTGCTAGAGTTTCGATCAATTAAAAGAGCAAGATAAAGTTCTCTTTCGATTTCTGAACCATCTTCGATATAAATTCGATTAACTTGCTTTCCTGATGGGCCAGTTTGGTGAGTTACAAGAGTGTTGCCCAGCATTTTTTTTGCTTCATTCGCAGCTTCTTGAGCAGAAGTTGTTATCCTTACACCACCCTTTTCCCCAGCAGAGGCCTCTTTAAATTTACCTTTACCACGTCCACCCGCATGAATTTGTGCTTTAACTACCCACAAAGGTCCGTCGAGCTCATTTGCTTTTACCTCCGCATCTTCTGGAGTAAGAACTAAGCGTCCGATTGAGGTTGGTATGTTGTATTTTAAAAGTAAGGCTTTCGCCTGATATTCGTGGATATTCATTGCTAACCTATCTATTTTACATATGGATAGGTCGCATACAAATCCAACTTAATAAATATAAAATCTTAAATAATGGACTTAATATATCAAATTAATTGAATTTGTGATCACAAATATTTTATTGTGATCACAAAAATTAATTTTAGTATTTTATTTTAATGAATTATCAATATTTTTGCATGCTTCAATCAATCCATTGACTGCTTCGACAGACTTATCAAACATTGCTTTTTCCTCTTTGTCCAATTTGATATTAATTATTTTTTCAATACCACTTGACCCTATTATGGTTGGAACTCCAACATAAGTACCATCTAATCCATAGGCGTTTTCTACGTATGCTGCGCAAGGAAGGACCCTCTTTTGATCTTTCAAGTAAGCTTCTGCCATTTCAATTGCAGCTGTGGCTGGTGCATAAAAAGCTGAACCAGTTTTCAATAAACCTACAATTTCAGCTCCACCGTCTCGAGTTCTTTGTATTATTGATTCCAATTTTTCATTCGTCGTCCAGCCCATTTCAACCAAATCTGGTAACGGGATTCCAGCGACGGTTGAGTACCGAGTGAGTGGAACCATGGTATCTCCATGTCCACCTAAAACAAACGCTGAAACATCACGCATTGATACATTAAATTCTTCGGAAAGAAAGTGTCTGAACCTTGCACTATCAAGTATACCAGCCATGCCAACCACTTTGTGAGTTGGTAATTTTGAAAATTTCTGTAGTGCCCAAACCATTGCATCAAGAGGATTAGTAATGCAGATAACAAAAGCATTTGGTGAAAATTTAGCTATTCCTTCTCCAACAGATTTCATCACTTTTAAATTAATACCTAATAAATCGTCTCTGCTCATACCTGGTTTTCTTGCCACTCCAGCGGTGACAATACAGATGTGTGAATCTGCTATCTCAGCGTAATCGTTCGCTCCTCGCAGTTTTACGTCAAACCCCGCGACTGGCCCGCACTCGGCAATATCTAAGGATTTACCTTGAGGCAATCCGTCTGCAATATCAAAAACAACAATGTCTCCTAATTCTTTTACCGCAGCAAGATGTGCTAGTGTACCACCTATATTTCCTGCACCAATTAACGCTATTTTAGCTCGTCCCATTTATTTCTCCAAGTGAGGGTTCAAAATCGCC
>Ga0114997_10004883_pt1 | contig 10344 bp, 11 predicted proteins | sample ArcticOcean_MG_C_2_FD_87045 | JGI IMG/M metagenome (GOLD analysis project Ga0114997, IMG submission 87045) | Marine microbial communities from western Arctic Ocean - ArcticOcean_MG_CB4_136 | ecosystem: Environmental > Aquatic > Marine > Oceanic | place: Arctic Ocean: Canada Basin | collected... | reverse complement strand
TTAGGTGTCGTTATGTGGACTCTTATTGGAAGAGTTGCGATGAATATTTTTCAAAGAGAAAACTCAGAATTTTTTTTTATGAAAGCATTTGTAAAGTTAACAAACCCATTAATAAAATTATTTAAACCTATAACTCCTTCATTCATTATAGACCCTCTAGTTCCACTTTATGTGGCTTGGTTTTTTTATATGGTCAGATTTTACCTTATGCCATACCTATTAGGATATTCTGTGATGGGAATGTTATCTTTTCCTCTAGAAAGTGAAATTGCTACAGAAATTTATCGTATTTTTGGCAAATAATTAATTCAAATTAAAATAAAATTGATACTACTAATGTAGTAATCAATGAAAAAAATACAAATCTCACCTTCAATTTTGTCTGCTGATTTTAGTCAGTTGGGAAATGAAATTAAAAGATTAGAAGAAGGTGGGGCGGATATGATTCATGTGGATGTGATGGATGGTCACTTTGTTCCAAATTTAACCATGGGCCCTCCAATTATTAAAGCTTTAAGACAATATACAAAGCTACCATTTGATGTTCATCTAATGATTTCACCAGTCCACAAATATATAAAAGATTATGCTGATGCAGGAGCAGATATTATAACAATACACCCTGAGGCTACTGAAGATTTAAAAAATTCCATAAAACATATTAAGGATTTAAATAAAAAAGTAGGAGTTTCTCTCAACCCAGAAACTAAAACTAATCTGATTACAGGTCTATTAGATGAGATTGATTTAGTTTTAATTATGAGTGTAAATCCTGGGTTTGGAGGACAAAAATTCATGCCTGAAGTGTTGGAAAAAATTAAAGAATTAAAGAAATTAAAAGATCAAAAAAACTTAGTATTTGATATTGAAATTGATGGAGGGATTAACTTTGATAATAATAAATTAGCCATTGAAGCTGGTGCTAACATTTTAGTATCTGGCACAACTATATTTAAAAATAATAATGGAAATATAAAAAAAAATATAGAGCTTCTAAAATCAAGTTAAGATAATGATTTTTAATAATTCATTAAATTTTATTAATAATTCATTTATATTTTTTAAAAAGAGAATTCGTTCCCTATATTTAAACTCTAATATTTATAATAAGAAAATTACCCCTTCTATTATTGGATCTTTAGAGTATCGGCCAAGCCCTAGTTTGTTGGATTCTCTTATTAAATACGATAAAATTAAAATTAACATTGAAAAATATTCACTAAATAATATCTGGGATAATAAAAGGCTAATAAGCAAAGATTTTAAAAATTTAAATAGTTTTTTTTGGCTATTTAGCCTGGATCTAAAATCTTCAAAGAAAGATATTCAAAAAGTAATTCAACAGTGGATAGATAAAAATCATAGATACAGCTCCAAAAGTTGGGAAGTAGACATAGTTGCAAAAAGAATAATAGCTTGGACTTCAAACTCTAGACTTACTTATGAAGATGGTAGTCCTAATTATAAAGATAATTTCAATAGTATTATAAAAAAACAGATTAATTACTTAATCGATGAAATTGAAAGATCCGATTGGGTTAATGATAAAATGATAGGCTGTGCAGCCGTTATTTTGACAGGTTTGTCTTATCAAGACAAAAATAGTTATTTAGATAAAGGACTAAATTTATTAAAAAAATTCGTAAAGTATTCTTTAGATAATGATGGGTTCCCAAAATCAAGGAATATAAGACAATTAAATTTTTATTTAAAGTATTTCATTTTGATTAGAGAGTGGTTAAGAGAATCTCAAAGTGAGATACCAGATCATATTAACGAAAATATTTATTATTTGGGACAGGCTTATGCATTTACTTGGAAAAATAATAAAGTAGATTTACTTTTTAATGGCAATCATGAGACAAATAACAATGATTTTGATCGTTACCTAAAAAAGCTAGGATATAATTTTAAATGTCAAAGCAATGAGTTGGGAGGGTATGCAATTCTTAATAATAAAAAAAATTCACTAATAATGGATATTGGTGCTAGTCCTGATAAAAAATTTTCATCAAATTATCAAGCTGGTGCTATGTCCTTTGAAATAGTATCATCTGGTAAAAAATTAATTTGTAATTCTGGGTATTTTCAAAATTATACTCATCAATTAAATGAGCTATCAAAATCAAGTGCAATACATAGTACACTAGTTCTAGACGACAGATCTTCATGTAAATTTAGTAAAAAAAAAAATTCAAGTTCTAAAATTTCTCAAGGACTAAAAATATTAAAAAAAAATATTATATTTGAAAAAAACTATTGGAAAATTAATGCAGCTCACGACGGTTACCTTAAACAATATGGAATTATTCATGAAAGAGAAATAGAATTTTATCCAGAGCAAATAAAATTTATTGGTCATGATAAAATAATTTCAAAAAATAATATTAAAAATTTAAAATTTGAAATTAGATTTCACTTAGAGCCCAATATTAAGATAATGAAAACTCAAGATAATAAATCAATATTAATAGACCTTGATGGCGAGGGATGGAAATTCAACTCTGATAACAATACTATAAATATTGATAACGGACTATATTTTGGTAAAAAAAATTCTTTTTCTGATAATCAAAATATATTTATTTCGGGAATGACTAATGTTGAAAAGCAAACTATAAAGTGGGAAATTACTAAATTATAATGAAAAAAATAAGAAAAGCTCTAATTTCTGTATCAGACAAAAAAAACTTAAAAGATATTTTAAATATTTTAACTAAATATGAAATTGAATTAATAAGTTCGGGTGGCACTTATAAGGAAATTAAAAGACTCAAATTTAAATGCTTAGAAGTTTCAGAATATACCGGTTCTCCTGAAATACTTGGTGGAAGAGTCAAGACACTTCACCCCAAAATACATGCTGGAATATTAAGTAAAAGAAATAATAAATCTCACAAAAAAGATTTAAAAAATAATAATTTTGATGAAATAGACCTTGTTATAGTTAACTTCTACCCTTTTGAAAAAATATTAGAACAAACCAGTAATCACTTAAAAATTATAGAAAATATTGATGTTGGTGGTCCAACCATGGTCAGGGCTGCAGCAAAAAATTATAATGATGTTACTGTTATTACTTCTTCAAGTCAATATGATGAGCTAATAAATGAAATGAATATAAATAAAGGTTCTACTTCTTTGGAGTTTAGAGAAAAAATGTCGTTAGAAGCATTTTCAGAAACTGCTTATTACGATGCTGTGATTTCAAATTATTTTAACAAAATTAAAAATAATTATTTTCCTAAGAAGAAAATTTTTTATGGAAATTTAATTGAAAAATTAAGATATGGAGAAAATCCACATCAAAACGCTGCTATTTATTCAAGAACTCAAAATTTAAATATAGAACAAGTTCATGGAAAAAAATTAAGTTATAATAATTATAATGATATATTTTCTGCTCTAACTATTTCAAAATCTCTGCCAACTAATTCAGGAACTGTTATTGTTAAACATGCTAATCCCTGTGGTGTTTCAATTCATAAAGATAAAATAAAGAGCTATAGATTAGCATTAGCCTGTGATCCCATAAGTGCATTTGGCGGAATAGTAGCTTGTAACTTTAAAATAAATAAAACTTTAGCAATTGAGCTAAATAACATCTTTTTAGAAGTTATTATTGCAAATGGATTCGACCCATCAGCTCTTAAAATCTTAAAGAGGAAAAAAAATTTACGTTTAATAGATGCTACAAACTTTACAATGAAAGATTTAGGGCAGTACAACTCAGCTAACGAAGCTATTCTAACTCAGTCAGAAGATATAAAAAAAATTAATATTAAAGATTTCAAAGTAGTTTCAAAGAAAAAACCAAATAAATCGCAATTAAAAAATTTAATCTTTGCCTTTAATATTTGTAGATATGTTAAGTCAAATGCAATTGTTTTGGCCTGCCAAGAAACAACTGTTGGCATTGGTTCCGGTCAACCAAGTAGACTTGATAGTTGCCAACTTGCAATTGATAAAATGAAAAAATTTCAAAAATTTAATGAGGAAGTAGTTGCAGCCTCTGATGCTTTTTTCCCATTTGTAGATGGTATAGAAAAATTAGTACAATCAGGTGTTTCAGCAGTAATACAACCATCTGGTTCAATTAGAGACAAAGAAATAATAAAATTTGCAAATAATACTAATACTATTCTAATTTTTTCTAAAACAAGACATTTTAGACATTAGAAATCTGGTCAATTTTAGCAGCTAAAATAAAATCATTTACAGACAGTCCTTCTATTGCATGAGTAGTAATTATTATTTTTGCATAACCCCACCCAAATGAAATATCTGGATGATGATTTTCTTTTTCTGAAATTTCTCCAACTTGATTTACAAAATTTTGACTATTAATAAAATTTTTAAAGGTAAATATTTTTTCTAAAAAATAAATTTTTTTTTTACTTTCTTTTACATCCCATCCATCTATTTTTTTTTGGTATTTATGAATTTCACCTATATCAAATGGTAAAATTCCACCTTCGCATGGTACACATTTCTTGTCTAAAAGATCATTCATTTATAAAAATTTATGGAGCGGGTCAAGGGAATCGAACCCTCTACCTAATCGTTGGCAACGATTCGCTCTACCAATGAGCTAGACCCGCATATAAAAACATTATAAATAGTCGTTTTTTTTAATGTAAGCAATAATAAAGTTTTTCATTACTATATAGATTTTTAAAAATTTGCTAAAAGAAATAATGAAAAAAAATGATTTACCAAAAATTATACCTGTTTTTCCACTTAGTAACTTTATTATTTTTCCAAATACAACAGTACCTTTAAATATCTTTGAACCAAGATATGTTGATATGATTAATGACAGTTTGAAATCAAATAAATTGATAGGTTTGATTCAACCAAGGAAAAATCAAGTTAATTCTATTCCAGACCTACATGAAGTTGGTTGTTTGGGAAAAATTACTAATTTTAAATATGAAGATAGCAGATTTTTAATTGACCTGAATGGTCTAAGTCGCTTCAACATAACTAAAGAAATTAAAAATGATAAACCTTACAGAGAGTGTGAGGTAAATTTTGATATTTTTAATAATGATTTAAATTTATCAAAAGAGAAATTAAAATTTTCAGATCTTGAATTGATTTTTAAGGATTTTAAGACTTTATTTAAAAAAAAAGGTTACTTAATTAATTGGAAGTCTTTAGAAAAACAAGATTTTAATGAAACTATAAATGCTTTAGCTATGGCCTCACCTTTCTCCTTAGAAGAGAAGCAAGTTTTATTAGAGAGTAAAAATATTGAAATTAGAAAAAATAAAATTGCTGAGATTTTAAGTACCTATAGTCATGGTGATTTTGAACACACAACTTTACAATAATTTTAAATACCCAACCCTTTATCAGCAAACTTAATAATTGAGTTTATCAAATTTTTATTTTTTCCAAAAACTTTAAAAATTTTATTTAGATTTTTTCCTTTATATTCTTTGTCAAAATTAAAAATTTCATAAATAAAATCTATGCCAGTAGAAAAAATAAAGTTTTTATTTTTTGTTTTATTTTGAAATTCTTCTAAAATACTTGAATCTAACTGTAAACCTAAATCAATTTTATCTTGGATAATTTTAGACAAGTCCTTTATATCTCGAAGGGTCATATTAAACCCTTGCCCTGCAAGTGGATGAATTTTGTGAAGCAAGTCTCCAAACGCTAAAATATTTTTATGATAATATTTCCTTAAATTAGAAGATTCTAATTTAAAATTATTTAATTTAAAAAATTTTTTAATTTGAAATTTTGGATTAAATTTATTTATAAATTTTAATACATCACTGTCACTATAAATTTTATTTTTTACATCTATTGAAAAAACAACTGAGGTTTGAGTGCTAGATAGTGGTAAAAATGCAATAGGTCCTAGACTTGTAAAAATTTGAATAGCCGAATTATTTTCTAATTTTTTATGTTCAAAAATTGTTGTATACGCAATATTCTTATAGTCTTTGTTAATTTTTTTAACAAAATTTTTTTTTGATATGGGGTTATCTTTTTCACAATTAATTATCAGATCATAGCTATTTTTCTTTAACAACTCTTTATATGAATTTTTTTTAACCGTAATTTTTTTAAACAACTTATTTTTTGATAACTCATTGTTTAATAATTTATAAATTTCATCATTTTTTATTATATAAAAAAGATTGTTCTTACTATCTTCAAAATTTAATATCTTACGTTTTTTTTCTTTTTCTGAATAAATTTCTATTTTTTTTATTTTCCATTTATTTTTTTTTGGCAGTAAAAGAATCTCTTTTTCAAAATATTCTAAGTTATTTTTCGATATGCCTATAGTTCTTGTTGGTGAGAAATTATTAATTTTCGTTTTCTGATATATGTGAACATTAATTTTTTTATTTATAAGATTTTTAGCTAAAGAAAGACCAGTAAGTCCACCACCTATAATACAAATATTCATAATTAATTTTTAATTTTAACAATAAAAATTAGATGATACAAAGTGATTAATTTGATTCATTAATTTATGGAAATAAAAAAGTTAGCCCATAACGCACTAAATTTTGGTATTAATAAATTTATAGAAATTTTTGGTATTGGTATTGTTGTAATTGGTGCCTTATTGCTCCTTTCTCTTATGAGTTTTTCACCCGATGATCCAAATTTTATTTTTCCAGAAAAGACTATAATAAAAAATCTTCTTGGTTACCATGGAAGTTTTTCTTCAGACTTTTTCTTTCAGTCTTTTGGGTTAATATCCTTCCTAGTACCGTTTAGCTTAATATCAACTGGCATAAATATTTTTTCTAATAAAAAAATTTTTTTACTAATTGAAAGTAATTTTTTTACTATTTTATATTTACTATTTGGTTCTTTGTTTTTTTCTTTTTTTTATGCAAATGCTTTTGAGCTCCATATTAATGGTAATGGTGGGTTTATTGGTGATTATTTAGGAAATACTTTTTTAATTTCTTTAATTGGTCTTAATTCGATTGTTGCTTATTACTTTTTGTTATTGGTTGTGCTAAGTTTTTTCTTAGTAAGTATTCAATTTAAGATTATATTTCTTTACAATTTTCTTAAAAAACTATTTAAATTTTTTTTTTCAAAAAATAAAAAAAATTATACTAATAAAAATGAAGTAATTAATGAGTTTATTCCTCAAGAGGAAATTAAAAGTTTAATTCAAGATGATTTGCCTTTTATAAGAAATGAAACTAAAGGAATAAATAAAAAAATAAAATTTAGATTACCTTCTATTGACTTATTAAAGATCCCTACAACTAAAGACAAAGAAAAGTTAAAGGATGAAGATTATATTGATAGTAGTTTTTTAGAAAAAATTCTTTTAGATTTTGGTGTAAGTGGGAATATTAAGAAGGTTAGTCATGGACCTGTAGTGACTTTAAACGAGTTTGAGCCCGCTGCAGGTGTAAAGGTTTCAAAAATTATTAATCTTTCTGATGATATAGCTCGTAATACAAGTTCAGAGTCTGCTCGTATTGCTACTATACCTGGAAGAAGCACTATAGGAATAGAGCTACCCAACTCAACTCGAGAGAATGTTTATTTAAGCGAAATACTCTCAAACACTGATTTTAATAAAAAAGATATTAAGTTACCAATTGCTTTAGGGAAAAATATTTCTGGAATTTCTGTAGTTGGTGATTTAGCGTCAATGCCTCATCTATTGATTGCAGGTACAACAGGTTCTGGAAAATCTGTTTGTATAAATACAATTATCCTCTCTCTTCTGTATCGTCATACACCTGACAAATGTAAATTTATTTTAATAGATCCAAAGATGTTAGAATTGTCAGCTTATGAAGGTATTCCTCATTTATTATGTCCGGTAATAACTGAAGCAAAAAAAGCTGCCTCGGTATTGGGGTGGGTTGTCAAAGAAATGGAAAGTAGATACAAGCTGATGACTAAAGTGGGTGTTAGAAACATCGATAGTTACAACTCAAAACATACCCTATCTATGCCTTATATTGTTGTTGTTGTTGATGAAATGTCAGATTTAATGCTTGTAGCTGGAAAAGAGATTGAAAATTATATTCAAAAATTATCACAAATGGCAAGAGCTGCTGGAATTCATATCATTATGGCTACTCAGCGGCCCAGTGTTGATGTAATTACTGGAACAATTAAGGCAAACTTTCCTACCAGAATATCTTTTCAGGTAACCTCTAAAATTGACAGTAGGACTATTTTAGGAGAACAGGGTGCTGAACAACTTTTGGGTAAAGGAGACATGCTTTATATGTCCTCTGCAAATAAAATAGTTAGAATTCATGCTCCATTTGTCTCTGATAATGAAATTGAAAAAGTAAATAATTACCTAAGAAGTCAAGCAGAGCCAGACTATATAGACGAGATTCTAAATTTTGTAGATGAAAAAGAAACTCGAGAAATTTCAACCGGGTTAGGTGATAAAGACGAATTATATCAAACTGCACTAGATATTATTAAATCCGAAGGTAGGGCTTCAACATCTTTTTTACAAAGGAAGTTACAAATTGGTTACAACAGAGCTGCAAGGATCATCGATATGATGGAAGCCGATGGAATTGTAAGTAAGGCAAATCATGTAGGCAAAAGAGATGTTTTGTAATGTTTAGAATATTAATTGTATTTTTAATATTAAATTTTTGCAATCCTGTTTATTCTTCAATTAAAGAAAAGATAATCTCTAAAATGATACTTACAAATAATTTAAGTTTTAATTTTATTCAAACTATTAAAAATAAAACTGAAAATGGAAAGTGTATTATAAAATATCCAAAGAAAATTTGGTGTGAATATGATAATTCTAATAAAAAAATTATTGTTTCTAATGGAAGATCTTTAGTAATTAAAAATAGAAATAGTGGCAGTTATTATATTTATCCACTTAATAAGACCCCACTAATTTTTCTGTTGGATAAAAAATATCTAATATCTAAGATAAATGTTTTAAAACCAAGAGAGCTTGATAATAAATTTATAAATTTTACAATTTTTGAAAATAATAATAAAATTAATATTTTTTTTGATAAAAAAAACTTATCTCTAGTTGGTTGGCAAACTGAAGATATTTATCAAAATTTAGTGATTACATTCATTTCATCTGTTAAAATAAATCAAACTATAAATGATAAAATTTTTATTTTACCAGCAAATAATTAGTTATTTATCTAGTTAATGTTTCAGATTTAAAAATTTTCATACCTCTTGATTGGTAATTAAGTAATGCATTTTTATGATCCAAAGAACAAGTATGAACCCATACTCTTGTACAGCCCAAATTGAATGAAAGTTTAATTGCTTCACTTAATAAATATCCTCCTAATTTTCTTCCAAAGTGCTCTTCTAGAATACCAAAATAAGCAATTTCAGCCTCTTTTGTATCTTTGTTAAATAGTAGTTCAAAATAACCCACTATTTCGTCTTTATTTTTAAGAATATAAGTAGAAAGTTTTTCATCAGAAATATATTTAGTCCAGTCCAATTCTGTCCAAACAAGTCTATCAACCCAATGACAATTTTTACCAATATTTTTATAAAAAAATTTATTTAATTGAAAGTCTTTTGGATTGGCTAATTCTACAGAATATTCCCCAGATGGTTTTTTTACTTCTTTAAAATCTTTAAAAGACTTTAGTTCTAGGTAATTTCTAAAAATTTTTTCTTTCACTCAACCATTTTTCCGATTTTTTCTCCTCCAAATAAATGGAAATGCAGATGTGGGACTTCTTGACCTCCATGATCATCTAAATTGGTAAGAGCTCTATAGCCTTTTCCATTATCAGTTGATATTCCTAATATCTTTGAAACTTCTGTAATTGCTTTACACAATGCAACTATCTCTTGATCTGAAGCTTTATTATTAAAATCATCAAGATTAATATATTCACCTTTGGGTATTACTAATGCATGAATTTTTTTTTGAGGATTGATATCATGGAAAGAAAGAATATGATCATTTTCAAATATCTTTTTGCATGGAATTTCTTCTCTCAAAATTTTTGCAAAAATATTATTTTTATCGTAACTCATTATCTATTGTTTTTTTCTTCAATACCTGACTGCTTTTTTCTATTCTCTAATTCTTTCAAAACATCTTCAAACTTGATATCTGCTACCTCTAGTGTAACCAGTAAATGATAAATTGTATCTGCAGCCTCATGTACTATGTTTGATTTGTTGTTTAATGCCTCTTTAAGTTCACCGAATTCTTCTTCCATCTTTCCTATACATTTAGACAGTCCTCCAGACAGTAAAGATGAAGTATAAGACTTATCTTCATTTTTATTTTTCCTGTCTCTGATTGTGTTTACTAAATTTAATAGGTTTTCCGACATATCTAAATCCTAACTGGAATTCCTT
>Ga0114997_10004879_pt1 | contig 10347 bp, 17 predicted proteins | sample ArcticOcean_MG_C_2_FD_87045 | JGI IMG/M metagenome (GOLD analysis project Ga0114997, IMG submission 87045) | Marine microbial communities from western Arctic Ocean - ArcticOcean_MG_CB4_136 | ecosystem: Environmental > Aquatic > Marine > Oceanic | place: Arctic Ocean: Canada Basin | collected... | reverse complement strand
CATTCCCTCCAATTCCAAACTTCTAATTTATATATGTCAGCAAAATGATCTGCTAATCCACGGTTCCACTTATCAAACCAAATGACATCAGAACTCCGTAGTTCTTCTGCCTGATCTTCTTTTCTGGATGGATTTACTTTAATTAGAATTTCACCATCTTCTGTAAGATTATTCACAACCCACTCTAGACGTTCTCGTATCCAATCGTAAGAATTGAAGTGTAAGATACCATAGCAGATTGCTACATCAAATTTTGTAACAGGCTTATAATCTATAATATCACCTATCCAATCAGCACTGCCATTAACAATATCAACACCGACTAGATTATTAGTATGTTTCTTATAAGGATTAAAACCACACCCCACATCAATAACATTTCTAGCAGCCTTCAATCTGTCCACTACATGATCATCCACTTCAGTCTGATTCCATGTCTTTCCAAAAAATTCTTTTATTTCACTTTCCATTATAATCTTCTTTCTATTTAAAACCAGACAGATATTTTTCTATCTGTTCTACCATAGGAATGGGGCGTCTAGTCCCATCAAAGGTTTTTGGTAGTTTAAATTCTCTATAACCATGCCCATTAAAATCACACCAGCTATCTTGTACTAGAGACAACCATTCTGTTCTTCTGTGTGGATAATGTGGGAAAGGTTGATCACTACAAAACAAGTCTTCATAGTGAAGCAGTTTTCTATCGTCTAACATCTCATTGAACAGGTTATTAGGGATAGCTCTCATTTTGTATGCAAAATCTGGAACCTCATCTAATCTGGCCAGCAGATCGGGCAATTTGTTTTTAATCATATTCTCTATAGAAATAGTAGTGTAATGCTTTTGTTCAAACTTAATTGATATAATATCATACTTATGTTTCTTCATCAAATCCATGTATCGGGTATCGTTAGTATACCACATAGGATGAGCAGGCATATATTCATACTCATTTTCAACAAGAGCCTTTTCGAACAGCTCTAATGTATAGTCAAAAGGATTCAACATCTTCAACTCTAAACTGAGAGGAAGGGTCTTTCCATTTTTATCCATAGAAGGAGCTTCCCTGTTAAGAAATCTACAGACCATATCGCCTTTACTACCACCAACATATTCTACTATATGCCTCATAGTTGATCGACATACCATTCTAGATACAAATCTTCATTCATGATTTCATAGTTATTACAATTACCGTAGGTTTTGATATGTGTGTATACCCTCTTGGGAGCATACTTGTCTACCATAGTTTTCCAGAACCCAATCGGTTCTACTGTACAGTGAGCGTTCTCTCCACTAGGGAGTATAGCGATAGCGGGTTGAGTACATATTGCAAGGAATACAAATTTCTCGGCCTTCGAAAAAATCATATCAAAAGTTTCTGGAAGTTGTTCTTTGGGGATATGTTCCATTACATCTGTAGAGTAAACGCCATCGAATTTGCCGTCTGGTAGATTTTCATACTCTGGTACAGCAGGATCATAGAGAGCAGGCATGATACCTAGTTCTTCATGATGCTTCCATTTGGTATACTGGAGTCCTTTACCACAACCGAAATCTAAAAGTGATTCGGCCTTAGTATCCTCTACGAGAGTTTTGATGTGATGCAGTTGAGGTTTTAAATTGTTGCCAGGGTATCTGGTATTCTGATCTGCATGATATTCTTTGTATTGTTCAATCCACCAATTCGACTTTGCCATTATGTATCCTAATAAAATATTCTGCATCAACCACCACAAGAGGTTTCTGGTTGTTGCGTTTAATAAAACAAACTGGTTCATATTTACCAGAGTTTTCTGTTGCTTGTTCATATGCCTTCCATATGTTCAAGCTCTCTTGATTCTTACACTCAATTGAGTATGGAAACTTTTCCCTAGCAGCACGTGCCATAATGAGGTCTTCACCACCAGCACCCATACTACGGGATTCAACATCTTCTGGATGTACATCTAACTGTTCAATAAGTTGATCACGAACCCACTGTTGGAAACGTCTACCTTTTGCTTTTGCACTACTAGTTTTCATCCTATCGTATATCCATTATATTTCATCCAAATAGTCCATCCTATAAAAACGGCTGTAAATGTAACCATTACCCATACGTACCAAGGATTGTTCACCACTGTCTCCAAGTATTCATTATAATCGCTCCACATGTACATATATGTAGGACGATCCAAATAGTCCTTAATACAGCAACTTTGTCTGCTTGTCGTTTATCATCGTATGCTTTAGTACCTATTGCTTTACACCAATATTCCCACATTACTTCATTCTAACTCTAAAGGCAATTTTCTGTGTCATCTCTGGAGCGTTTGGTTTAGGTGGAGCGGTGTTGTGGATTTGATCATGACGATATATCATAATTCGATTTGGTTTATGACCAACAACCTTACAAGGCCATCCTAAGTCATATCCCCTTCTCCAATGTTTAGCTCCAGTTTCACCACCATCAAAGTAAGTTAGTTCACCACCCCAATCTGGATACCATTCTCTATTGGCAACATATAGGACTGTGAAGTGTTTATCAGAATCTTTATGTTCTGGTGCTGTATCTTTGTGGTATTGTCCAACCCGATTACCTATTTCAGTATCGAATATTTCTACTGTTCTAGCATTTAACATAGAAGACCATTCGTTGTTGTTAAAGGGCACATCATGCTTCTTATAGAAATCTTCTCCATCATAGAAGTGATTTGGCCCTCGCAGACCACCACACGGTTCTTTGATTCCATCTAGTGTAGCATTGCCATCAAAGAAATGTTTATTGATCTTAGACCACAAATCCCAGATAACGGGTGATCTCAGTTCACAACTTTCATCATCCCAACCTACAGGGTGTCTATACATTACAAACTTTGTTAGTTTATGTAAGGCAGACAGATCATTAACAGGCCCAAGGATGTGTCTGTTATTGTAGTTGCCATGTTTAGATGGAATGTATTCGTTCATGGGAACTGCTTGTTCCATGCCCTTTATAGAAGTTGCCGCTAACCACATAGTATACCAAGAGACATTTTGTCCCCAATCGTATACCGCCTGGTGTAACTTATCTTCTATCAAATCATCTTTAACAATTATCTCATCATGTTCTAGTTTCAAATCTAATCATCCTCATCAAAAATCTCAAGATCAATTTCATCTTGAAGCTCTTCCTGTGTTAATTCCTCACCACAAAAAGTACAATATGTAACCACATAGTAGTGTTCACTCATATTGTGTAACATCTTCCATTCCGCTTCACACTTTTCACATACTATTAATTTCATTGAATCTCACAGAACCCAGCTGCACATGCTAACTCTTGGGCTCCCACGGTCATATCTGTTTTTTCGTATTCTGACAATTTATTCCAATCCACATCTTTTGGCATCTGTCCAAGAAGAACTTCATACTCTTCTTTTTGGATGTCTTGGTACGGTGCTTGCTTATATGTATGGTCTGTGTGAGGCAGGAAGCTGACGCCAGACATGTAGTCGAAATATTCATATACCCATGCACCAACTGCCATCCATTCATTATCTTTCACTGAAATGGTCACAGAAGGTTTATGTTCACACCAATGTTTCTGATATATCAACCATAACTCCAACTGTTCAATAGCAGTCATGTCTGTACGAAATACAGCACCCTTGTCGATCTTATGAGGAAATGAGAACACAACAGTATTATTGGGGTTCATAACATCATCTTCTACAGGGAATCCAACGTCTGTCATCATCTTTGTAAGTGGGTCTTTCTTGTCGCCACGTACAGTTCGAATATAGTAGGGATTATGCCTAGCATGTATACCACTTGCAGCATCAACCAACTGAGAGACAGTGCCTGAGGGTTTGACGCACGTTATAGCGACACTTTGTGGGATTCCTATCTTTTGTGCAAACTCCTTATTAGTCTTAACTGCCATAGCACGTAAGTCATCAAGAAGAGTTTCAAGTCCAGCTTTCTTACCATTAGTGAACTGGCAGTCCATAATACCAGTAAGAGAGACTCCTAAAAGTCTCTCTTCTTCACAATTCTTTTTCCATGAGGATGATACGTACTTGAAGTTCACAAGTGTTGCCTGGATAGTGCCAAGAATCGTTGCTAGACGCACCTTCTCCAAAAGAGTCTCCTTCGTATCAGTAACACGAACAACAACCTCAGACAAATTACAGAACTCACGATTACGTAGGATAATCTCAGAACAAGGGTTTGTACCAAAATCATAGTCTTCTGTATTCCTACGACCATTCTTTGCAGCCATCTTAACAGCAGACTCACGATTGAAGATACCACGTTCACCAGACTTGGAATCATAAAGAGCTTTCCATTCGCTCATGAAAATCCCCATGTCGGGTTTCTCAGTATAACAAGCAGAGTTGTTTGCTAATGCACGCTGTCCATCATTGATCCACCACTGTCCTGCCTTTGCATCACGCATACGGTCATCAGATAGATTAGATAGACTAATGAGAGCAGAACGACGAACACCGCCAACTACAACAACTTCAGCAATCTTACATACGATATCATGTGCTTCAAGTGAAGACAATCTACGACCAGCAGCGTTCTGGAATGTCGTTACAGAAAAGTTGAATAGACTCTCTAAGGGTTCTGGCCCAGATGCACGACCACCGAAAGTTTTAAGGGGAGCGCCAGCAGGACGTACCTTAGACAAATCCCAACGTGGAATCTGACCGATATACAACATACCAACCAATTCCTTAAAGGCCTTTGCCCAACCCATCTTAGAATCGGCAACGGTGATAGTAGTGTCGGTAGGATGGAATTCTTCAGCAACCCGTGGTAGCTCAGATACGTATTGACGTTCAACACTGAAACCAACACCTGTACCATTCATCAACACATACAGGATTTCATCAAACGCCTGTGGGCGATCAACTGCAACATATGAACAATTGTATCCAGCGATGTTCTCACGCTTCAATGCTTCACCAGCAGTCATAAGACAACGCATGGAGGGCATAACTCTTTGAGAGAGAACTGCCTCTTCTAGTTCTTTCCTAAGTTTATCTGAAAGTTTATACTCATGCATTTCATCCAAATGTTCTTTGAAGAAATTGAAATATCTCCCTACGGTTTCATCCCACGTTTCTCGGCGTTCCTCTTCTGGCAACCACCTTGAGTATCTTGATAAGTGAATAAATTCTTGGTAGGACGTTGGTAGGTAATTGCTAGGCATCGATCTTTCTCCATTCTGCGAACCTTAACTTAGCCGAAGCGCCAGTAAAGGTGTTAACTGTTATTATTTCCATTAATTCTTCTTTAGTGTAACCAGCGATAATCATATCGTTAATATCTTTATGTTCCATTGAGTCAGGCCATATAACTATATTATTACCCAAATCAATAGACTTCTCAATCTGTTTATTAATTTCCTTATTCCTTGGTTCGTTATCGTATATTATAGTAACTTCATTCGGATACACTCCAAAGTCTGATCCAGCAACTGCTATACAGTTATCCAGAAACAAGCTATCTAGTGGGCCCTCAACAATAAACAGAGGTTGATCTCTGTCAAGTTTGTCTAGTCCAAAAATCTTAGTACGATCTTCTAACTTGATCGTAATATATTTTGGTTTTTCTTCTCCAAATGCTCTTCCTTGATATGCAAATATTTCTCCTTGCTCATTTCGAAACGGTATTAATAGCCTTGGATGATCTCCATCCAAAGAAGGGAACTTATTTGGTATTAAACTATTGGTGAATTTAAAGAATGAATCACATAGGAATAAGTCCTTGAGTGATTCGGGTGGTAATTTTCTCTCTTCAACAATTTTTCTAGCAAGGTGATCAGGCTCAAGTTCTGAGATAGAAGTGAGGTCTTTAAAGATACCCTTTTTGCGAAAAACTGGTGCATTGAATTTAAACTCTGGTTCTGGCGTCTGTTTCTTAACACCCTTTTTATATCGTTCCATTATATAGTCATTGTGAGTTTTAGAGTCTAGGAGCTCTATCAACTTACTTAGAGTAGTGCCAACTTGACAATTATGACACTTAAAGAACAGATCATTCTTCTTACGATAAACGAATCCTCTGGCTTTAGTCTTGTTCTTCTTCGAATCTCCACAGTACGGGCAACGAAAATTCCAAAGGGCATCGCCCTTCTTCTTGAATTGCATTAGCTGTGGGGAAATTATGTTAAGATATTTAATGTCAATGTATGAACTCATAGAACAGATAGTATACTATTCGGCCATAATTGTCAAGGGACTTTTAGGTAAAATCTACAAATTTATGAAGAATGAAACCTATTACTATAGATGAACCTATAAGCACATACCGCCACTTCTCTAGCACACCTACTCTATTGGACAATTCGTCCCTAATTCTCTGAATCGCCTGGTTCTGTTCGTTATGTTGCATTGAAGCAGCACTCATAATCTCTTTAGTGTTTGTAGTAATTCGAGAGTGAAGATCGTCTATTTTCTTTTCCAGATCGTTCCTACGGGTTTCGACGTTTCTCTCTGCCAGTATAATTGCATCTTCCTGTCGGGCAATCTTTTCTTCGTGGACAGCAAGCATGCGGTGGATAGAGTTAGAGACATCAGTCAATTTCTCAATTGCTATATCTAGCCGGTCATGTATCTTTGCTTGATCATGAAGTTCTTTCTTTAAAAAGTTAACCTTTGTCTCTAACTCTGAAGCCATCCTAGTTGCTTTTCAAAATCGACCAAGCGCCCCAAGCGAGTGCGCCCCAAAGAATTACTTTGGTTAATGGTATTGCAAAGAAAAGTACAGCTACAGCAGCAATAACAACGATAGTGCCTTGATGTGTAGAGCCTTCTTTGATTCGATTTCCAATCCAATCTGAAATCATGTTAATCTCCTTTTTCTAATTTGTTAACTCTGGCCTCAAGTTTGTCAATTTTCTTACTGACATTGGGGTATTGTGCTTTCCAATTCTCTTCATCTGCCAAAACCTTCAATCCCAACTTTTCAGAAGCCCATGTCGAAACATTGTCAACTTTCTTATAGAACCATATACCAGCCTTAGTGTCTGCAAACCAACTGTTGGCTGCACTTCCTAGTATACTGGATGCGATACTACTAATTAAAAAAATCCACATTATTCCATCCAAATTGTGGGTTTACCCCAAGAATTTTTCCTCACTTTATCTTGAGGTTCCACTCGTTTTTTTGCGTCATCAAGATATTCATTAAATTTCCAATCCCAAATCCAAGGGAGTAGACCATGAATAAACATTAAAAGGAAAATTCTAAAAGCGTAAATAGATTCAAACCACGCAAATTTGAGATGCTGAAAATAGGTTAGCCCCACATCTCTAGGGTGTTCGGTATTAATCATATTAGCCCCAATCTGGAGCAGTGCATTTCTCACATCTACACTTCTTGCAAACTTCTATCTGACCTTCCATTCCGTGATTATAAGGTTCACGGCGATAGTCTTTCATAAGTTTAGTACCACAGTGAGAATCATGACCACAGTTACTACATTGGGTCATCTATTTCCCCTTACCTGTCAAGTATGCCGATTCTTCTTGTTTAGAAGCAGGCCACCTTCCGAATAGTCGTACAGCTTGATATGCTGAGTTAATCTTCCAAGCAGGAACTTCTGGAGTTGCACTTTCCATGGCCAATCGAAATACCTTATCAGATATTGCTCTTGCCTGAGCCCACTTATTTTTGTGTTCCTCTTTGTCGCCTTTACCCAATCTGATATTGTTGTCATAAAATACTCTGAGAGTTGAATACAAATGATCATGTATAATAGCGGCTCGAGCAACATCCCAAGGGGCAATGAAGTTCCACAGAATTCTTGGAGTTGATGCCAAATCTGTCTTCATACCTTTCTTACAAGTAATCCTACCGCTTTCTGCAATATTAGCTCCAACATGTTTTAGTGTAGCAATTTCTTGGTCTGTTAGATCATCTGTAGCAAAGGAAAGACCCTTCTCCAACACCCAAGTCTGGGGTGGGGTAAACTCCGCTGTGATCTTCCCATTAAAAGTTCCCATATGTTCTCTTCCTTCTTTGTAGTATCTTATTAATTTCTTTAATTCTTCGTTCTCTAATCAATTTTAAGTATTGGTAGTATATTAATTTAGGCATATCACACTTCCCCTCTTTACAGGTTAAGTGCGTTCCTTCGCAGCATAGCTACTTCCGTCCCATTGGGATGAACGTCATTTCTTAATATCTTTTTCCTTCACTACAGGTTTAACTGCGTCTTCATAGTACACAATTATCGATTTCTGTTGTTCAATATATCTCTTAATCTCAGCCATATTGATCGCTAGCGTCTCATAATCTTTAACACTTAGCACATATGCAACCAAAGGATCGCCATTCTCTTTTTGGAATTGTTCTTTAAATTCCTTAAAGTTTTCCTCAGTAACAACCCACCACTTCATGTTGCTGTTTATCTTAATAGGTTGAGGGCGATTCTGTACAGGAATTTGCCTGTCAACTTCAACCGTCTTAATCTCAACTGTCTTTAATGGATTCCAAGTACTACAGCTACTTAACAGCAGGGATAGCAGTAATAGACTCGAAACTTTCCAGTACACGTTTGCTTGCATTGTTTATCTTCTTTTCCCATAAGGCAGGGTTCTCTGCACTCACCTTAGCAAGATTAATCTTTCTCAACTTAGTTAAGAGAAGGTTCTTATATTTAGTTGCTTCGGTTAATTTTATGTTCAATTCACTGTTCAATTCTTGAAACTTCTTTGCATCTGCAATGAGAGTATCGATAGTGTTCTTCTGTGTCTTTGCAGCCATTTCTAACTTAGCACTATTCTCCGTAAGAGTAGCAATTCTAGACTGAGTGTCCTTATAGTAATAATAAGCACCGTAACCAGCTGCTCCCATGATCCCCATGATTAGCAGAAATAAGTATACCTTAATCATCAGTCAATATACATGTTCAGTTCATATCTCTTATTGTCGAGATTAGCAACTTGAATGTGTACCTTTTGTTTTTTGTTAGTATCTAGAATAAAAGAATTAGTCTTACCAGAAGATGGTTTCTTAGGCCCAGATGCAACCTTGTTGTCAATCTCAGAAGGATCAACTATCACGCCTTTGCTCTTTGCGAACTTGTATGCGTGTTGCATTGCACCAGAGAAATCTTTGTGATAGATTTCATATCCAGTTGCAGATTTTGCAGCATTTAGTGAGGCGACACCATTCATTGCAATATCACCAGCCCTATTCTCTGTTTGATATTCCTGATTTGTTACACTGTTCTGTATATTTTCTATAAAGTTACCTTTAGATTTAGTTTTTCTTTCTAGTCTTTTTATACGTTGGGCTTCCAACCTTGAACGATGTGATCTATATGTTTTTGAACGACCATCTATCTTAGCGTCTTCTCTAGACATAATTTCTTTCTTTTTCTTTTTTGCGTGAATTGCATCTGCTGGCATAGAAACTCCGCCCCCTGCAACTGAATTTGCAGCAGCATCTTCTTCTATTTCTCTACCTGTAAAAACACTTATCTCTTTCCATTGTTTCATTTTAAGTCCTCCAAACCTACGTATATAACGGAACCTGATTTTTTATGTACCACTGGGAAAATTTCAACTCCTAATATAGTGTCTATAGGAGGAACATCTTCATATGCAGTAACTATATCTCCAGATTTTGCTGTTAATTCTTCTTCTTCTTTATTTAGAATATCTTGTAATAGCTTATACTCACCCTTGGGCAAAACATCACCAAACCCAATAACAGTTTCGCTTATAGTATTATCTAGCTCTATACCTTCTTCTTTAAGATATTTCATAAATTCTTTTTCGAATACATCAGGATCGTCTACAGATTCTTTGAATGTGTCTTTAAGTAGAAACAATGCAGCGGCATAAGTACCCACCTTTGTCCTAAGGCCAGGCACTTTATTGAATAATTTCTTGATGTTAAATATTAGCTTGTGAAGAATAGTATATGATTCTTTTTCTTGAACTGTCTCTAGTGGAGCTGCTTTGGTTTGTCTTGGGCCTTTTGCATTTTGTGGTATAATACGATTACCGTCTTTATCAATAATACCAAGCTTGAACGCTTCCTGTTTATCAAAAGGCGTAGTCAGAATCTTTAAAAACCTATAAGTAACGAATAAATCAATCGCTCTTCCCATTACAGTTTCCTTAAAACATCTAGAACTTTTTGGTTCTGAATTACATCTGGCAACTCATCTTCTCTAATCATATTTAGGAATAATAAAAAAGACTTGAGTGTATCCCAATACTCTTTTTGTATCTTGAAGAGCAACAGGGTCACGCAAGCCTCAGGGCCGAATAAATTGTTTAACACGATAATATGATTTAGCAAAAGTCTTTCTTTTAGTACACCACTATCCTTATACTTACGTAAAAGTCTTTTAAT
>Ga0114997_10004877_pt1 | contig 10348 bp, 5 predicted proteins | sample ArcticOcean_MG_C_2_FD_87045 | JGI IMG/M metagenome (GOLD analysis project Ga0114997, IMG submission 87045) | Marine microbial communities from western Arctic Ocean - ArcticOcean_MG_CB4_136 | ecosystem: Environmental > Aquatic > Marine > Oceanic | place: Arctic Ocean: Canada Basin | collected... | reverse complement strand
TATCAGTTTCTGCTTAATACCACCTCTAAAAATCCTCCTCCTCTTCTTCTTCTTCTTCTTCTTCTTCTTCTTCGTCTTCGTCTTCTTCTTCTTCTTCTTCTTCTTCTTCTTCCATTAACGCTCGTTCGCGCTCCTCCTCAGCGATGGCCGTCGCTTCCAGCTTATCTAATTTATCTTCTAATTCTTTAACAGCTTCGTCTAATCCTTTTAAATCGTACCCGTCCGGAGTGTTGAAAATTTTATCCTGAAACTGTAACCTATCGCTCTCGTCTTTCGCGAGCAACTTGAAGTTGTGTAAAAGAACGTCAAAGTGTACGGTGTACGCGATTGGAATCGAACACTTCACCGGAAAGTAATTCTGCCTATTCGGTTCGCTTCCCCAGTTCGTGAGTAAATTTCGAAAACGTTTCATGTTCTTGTTCGCTTGCGAGGCAACTTCGACAACCGGGAGCAGATCTTGCACTTTGAGAGGGAAATTTTCGACGAGCCAAACGCGGCAGCTCATTTTCCGTCCCATCGTGCCGTCGTCGACGTCTTCCAAAGTCTCACCGCCGCCGCCGTCATTTTTACTGCTGCCATTATTACCACCGTTACGCTTCTTCTCTTTACTCTCGTTCTTTCTCCTTCGCTTATCGTCAAACTCGAAATATTCGTCCTCGTTTCGTTGTTTTTTACCCACCGAACGTATTCTCGTCACGTCTCGATAAATCGGTCGGTCTTGAAACTCCTTCGCGTCGCTCGCGTAACTCTCGAAGTCGTACGTTTCGTCCGCGGGGAGAAATCCAGCGCGATACTTCCTCGTTTCCACCGCTTTCCCTTTCGCTTCCATGACTCTTGCGTATCTTCCATCGATTTTTGACTCTTTCGTTCGTTCGGACACTCCGAGAAACGAGCCCCAGCTGTCCACCGGCGAAAACGTATACTCTTGCGGTTCGTAGACGCCGCGCGAGGGGTTTTCAACGAACAAGAGATCAGCTTCGTTTTCAAGTAGCTCTTCAGGAGTCATCGCCGCTATGTCTTTGAGCAAATCGCTCTGAGGTGGAGGAGGAGTATTCGAAGATTTCTTGGAAGAATTTTCTTCTAAAGCGTCGATGCACTTTTTGTTTTCGTGGTCAAAATAAAGCATCGCGGTGTTTACTTTACCGCCGCTTGTTTTTGCATCTTCTTCCTCCTTTGGATTCGCTAAGAACACGATCGAAAACGGCGCTCGGTGCCACACCGGTAAAAGTCCACCGCGTCGTTTCTTCCCGTTCTTTTTGCCCTTCTTCTCGTTTGTCCCGACATCGGACAAGGTGATGAAATCTCCACCGTACTTGTTGTTCTTTTTATTGTTGTTGTTATCGCGAGTAGTCCCTTCCACGGTCGTCTTCTCTTCTAAGCTTTGCCCTTCTACGTCTTCTATTCCTCTCAGCTCTCCATCTATTCGTACTCTGGTTCCGACTTTTGTCAGCGTGTACGTATCGCTCGGCACGACTCTTCTCAAAATCGGTCCAAATATTGGAGAATTCAACTCCCACTTCAACTTTGCGGAAAAGTCCGGCGCATCCATCAATCGTTGCATCAATTTCGGCGTGTTCGTATCCAAACTTTCCTTCGCTTTCCTTTTCTTCGCGGTTAGGATGTAAATCGCCGCCTGTCTGTCCTTCACGTGTATCGCTTCGTCCAATGGTTTCCATCCGTGTACGCAGTTTCTCACGTTCACGTCAACGAGAGGATGTTCGGTTAAAATTCTCACAATATCCGTGTTTTTCCTCATGATTGCCAGATGTAACCCGGTATTACCTCTCGAATCGAACGAGTTGAGTAAATCAAAATCGTATTTTTCTTCTTTTTCTTCTTCTTCTCGACGACGGTTCCTATTTTTGCCCTCGCTCGACGAACTCGACGCGATCGTTTTCAACCTCTCCGCGGTGACTAGAAAGTCCTTCACGGTTTCCCGGTCGTTCTCAAAGCACGCCTTGTGAAACGGAAACTGTTCCGAGAAAGTATTATTGGTGGTAGTTTTAGTGGTCGTAGTCGTGTTCGCATTCGAGGTGGAAGCTTTGTTTCCTCCTCTTCCTCGTCGTCTTGTTTTTTCATCTTCTTTGTCTTCTTCTTCATCAAAATTTTTTCCACGACCTCTCCGGTGGTCGTCCTCGTCCTCGTCGACGCTTTTCTTCTTCACCGCTGCTTTTCCTCTCTCTTCTTGGTCTTCTTCTTCTTCTGTTGAGCCCTCTTCCTCCTCCTGGGAAGATAATTCGGAAACCGCGTCGTCAAAGTCTTCTTCTTCTTCTTCTTTGTCTTCTTCTTTTTTCATCGTCTTCTCTCAACGCTTCCCAAAACTTCGATGATGAAAATGTCGAAGATTTTATGATGACGATGATGAACCAAACGTCGTCAAAAAATCTTCTTCTTCTTCTTCTTCTTCTTCTTCTATATCTGATATGCGAAGACAAAGACAAAGACGACAAAGACGACTCGCCGCAGCGCGTGTCGTCTCGTTTCCCCAAAAAAGCAGCTTTACTTGTGTATCAGATATAGAAGATTGTTCTGCAGATGACTCAGAAAAAAATTTGTACGGAAGTTTTATGTGTGTACTCGTATAAATAAGCCAACATCTGAGGAGGGGTCGAGCTAAAAAACTCTCGACTTTTTTCATTTTTATTTTTTGCTTCTTTTTTTGTCAAGTCTCTTCTCTGCTTTCTTTGGTGAAAAATTCTCCTCAGAAAAAATTTATATCTCTCTCGTTAGAAATGAGACGAATACTAAAACTGCTAAAAAACTCGTCTTCTTCGTCTTCTTCTTTGTCTTCTCAAAGCGAAGTCGTTTTTGGATGTTTTTGTCGCGCTACTACTACAGTGACTCCTGTCGCTGCTCGTGCGAGTGCGACTCGATCGTCATCGCGTAGAAAAAAATCCATCATCGCGACTTCGACGGCGTCGTCGGATGGGAACGACGATGAAACTGCCACGATTATTATTACTACATCAAAGAAGAAGAATACAAAGTTATACCCGTCCAAATTCGATTCGAACGAGAAAGTGAACAAAGATTTCACGCCGAACCGGTACCAAACGCGAGAGGAAAACGAACTGAAAACAAAAGCGATGAGAGAAGTGAAACGGAAGGAATATTTGGAGAAGATTGTGAAAAGCGAAAACAATCGAGATTTTCAATCGAGCGATCACGCGAACGCGATTGGAGGGGACGGGACCGTGACGAAGTATTACGAGAACGTGGATATCAGAGAAGTCTCGTCGACGCAAAACCAATACGAAATCTTATTAGACGGGAAACCGTTAAAGTCGCCGAAACGCGCGCAGTTTATATTACCGAACAAGTTGTTAGCGAGTGCAATCGCCACGGAATGGGCGACACAGGAGGACGATTTGATTCGGCCGTTTACCATGCCGTTGATGCAGTTATCGTCCACGGCGTTGGATCACATGAGCGACTACGCGACGTTTGATTTTCACGTGAAGAAGTTGCTCGAATTTTTCGACGCCGATCAAGCCGTGGTGGCGCACCCGAGCGGGAGCGAATTAAGAGAGATCCAGTTGAAAACATTGAAGAAAGTGCACGATTGGGCCAGGAGGGAGTTTGGGGAGCAGTTGAATTTAAGTTCGGACTCGATATTCGCGCAACCGCAGCCGGAGGAGGTGAAACTTTTGATGGAGAAACGTTTGCGGTCGTTGTCGCCGTGGGAGATGACGTGTACGTTTGCGGCGGCGGCGGCAGCCAAATCGCTCTTGATAGGATTAGCGTTGAATAGAAATATCATCGACCCGGAGGAGGCTTTGAAGTGCGCTCGAGTAGAGGAAGATTATCAAATCGAAAGGCACGGATTCGTCGAAGGCGGGCACGATATCGACATTTCCGATTTGCGGGTGCGATTGACGGCGCCGCACGCTTTAAACTTAATTTTGAAAGCGAAAATGGGGACGATGTAGACATAGTAGTTCGTAATAGTTTTATGTATATTTATAGTGTAAAATAGTGTAACAATTGGGAAATACCGCGGTATTATAATACTACGTGTTTGGTACCGTGGTAACTTATTATTATTATTATTCGTTGAACTCCTGCAAGGCTTCTCGGCGTCGAGACGAACGCGTCGGTTGAGGAGTCACCTTAGCCAATGGCACGTTCAAATCGTCCTCGACCCATTTTTCGGACGCAACTTGTGCTGCGGCTCGTTTAGACCGCTCTCGCGCCGGTGCTGCCATGACTTTTTCTTTTAGTTTTGATACTTTTGGTCCTTTACGATCGTAGAATGGTAAGTCTTCGCTTTGCGATAACTCGCTCGCGTACTTTTCGACGCCTTCCGTGTACTCCGCGAACTGTAAGTCTTCGTTAAACAAGGTTTCCACTTCGTCTTCACCTTCTTCGTTGTCGTTGTTGTTGTTGTTACTGTTACTAGAAGACGAGGAGGAAACGCCCAACGAATCGTGAATTCTATCTTTCGCAATGTTGATATCTTTCAAGGCGATTTTCTCCTTCGGGCATTTCTTCGTCGCCATCTTCATCGCGACGAACGCTTCGGACAATTGCAAAGTAACGCGTTGCTTCGTCTCCTCGGAAACAATGCTTCCATTAACGGCACTACCATCGTTTGATGGTTGAGATGTTAACATTGATTTTACATCCGGAATCGGTACTCTAGACAAGACCCTGGAGACGGCGGCGTGGTACGCCTTGACTTGCGCTCCGGCGACGCCGGTGCCAAACGGTTTCGCGTTCAACGCCAAGATTTCAATCGAAAGCGATCGAACGAGTTCGGCTTCACCGGCATCAGATCGTTCGATAACACACGTCGTGTTCTTGTTGTTATCGCTGTTCGATGCTTCATCTCCTCCGGGATCTTTGTTGGATGACGACGAAATTCCCGTCTCGAGTTCTAAGAGAGACGTCAAGAAGCCGGCGACTTTCGCGACGCCCTTCTTTTGACTCGCCATTCTCAACGACGGTAACACGGCATCGATCAAGCACGCTCTGACCTTTGCATCTGGTGCAGACGCGATGGCTGGGAAAAATACCGCGAGACATTGCGCCAATCTGGGCGTTTCTTGCGCATTGCACGCAAAGATGGCGCCCAAGAGCGTCGAGATGACCAAAGACGGTTGCTCAAAGGCGTAGTACCCTCTTCTCAAAGCGAGTTTCGCGAGCGTTTCGCACGCAATGGTTTGCGCGGAGTTCTCAGATTCAGTAAACGCCGCTTCATTCATCGCGTCGATGTTTTCGGCATCTAGTTCTTCCAGATCCGTTTTATCCTTCGGGTTTTCAAACGGTTCACACGCCGACTCGATGATTCGAAGAAGTTGCTTTTCCAACGTGAGCTGGTACCCGGCAGTTTCATTTTCTTCGCCGTCGGCGTCGGCGTCGGCGTCGTCATCGTCGTTATTCTCTTTTTCTTTCTCATCCTCTTCTCTTTCGTCGTCGTCGTCGTCGTCGTCGTCAAAACGGACGTGAATGCCCTTCTTTGGCACCGGCATATGTCGTCTCGCATCCAACGCTTTCGGTCCGTATAACATGGCGGCATCACCGAGCGCGCGCAACGCCATGCACTTTACCGGCTCTGATGGATCAGCATCAGCAGCCGTACGCAAGATTTGCACCGTTTCTTCCGTCAATGCGTTCGTTCCACACATTAACAGTAATCCGAGTAACTTGATACCTTCGCGACGAACGCCGACGGACGCGTGCGCGACAGCCGGTCGAACGAGCGACTGCATGACAGCTTCAGTCGCGTGCGCGGGAAGCTTGGATGACGACGAGTTATTCGCCGTTTCAAAGAGCGAAGAGGCGATGAAGAGCGCTTGCGTTTCAGCATAGACGTTGGTGTCGTCGTCGTCGTTTACGTCGTCGTCGTTTTTGTTGCTCTCTTCATCGGTAACGGTGCCGCGGAGACTGTCGCAGGCGCCCAAGACGACGGCGACGTTTTCGTTGTCGTCGTGCACGCGCTTCGCCAAGTCAATCAACTGCTTTTCCCACTCGCCGTCACCACCTCGCGCGTAACATGAAACGTCGTTTTCGTCGTTTAAGTCGCCAATCGATCTCAATCGTTCGTAGACGAGCGTCGCGGCGCCTCTTCGCAAGGCGCCGTCGTTCATATCCGAGCAGTTCAACGTCATCATCAACTGTCTCGCCGCAAAGACCGAGGACGTTGTTTTCCCGTCGGCGTGCATAGAAATGGCGCGGAGTAGATCCATCGAGGATTCCGGCAAGCACTGATCCAAAGCATCTTCGACTTCTTCGGTTTCGGCTTGGAGCACCGCGCGCGCTTGACCGACGGCGAGAGACGTGTCCTTCCCTGAACTCGACGTTTGGTTCGCGAGCGCTTCGACGATGACGCGCCAGAACAACGCCTCTTCCGGCGAAAAGAGCTCAACCACTTTCTCTTCTTCTTCTTCTTCTGATTTCTTGAGAAAGAATCTGCGCAACCCGCTCGCCTCGCTCTTCTCCTTGGTCGCATACGCCATCGCTTTCACCGTCTTCGTTTCAATCAACGTCTTCAACGCCATCTCCGAAACGTTCGGGTGCGACTCCGCGTCGAGTAATTTCAACAACTGAATCGGGTCGTTCTCGCACACGTTCGAGGACATCCACTTCTTGAGCATGTCAACGCATGCCGATCTCACTGAAATCGATCGATCGTTCAAGCCTCTTCTCAATACCAACGCGCGATGTTCGATCGAGACGGATTCCACTGGAACCTTCGCGGCCAACGCCAAAAACGCGATGCGTCTCACTTCCTCGGAAATGTCTCTCGTTCTCTCCACGACCACGGAAATCGTGTGATCAGAAATCGCCAACGCGCCTAGAATAGCTTTCCTCGCGTCTTTATTCTTCTCGCCTCCGATCAACTCGATAAACGCCGTGGTAATTTCGCTGTTGCTGAAATCCGCGTCTTCCCCGCCATCTTGCAATCTCGATAACGCTCTCGCCGCTTGCGCTCTCACCGCTGGCGTGTTATCTCTCAACCTTTCCAACATCGTCTCTTCCATCTGGTCGTATAAATCGTCCGAAATCTCCGCATCTGGCCCGAGCGCGTTCAAAATCCCCGCCACCATTTGACACGCTCGAAACCGAATCGCCCGATCCTTCGCCGCGGTTACGTTTAACAGAAACCGAATCAACCATTCGCAAAACTCGTCCGCTTCTTCCTTGTGCCCGGGTTCTCGGTGTGCCGTGAATGCGATTATGAATCGAATCACCCGTTCCGTGTGTAAGTCTCTCTGTTAAATGTTAATAATAATAATAATAAAAGTTAATAATACTCGTACTAATAATTTTGAAAATAAAGAGACACAAAAAGGGGAACGACGAAAGAGAATTTTTTGTATCTCTCTCGTCTCTAAAAATCCATTTCATTCAAAAACAATATCAAACGCGAACAGAGACGAGAGAGATAAAGACGACGAAAGATGATGAAAGAATAAGATATACCTTGTATTCCAACAAAACGTGCAACAAGCACGTGCACATCTCCTGTAAGAACGTTTCGTTGCCGTTTATACTTCGTAATTCTGTCATTTGTTTTACGATGCGTTTGTGCATGGCGACGCCTAACTGGGCTTCGTTTAACAAACGCGCGACGGTTATTTGGGGTAACTTTTTTACGGTACTCGGCGTCGTCGTCGTCGCGTGTTCTTCTTCTTCTTGTTGTTGTTTCGTAGGAGTAGCGTCATCCTTTTCTTCTTCTACAACCGACGGAGCTGTTGTCTTCGTCTTCTTGGATGTCTTTTTCTTCGTTGTTTTCTCCGCCATTTTGTTCGTTTTTGTATCGAAAAAAGTGGAGATTTTTCAGTTTTATGTCAATAGTAGTATTAAATTTATCATCTTCATCTCTCTTTTTCTCTCTTCAAACTCTTCTCTCAATAAGAATAATCTCATTACGTGGCTGGAATAAAGTCGTCGTCGTCGTACTCGTCGTCGTCTTCCATGTCGTCTCCGCTGGAGGCCCACAAATCGTGGACGGTACCGTCGCCGACGGGGTAATTCTTCGCCATGTTCGCTCTTTCGCCGACGCGCTGAGTCGGTTCGTTTGGATCGAATGGTATTCCGCACGCTTCCGCTAAAGAACCAACCACAAACGATGGTTGCTTCGATTCGTCTTCGTTCTCTTCCACGTCTTTCATTTTGTTCGCCCCGGTGAGGACTAAGACGGAATATCTCGCGCCGTTATCTTTCCCGAATTTCACGTCCGTGTCCATTCTATCGCCGATGACCATCGTCCTCTGCGGGTCGCCGTGCGAGTGCGACATTATCGCGTCAAACATGTACTTTCCTGGTTTTCCGCAAATCACATCCGGTGCTCTCCCAGACGCGGTTTCAATCGCTTTCACTATAGGCCCCGCTCCGGGCATCAATAATTTCTCTTTCCCTAACCTATCCCCGGCGTCTGGGTTCGTGGCGATGAACTTTGCGCCTTTTTGTATCAAATACGAGGCGTACGCTAACTTTGCGAACGTAAACGACGTATCTTGACCAACAACAACCGCGTCTACTCGAGAGTCGTCGTCGTGGTCGTTTTCGGCGTCACCTCCCGTCCACTCGTGCATCTCCTCCCAATCGCTCGAAGTACACGAGACTGCTTCGTATACGCCCCCGACGATATCGCCGACGTCGCACTCCTCCAACTCTCTCACTAACCCTTGCTCACCGACCACGTATATCTTCTTATTTGATGACGACGACGACGATCCATCTTTAGTAGTACTACCGTGAGTATTGTTAAACCCGATGGCGGATAAATACGACGCCGACGCAAACGCCGCGGTATATATGTGGTTCACGTCCACCTCCATCCCGAGCTCGGAAAACTTCCACCGGTAATACTCTCTCGTTTTCGTCGCGTTGTTCGTGACAAAAAACACTCGCTTTTGCAACGTTTCTCGTAAATAGTCCACGGCTTTTTTCGCCCCGGGAACTAACTGGTCTCCGTGCCATATAACCCCATCGCAATCTAACAACACGGTATCGACATCTTCGCTGATTTCTCGAGTCAATCCGTTGTTGGTGATAGTATCGCCAAAATTGGCGTCCGCATGTGTCACGAAAAGAGCGCTGCCGTTGTTTCTTCTTTTTTGTCTTCTTTGTCTTCTGAATTCTGAATTGTTAATGTTTCTCCGTTGGTGTTGGTGTTGCACATCGGAGGAGAAATTCCGCCGCCGAGCGCAATGAGCAGCAGCGTTCGTATGAGTATTAATAGTAGTAGTAGCAGCAGCGCTGCTCGTAGATGCGAGCATAATACTAATAACAACAACAACAACAGAAGAAGAGCGCGTAAAAACGAATAATAACTGTTGTTGTTGTTGTTATTTATATCGTTTATAGTGCGCGTCGAATGTGTAACGAAGTAAGAAGAAAAGTGAGGTGAAAACCCTTTGAGTCTGTCTACGAGTACTAAGAAGAAAAAACTACGAAATAAGAAAAATTAGTGTAACGCAGCATCATCGTCTTCCGTCGTTTCTCTCTACTACCACTACTACTCTACTACTATTATTACTACTCTACTCGTCTAATACTCGTACACATGTGCAAATTGACGAACTACATGAAACCACCACCACTAAAATTTGGTCTGAGCTCTTTCGCAATCACGACGTCTCCGACGGATATTTTCGAACAACCGCCGCCTGGCGCGCTCGTAATCATGTTCCACCCGAAGAAGACTTCGTTCGCCCACGATTTGGTTTGGCTATTTAGAACGGTCCCGGAGCGGAATTTTTGCAACGCGCGAGAGACTTCGCGGTTTTTATCGAAGATGCCGGTTTCTTGGTTTATATCCGGGATTGTACATCGAGAACACGGTTTGACGAGGTCCCAAGAAACACCACCTTCATCTCCGCCGCGTTCGCCGCCGCCGCCGCCACCGCCGCTCTTGCTCTTTCTCGCGCGTGTTTCTATCTTTAACCACTTGTCCTCTGCCCACTCTTTACCTCCGGAAACAACCACGTTCGGTCGAAAGCGATTCATTTTCACTTCGCTTCCGGCTAAATTGAACAGCTCTTTCCCCATGACCACGCGCTTTTGCAAATCGTCGAGACTAGACTCGTGGGCTAACAACACAGGGTACCCGTCGCTAAACGCCGTCTCGCCGCCGTTCTTCGCGTATCGCTCGTCTAAAGGCCTTTTCGGTCTCGAGTTGCGATCGCTCGTCGAAACGTACTTATTAAACCGTTCCGGTATACCTCCCGTTCCAATCCAACGAACAATTTTCGCCCCGGGCACTCTTATCGCCCTCGATATCCACTCGTTCACCGCGTCGCTCTCCGCCGCGTGAACGCCGCAGTAGTCCCACACCGAACATTCCACCTCGCCAGACATGTCCTCTTTTCTCGCCAGCAGAGGAATTTCGCACTCTTCC
>Ga0114997_10004873_pt1 | contig 10351 bp, 9 predicted proteins | sample ArcticOcean_MG_C_2_FD_87045 | JGI IMG/M metagenome (GOLD analysis project Ga0114997, IMG submission 87045) | Marine microbial communities from western Arctic Ocean - ArcticOcean_MG_CB4_136 | ecosystem: Environmental > Aquatic > Marine > Oceanic | place: Arctic Ocean: Canada Basin | collected... | reverse complement strand
TCATTTTTTTAAAAATAAAAAAATCGATTATTTTGTAGAGGTTGGAACATTTGATGGAAAGTTTGTTAAAGAATTACAAAAAAAATTTACAGTCCAAAAAATTACATTATTTACTGTATTTAACCAACTTGAAGATTTTGAAAACAGAGATATGGTTGTAGAAAACTATGCACTTGGAGAAAAAGAAACTAAAGGAATTATTTTTTATAAAGAAAATAATTACAGAGAATCAACACTAGTTAAACGAAATTTACATTTTATTGATGCCCCAGACAACCAACAACGAGAAGTAAAAGTTAAAACTTTTGATAACTATTATTCAGAAAATTTTGATAATCAAATTATTGATTTTTTAAGTTTAGATGTAAATGGATATGAATTAAATGTTCTGCACGGTATGGAGAAATCGATTAAAAATATAAAGTGTATACGTTTCAGTATGAACAGTTTTCAAATTCATACTGAAAATCACTTTAAAGACTACTACCAGTTTTTGAGAAATAATAATTTTGAGTTATTTGAAATCACTAATTATCATGGCCTAAAACATTTGAAAAATTACAAAACCTCACTGGAAAATTATTTAAACTCTGAGTATCTTGCAGTTAACAGAGACTTCTTAGTAAAAATTTTAAAACAGGACTCAATTGAAGAATACTTACTCAGAGAATACCTTGTATAGTATAAAACGTAACAACTTTTTATTTAAAATAATATACAAAATGACCGTTGGACTAATTAGAAAAATATATTTTTATTCAAGAAAAGGGTTTTTATATCTAACGATTGAAAAATTTCCAAGAGTTTACAGACCCCACAATATTCCATATATTTCTGGTGACTCATTCAGAGCAAAATCTGACCATATTCACGATGAATCAATGAATCTAAATCCACATAAAGTCCTCAAAGATGATCTAGTTTTTTTAAATGCAGATATGCTGGATGATTATTTTGCAAATATTCATCCAAAAATTGATCATAATTATATTTTAATAACTCATAATTCTGACGTAGATATAGATACTTCTCTTGAGAAATATTTTGATGAAAAAATTATTAAATGTTATTCACAAAATCAGTCGATTCTAAATAATCCAAAATTAAAATTTCTTCCAGTAGGTTTAGAAAATAGACGTCATTTGAAAAATGGAATAAAATCACATTTTAAGAATGCTAAATACGCGCATACAATAAATAAACATAATAAAATAATCAGTGCTTTCAATAAATTTACTGCTTTAGACAAAAGGGATGAATTAGACAATTTGAGTAAAAGTTTTACGCTTGTTGATGAGTTACCTCCAGTAAACCACAGAAAGTATATGGAAGTATTGTCTGAATATAAATTTGTATTATGTCCCCTTGGTAATGGTCCGGATACACACAGACTTTGGGAGGCTTTAATGGTTTACACATTACCAATCATGATCAATTGCAATTTTACTAAAAATTTAGTTCTAAATAGTATTCCTGTTTTAGTAGTAGAGAGTTGGTCAGAGATAAGTGATTTTACTCCTGAATACTTAGAAAATTTTTATAGACAAAATATAAATAAAGAAGAGATCGATCTTCTTACAAGTTATAATTACTGGTACGAAAAAATAAGAACTCTGTAATCTAAAACTGTAAGAACTTAGATAGGTTTTTAGAATGAATATGCAAATTAACTAAAAAATACTCTTGATCATTTAATTCAAAATATGGTTCCACATCTTTAAAGTTTATAACAATTTTATTTTCTAGAAATAAACTTGAGATAGATTGATTTAAACTTATGGTAGAAATTCCTGGATCTTCATGCCAGCCATCAAGATACTGACCATATGAAGACGGGTCAAAAATATACTTTTTATTCTTTTTGTTTTTCAACTGAGCAGGTGACGAAGGTAAAACTGAAATTAAATTAGTTTGCTCGTATATCTTATTTAATAAATGCATTTCATTATGTTCATAAGGGGTATTTGCTTCTGAATTATTTAAAATGTTATCTGTAAAAATATTAAAAAGATGTTCACATATAAGTTCATATTTTTTTATATTGGAGCTATAAGAAAATCCAAACACTAGCATATTTTTGTCATTTCTAGTAATATTTAATCCAACATCATTATCAAAAAGTTTTTTTAAATTTTCATAATCTTGATAAATAAGTACATCATTGTCAAAATGAATAAAAGAATCTATATTTAAATATTTTGCTAGATCTTTAAGTAAAAAAACTCTGGCCATTGATGTTTTCCACAGTGGATTTTTTTCATTGGAAAAATAATTTGAATCTAGAATTTTTTGTGCTTCAAAACCTATTATATCTTCTAAGTATAAAATTTCTATTCCTTCTAATTTGAATGTTAAATCGTCTGTTAGAAGATAAACATTAGAGTTTGGATTACTAATTTTTATACTTTCTAAACTAATACGAAAATAATCAGGTATCTTACCTATGTTTATATAAAGAAAATCCACAATCTTATTATATTAAATTATTTTTTTTCACTTATGTTTTTTATTATGATTTATTATTAAAAATATGAAGTATTTATTAATTCTCAGACCTTGGCAGTTAATAAAAAATATCATTATATTCATACCGTTATTTCTAACTTCCCAATTAGAGGAATACTTATACTCCACATTTTTTATATTTTTATATTTTTCAATTTTAGTTTCCGGTACTTATGTTATTAATGACTTAATAGATTTTAAATCAGACAGGAACCATCCAACTAAGAATAAGCGTCCAATTGCGTCGGGAGACATAAATAAAAACCAGGCTATTGTTTATAGTGTGTCGTTGATTGTATTTGGCCTGACACAGTCTTTTATTGTTGGTTTTGAAATCTTTTTGTTATTTTTAACATATTTAGTCACTACTTTATTCTATTCAATTTATGGCAAAAACATAAAATTTGTAGATATAATTTTGATTTCAATCTTTTTTCTTATAAGGCTATTTATTGGCGGGTACGCATCAAATACATATATTTCCATAGCCCTTGCATTATTTTTATTTTTTACAAGTTTTTCAATTGGATTAGCAAAAAAAATATCTATTATCAATGATTCTGATATATCAGAAAGCAACTCTACAAAAAAAAAGCTTCTAAATAATTATTCTTCTGAGTCCTTAATTAGTTTTATACATTCTTCAAGTACTCTCTCTGTTGTAACTTTAATAATTTGGCTAATTACCAGCGATTTCTTGATTTTAGATAGTTACCAAATCTTTTCATTATTTATTGTGATTGTTCTTTATTATCTTTTTAGCATACTCTTAATAGATGAAGCAAAGAAAGGCACTATGGAAGATTTTGTCTTGGGGATATTTAAGAATAAGACCATGTCATTCCTGTTAATTTTGATAATCGTCTTATTTTATATTGGATACTTAACTTAACCTTTATGAAAAATATGGTAATAATTGGATCAGGCTCTGACCTTTCTAAAGAATTTGTTCAACAAATTGATAAAAATGAATATAAAGTTTACTTTATATCCAGAGAAGAAAGTATGCCCCAAAATCAAAATAAGCTAACTGTGAACGATTATGAAAATGAACTAAATTCAATCACTGCTTTTATTGATGATATCAGCAATCCTTATCTTATTTTCTTTAATGGCTACCTTAAGGAAAATCGACCTAAAAAAATTCCAACAGATAATGAGGTTTTAGATACTTTTAAAATTAATTTTTACATTCCGTATCTAATTATTAATAATATAAATAAAGAAAACTTCAAAAGAATAATTATCATCTCAACAGTTGCAGCAATAAAACCTCGACTAAAAAACTATATCTATGGAATAAGTAAAAGTTTACTGGAAAAGTATGTCATCAAATCAGGGATTGAAAATTATTTAATAATAAGATTTGGATTTATATATTCCAAGATGTCTCAAAAACATGATCCAGCTCCTTTTGCGATAGAAAAAAGTGATGCAGCTAAATTTATAATTAAATCTTTATCCAATAATAAGAATTTAATATATTATCCAAAAGTTTTGTTTATTATAAGTTTGATTTTTAAAATAGTTCCATCTTCACTTCTAGATAAGATTGAGAATAAATAGTTTTTAGTTTTTGTTAAATTTCAATATTTCATCAATAATAAAATCGGAATCTTCTTGTTTTAAACCTGGTGAAGAGGGTAAGCAGATACCTTTTTCGCCAATCTTTGAAGAATTCAGATACAGAATATCATTAGTTAAATAAGGTTGTTGTTCATTAATGGGCTTAAATACATTTCTTGTATCAATTCCTTTATTGAATAAATGTTTTTTTAATTCACTTCTATCAATTTCTTCTGGTATCAAACAACTTATTAACCAATGCGAACTCTCTACATCTTTTTTTTCAACTGGAAAAATATAACCATAATCTTCGAGATTTTTTCTAAACTTATCAAATAAGATTTTTTTCATTTGAACGTGCTCATCAATTTTATCTATTTGATTCAATCCTAAAGCTGCACAAATAGCTGGCATTCTGTAGTTGTAACCCACTACGTCATGTTCATATTCGACACTACCTTTTAAACCTTGACTCCGGAGTTTTTTTGCTAAGTTATATATTTCTACATCATTGGTTGTCAATAAACCACCTTCTCCAGTAGTTATAACTTTGTTTGGAAAAAAACTATGTATGCCAACATCACTATATGAACTTGAGTGTCGCCCTTTATATTTCGTTCCTAACGCTTCAGCAGAATCATGTACTATGAACAAACTATGTTTTTTAGCAATCTTGTCTATTTTTTCGAGATTTGGAGTAAGTCCAAATAGGTGCACAGGCATTATTGCTTTTGTTTTAGAATTTACTTTCTCTTCAATTTTAGTTTCATCCATCTGCCAATCATCTAAATTGACATCAACAAAAACTGGTTTTGCTCCTATATAGGAAACTGCATTAGCTGAAGCAATGTAAGAAAGAGATGGGATAATAACTTCATCATCTTTTTCTATACCAAGGCTTAATAAAGCAAGATGTAAAGCTACGGTCCCATTTGAACAAAGTAGTGAATATTTATTTCCAAGGTAATTACTTATTTTTTCTTCAAACTCTTGAATGATAGGGGTATTACCTGACAGCCAGCCTTTTTCTAAGGTTTCAAGTACAAGCTGAATGTCTTCATTATAAATTTTGGGCTCATAAAGATTTATCATAATTAAACTTTAACAATATTAGTTAAAGGAACCAATATCAAAGAAAAAAAAATTTTAATTGTCTCTTTTAATCACCCACCAGTTTTGGGTGGAATAGAGACATATAGTTATAATCTGATGAATTTTTTTAAAGACTTTGATGATGTTGAAACTATATTCCCCACAAAGAAGAAATCGGAAAAAATAGCTTGGAGAGCATTAAGCATGATCATATTTTCAATAAGCACATTATTAAAAATATATAGAAAAAAATATGATGTCATTCACATAACAAACTTTAACATGTGGATAATTGGGTACATTTACACATTTTTTAATAAAAATGTGAAAATTATAATAAATATATGGGGCTTAGAACTTGTTTATAAAAATAAGGTTGGCATAATTCCAAAAATACATAAAATTTTTGTACCTTTAAGTTTTATTTCAAAAATAAAGAATTTTGTTTTTCTTACATGTAGTGATTCATCAAATGTATTGGCACTGGAAGTGGGACTTATCAAAAATAGTATAGAAACTATTCCACTAGGGGTTGATAGAAAGCAAATACTCCCTATAAGGAAAAATATAGAATTTAAAAAATATTTTCTTTTTGCGGGAAGAATTGTTGAACGCAAAGGACTCTCTTGGTTTGTGAGTAATGTACTTCATAATTTTCCTGATTACAAACTAATAGTTGTGGGAAGCATAATTGACAATGAAGAATTTAACAAGATTAAGAACAACAAACAAGTTGAATTTCTGGGTAGGGTTGAAACATCCCAGCTTATAAAATTAAGACAAGAATCTACATGCGTAATTATTCCAAACATATTCCAAGAAAAAAATGAAGATTTCGAAGCTTTTGCATTTGTTACGGTTGAATCTGTTGCACATGGAGCATTAGTAGTTGCGTCTAAGTATCAAGGTTTAGAAGACTCTTTGCTGAAGGGAAAATTAGGTGAATTGTGTACACCTTCTAATGTAAATTCTTGGATTGATAACTTAAATTATGTTGTACAAATAGACTCTCATAAAAAAAGAGAAATTCTAGAAAAAAGAATAGAAATTCTTAGTGATAATTTTATATGGGATACAATTTTTGAAGAAACCTATAAACTATATAGAAAATTTATTTGAATAACTTATTGGGTATTTTGTACATCTTATTTGTGTAATATTTAATCTTTTTCTTTTTTCTAGCAACATTTTTTCTCTTAACATAATTTTTTACAAATAACTGTGTCTCTTCTTTCGTTTCCAATATGTCAACATATTCATTAGTATTTAAGTCAATTTTATTTTCAAAAACTTTATTTTCCCAATAAATCATATCTAATTGTTCATATTCGTGTTTTGTAAAATCTAACTTAGATATGAAGCTTTCTAATAGTTTTTGATTTATCTGACTGTATGATTCAACAAACAATACAGGTAGCTTTTCAGCAGTCTTATAGGTTGGATGATACTTAGTTATGGGGATAGACCCTGAATAAAGAACTTCCCAAAAACGATGTGTGTCCACCCCGTTACCCCATGGACAGAGAACAAATGTATTATTAGCTAAGTTATCATGATATTCAGAATTATCTAGATTTGCTGGAGAAATATTTACCCAATCATAATTTTGGAATATTCTAATTAATTTACTTCTTTCTTTATAATTTGTGCTTTCGCGAAAATTAATATACATACTTGATTTTTTGTAACTTGTTTTTGGAATATTGTTAAAACTTTCTGAGGATAAATTCTTTTTTGCATAATTATTAGCAATACCGAGTGGTATTGGTCTTAAATCTTCGCTTTCGATCTTTGTATTTGTCGAAAACCAAATTTTTATACACTTAGGTTTTTCTGAATATAGAGTGTTGCCAATGGATTGATCTGTTTGATTGGTTATCAAAATTAAATTTGATAATTTAGTAATCTTCTGTAGATGAAAAAATAATTCAGGTAAGGAATCTAAATGACAGAATATAATATCGTTTTCAAGGATTCTAAATTTTTTCAATCTATAAGTAACAGTCATGTAATCTTCATTATTCGTTTTATTAATAATTTCAACATTCTTCGAATTTATTTTTGAAAAATCATCTTTAGAAACTGTTTCAGAATAAATAATATCTGAAAGAGCTGAAAATTTTTTGCTTTGTATTGTGTTTATTGGAATTTTATTTTCTAATTTTTTCATTAAAGATAATTATAAGACTTAAAAAGATCATAAATAATTTTTATTACGATTAAAAATACCAAATCGAAATATTATTCCTAATATTATAGAAATTACATCCGCAAAAACTAGCGATAATCTGACACTGATTAAAAAATTAATTATTATCTGGGCATCAAAATTATTTTCTAATAAAAAAATAGCAATTGACTCCCTTAATCCTATACCTGCTGGAACAGCTATTGCAATCATGGCTGCTAGAGAGGATAAAAAATAGGAAGAAATAATTTCAATTAATTTAATTGAAAATTGATACTCAAGTATTGCTATGAACCCAGAAAGTAGAAAAAATTGACCAATTATGTAATTAGCATATATTTTGAGCTCTTGATTTATTTTTTTTGAAATTATAAAAACTATACTCAAAAAAAATATAGAAGATAAAACTGAAACAACAAAAATTGGAAATGGCAAAAAATACATGATTCCAAATAAAAATGATGAGCCTAATATTATTATTTGCTCTTTTATTATCAAAGGTAAAAATTTTTCTTTATGTTTATAGGATAATGTTTTTCTAAGAAGAGGTATTCCAACTTTAAAGGGAATATATTTTCCAGATAATGAAATTAACCAGCTAGACAAATAATCAGTATTAAGATACCGACAAGTAACCATATAGCTCCAGGAAATAGAATATATTAAGTTGCACATAACAAAAAATAGAACTGACACTACAAATGTTGAATTTATTAATGATTTAAATTCAATATTAAAGTTGTTTAAATAAATATGTATGTAGTAAATAGAAAGTAAAAATAAAAAAACACTCAAAAATTTTAAAAAAATGTTATTTCTAAAAAAAATAAATAACTTTTTTACTGATAATTTCAACTTATAACTTCTTGTTTTTTTTCTGATCTGACAATGAAGATAACGATGAGTGCAATAAAAATATTAGAGACAACAAAAGAAGAAAGTTGTACTTGCTGCAAGTCAATTAAGTAATTTTGAAAATCTTGGTTGGCTACTGGAAGATTATATCTTAAAAGTGTTTCATTTAGATTTTGTATGCCGGTAACAAGAAGTATAATCTTAAAAAACGAAGCACCAAGAAAACTTGTTGTAAAAATTTTTAAATAGCCTTGAAAATTTATGAAAGATTTTATGTAACCAGTTAAATATTGAGGTTGTGAAAATCTCTCTAAGCTTCCAAAAACATTCACATTTTCTCGAAGTGAAGTTAGTTCTGTGGTTTCAAAGAACAACAAGGACATGACCGCAAATAAGGAAAAATAAATCGCATAACGGAAAAGTATTGTATTGTTTTGATGATATTCATACATTAATATTATTGAAAGTGGCACTAAAGAGAATAAATATCTAAATCCATATGAGGAAGCGGTGGAATTCCAAATTACCACTATTGCAAATACTTGTAGGTACATTAAAGGAACTATAAAACTTAACTTTGACACGTTTGTGAATAAGTTTTTAAAAGAAATTATTAAACCTGCGAATATTATCGGAGAAAACCAGAATACTCCAAACTCTTGAGAAAATAGAATATACATAAAAAACATTAATTTTTCACCAATAAATGATATTGGATTCTGTAATTCACTCAGAAAGCTTGATACTTCGGATGTATTTTGATATACGAACTGCGGATCGAAAGTAAGAACACCATAAACTCCTATCGACAAATAACAAAATATTAAAAAGGATACACCAGTAGATAGTAGAAAATACTTTTCAGAAATAATTTTTTTACTATCTTCTTTGTTAGAAAATATCTTAATAATAATAGGAAGGAATAATGCAAAATAATTGACCCATCTAACGAGTAGTGCAACGAGAATAAATATTGGAATTAAAATAGGATAGATTTTTTTGTCTGAATCTAAATAATACTTTGCAGATAAATAGAGGATGAAGCTGACAGAGAATGTCTCATATATGTGAGACATACTGTATCTTTCAAAAGCATAATAGGTAACTCCTGATCCAAAATAGAAAAGTAACAAATGATAAAAATTGTGTCTATAATTTAGGATTGATAAAGTTTTTGAAGTAAAGTAAATACTTAAAAATAGATAAAATATAGCTGAAAAAGAATAAAACAAAATCTTAAAATTAAAAATAGGTTTATATTCTTCTTCTACGCTTGATTTAAGAATCTGATTGAAAAAATCTCCTAAAAAAAGGAAAGGTGCAGCTAATAAACCAGATCCTATAAACCCTTTAGGAGCTTTTTTTTCATTAAAAAGAAATCTTACTTTCTCAATACCCTCAAATTGATTTTCATAGTCTAAATCACGATCTAGTGCAATGGTCTCAGCGTGCATATAGTAATCATGGTCATCCCCACAACAACCTACTTCCTCAATAAATCGATAATCAATTTTTAAAAATAAACTTATAAAAACAAAAATTAAAAGTACCTTAATATATTTTTTACTTTTCAATGAATTTCTTTCACATAGTTTTCTGAAAAATCATTTTCAATTTTTTGTGAAATGTAAAGCATTCCAAGAAACATAATAAAAAATATGATGATCAATAAAAACCAAGTTCCCTGTCCCCCATCAACATTAAAGAAGCGAATAGTTAAAAATTTATATATTGAAAATGTGCAAAATGAGAAAATAATAGTTGCAAATATGTCAATAATTGCTGAGATTTGTAGTTTAGAATTTGATAGTTTTCTTGAAATCTTAGAAAAGAAATTTGTAATTGTAAATGAAACTAGTTTAAAAAACATTGTCAAAGCGTTTAAATTACTTTTTTCGTTTGAATATTTTACAATATTTTTGTACTGCCCAATATTTAATTCTTTTAGGAATGAAATATAAAATATTGACGTAGTGACATAAAATGGATAACCGTATCTATTAAATTTTTTTGGAATTGATAATTCAATTAACGATTTTTTGGAAAAGCCCATAAGGCCATTAAGTGGGTCATTTAACGTCCAATTTCCAGTTGAAAACTTAAGAAGTAGAGATGCAAATGCATTTCCAAAATATCTAATTAAAG
>Ga0114997_10004871_pt1 | contig 10352 bp, 4 predicted proteins | sample ArcticOcean_MG_C_2_FD_87045 | JGI IMG/M metagenome (GOLD analysis project Ga0114997, IMG submission 87045) | Marine microbial communities from western Arctic Ocean - ArcticOcean_MG_CB4_136 | ecosystem: Environmental > Aquatic > Marine > Oceanic | place: Arctic Ocean: Canada Basin | collected... | reverse complement strand
TTGAACATGCCAAAGTACAACTTGCTCAAATCCGCGTCGGTGAGCTTTTGCAACGTCTCCATCGCCTTCGGTCCTTGCAACGCGAACAAACTTCTGTCCGAGTGCTCGATGAATTTGCAATCGCCATCGAATTTCGCCAAGTGTTTGTTGATGTGCGCCTTGTCTTTATCCGCGCACCCGGCGTTCAAGACGACGTAAATCCACTCGTCGTTCACTTTCGTGACCACGGTATCGTCGATGATCCCACCGTCGTCGTTGGTCACCACGGATAAGGTCCCAGTCCCGTCGGCCAAACCTTTAACGTCCGCGACCGTAATCGATTCCACAAACTTCACCGCGTCTTTCCCTTTAAACGACGACCCGAGCATGTGGGACACGTCAAACAAACTCGCTTTCGTTCGGCAGTGTTGCGTCGCTTCCATGATGGAATCCTTGTACTGAATCGGCATCGAAAACCCGGCAAACTCGACCATTTTCCCGCCGTGTTTCACGTGAAAATCGTACAAGACCGTCTTTTTCAAGTTCGAGTCGTCCGCGTAGCGTCTCTTTTGTTGGGAGGAGTTGACGAGCGGATGATGATTACTCGTTCTTCCAATCGTGCTGCCCGTGATGCTGCTGCTTTCCACAAACGAAGAAGAAGTATTAAATCGCATCATCATCGCAGACGAGAGGCGTTTGGAGCATTGTCTCGTCGCCATTTTTACGTATTATTTATTGTTTTAGCAGTACCGACCGGAAATGTGAGAGAGATGATATATATAAAGAAGAAGAAGTGATGATGATGATGATGATGATGAGGATATCCAAAACGAGAGAGACGTCTCGGTAAAGGTCCAGAGGGTGCCACCTCGACAAAAAAAAAGGCAAGCGTACTTTTCATTTAGGGCTTACATTTTTTTAAAACGTGTCCTTTCAAAACAAACAGACGGGGAAGGAATACAGTTAAGCGGAACAGGAGTACGATTCTTCTTTGTACGCAAGAAGCGACGACGAGAACCCCTCAAAGTGACGATAAAAGCGAGAGTAATAATACTGAGAGTAAAAATATCGTATCTTTGACAGAGTTGTTTTCGAATTCGACAGCTTTTTTGTCTCGTCGAATCGCGGAAAAGGTTTCGTACGCGTAAGAAGTGTTGTTGTTCTCAGTAGTACACACACATCACGGCATAGGCTCAGCATACGCACCACCGTAATAGTATGTCTTCATCTGAGAGGAGGACGATTTCGAAAGCGAACTTTGAGGAGGAGGAAAAAAGTCCGGCGATATACGTGAACGGAAAACGATACGCGTTGAGAGACGGCATCGGCGAAACCACGCTGTTGGAGTTTTTACGCAATTTACGTTTGACGGGGACGAAACTCGGGTGCGGCGAAGGCGGGTGCGGGGCGTGTACCGTCGTCGCGTCCTCAATTATAGGGTACGATGAGAAGAAGGACCGATTTTCGTACTCGCACAAAGCCGTCAACGCGTGTTTAGCGCCGATATACGCGTTCGAAGGACACCACGTGATTACAATCGAAGGCCTCGGGAACGCGAGGGATGGCTTGCATCCGGTGCAGATGGCCATCGCGGCCGCGCACGGGTCGCAGTGCGGGTTTTGTACGCCCGGGTTTGTCATGTCCATGTACGCGTTGTTGTTAAACGCGCGAAGCAAGGATACCGCTGAGAATACGTTAATATCGCCGCACGACATCGAGGAGGCGTTGTCCGGGAACTTGTGCAGATGCACCGGATACAGGCCTATTTTGAAAGGATTCGTGGACGCGTTCGTGGAGAATAAGGTGTATTCGCAAGAAACCATCGATGGAGACGTATCGAACGCGTTTAAGAAATCCGTGAAAGTTTCAGACGGGACGGTGCCTATATGCGCGAGCACCGGGCAACCGTGCACGAACGGATGCGGCGGCGACGGTGAAAAGACTGATGAGAATGCGAGCAGCAGAAACGTCGAAAACGGAGTGAATGGTGGTACTAATGCTGCAATCAAAGAGCCATTGTTTCCGATCGAATTAAAGCGACGCGCGAAAGCAGGAACCGGACCTTTAGCCGCGCTCGCGTTTCACGGCGGAGACGCGATTACAGATTCCGTGCACAACGACGGCGTGAAATGGTACCGACCGACGAGTTTGAAAGAGTTACTGGATTTGCGAGACGCGCATCCTGGAAACGAGTCTAAGATTGTCTGCGGAAATACGGAAGTTGGCGTTGAAATCAAGTTCAAAAAAGCTCTTTACCCGAGACGCATTCACGTTTCTGGAAATACGATCGAAGAACTCGATAGAATTAGCATGAATTACGACAACGGCGAAGCTGTTTTTGGAGCGGCTATTTCTCTGTCGGATTTGGAGCACGCGTGTAGCGGCAAAGAAGCTTCTCAGGTGGAAAGATTCCGAGCTATTTCCAAACAATTGAAATGGTTCGCCGGGAGGCAAATTCGAAACGTCTCCACGCTCGGCGGTAACATCGTCACCGGGTCGCCGATTTCAGATTTGAACCCAATATGGTTAGCTTTAGACGCTATGTTTGTTGTGACGTCCAAGAAAGGCGGGGATCGATACGTGAAAGCGAGAGATTTCTTCTTAGCGTATAGGAAAGTCGATTTAAAACCAGACGAAATCTTAAAGCAAGTCGAATTGAAAGCGTTCAACGATACCGACTACGCCGGAACTACCGCGTCGACGACTAAAGAGTATTTTCACGAGTACAAACAATCGCACAGGCGCGAGGACGATATCGCCATCGTCACGTGTGGCGCGCGAGCACTTTTTAGCACGAATACTGGTGAATGCTTAGATTTTTCCCTCGGTTTCGGAGGCTTGAGTTTTAAAACAATCTTTTGTTCACAGACGGCGAACGGGATGGTCGGAAAACACATGACGAAAGAAACGCTGGATTTTCTCATGAGCGCAATCGAGAAGGAATGTTTTGTGGACGAGAGTGCACCCGGAGGGATGTCCCAATATCGAACCACGCTCGCAAAATCCTTTGCGTTTAAGTTTTTCTTACACTGCGTGAACGATTTGAGAACTGTCGTGGACAGTTCTTCTTCTTTATACGAACTTCAACAAAACGAACTTTCCTCTCTCGGACGAAACGAGCGACAATCGGTGGTCTCCGGAGCGCAATATTTTACGAAAAAGCCAAACGGTGAAGTCGTTGGACAACCTCTGGCGCATAAATCCGCGCATATACAGGCGTCTGGAGAAGCAATCTACTGCGACGACGCCGCGAAACCTGAAGGGTGCGTGCACGCCGCTTTGGTTATATCTACCATCGCGCACGGAAAGATTCTCTCGGTGGACAGCGCGAGCGCCGTGGAAAGTATCCCAGGCGTGCTCGGATACTTTTCCGCGAAAGATATTCCCAAAAATGGAACCAATATTATCGGCCCGATTGCACACGACGAGGAGATTTTTGCCACGGAATGCGTCACGTGCGTTGGTCAAGTCATCGGTGTCGTCGTCGCGGAAACGAGAGCGTTGGCGTTGAGAGCCGCGGACGCGGTGAAAATCGAATACGAGATTCTTGAACCGATTTTATCCATCGAAGACGCGATTGCGAAAAGATCATATTACACCGACGAAATGATTGGCATGCGAGGTTTTCTTGGACACGCTTTGCATTCCGGAAACGTCGACGATATTTTTGCAAACGAGGAAGAAAATATCAAAATCATCTCCGGATCAACGCGAGTCGGCGGTCAAGAACACTTCTACCTCGAACCGAACGCATGCGTCGTAGAAGTTACCGACAACGATGAGGTAGTCACGATTTCGTCCACGCAGTGTCCGATGAAACACCAAGCGTACATCGCGGACTGTTTAGGCTTTTCTCGAAATAAAGTCACGTGTAAGGCGAAACGTTTAGGCGGCGGTTTCGGAGGGAAAGAGTCGCGCTCGGGATTCATGAACGTCGCAATTGCTGTACCGGCGTACCATTTGCGTAGGCCAGTGTCCTTAGTTTTAGACCGCGACGTTGACATGCAAATCACCGGCCATCGGCACAGTTTCCGAGGCGACTGGAAGGTGGCTTTTGATGTGAAGAGTGAGAAGATACTCGCGCTGGATGTTAAAATTTACAACAACGCGGGTAATTCGCTCGATTTAAGTTCATCTGTTCTCGATAGGGCAATCTTGCACGTAGATTCCGCGTATAACATCCCAAACTTACGTGTTGAAGGTTACTGTTGCAAGACAAACTTACCTTCAAACACAGCGTTTCGAGGATTTGGTGGTCCGCAAGGTATCATGATTGGAGAATCTGTCTTGGACGACGTCGCGCGACATTTGAACGTCGCGCCTGATGCTTTGAGAGAAAACCATCTGTATCATGAAGGAGACCTCACGCATTTCGGACAAAAGCTTATCGACTGTCAAGTTCGTAGTTGCTGGGAAGAGTTGAAATGTAAGCTCGAAGCATCGTTTGTCGATCGAAGGAAAGCGGTTGAAACGTTCAATCAGACGAGTAAATTCAAAAAGAGAGGCTTCGCCGCGACGCCGGCCAAGTTCGGCATCGCATTTACCGCTTTGTTTTTGAATCAAGCTGGTGCACTCGTGAATGTCTATTTAGACGGTACCGTTGGTGTCTCTATTGGCGGTGTCGAAATGGGCCAAGGTTTGTTTACGAAAGTGGCGCAAATCGCCGCGAAAAACTTGGGCGTTCGTTTCGAAGATGTTCACGTCCTCGAGACGAGCACGGAGAAAGTACCGAACGCATCACCGACAGCTGCTTCTGCGAGTTCGGACATGTACGGCGACGCCACCGAGGACGCGTGTTTGCAAATCATGGAACGCTTGAAACCAATTCGAGAGAAAATGGCTAAAGACGCGTCGTTTAAAGACATCGTCAACTCGGCCTATTTCCAACGCATCGATCTCTCCGCGCACGGTTGGCATGTCACGAAAAATCTAAACTGGGATTGGTCCGTAGGAAAAGGCGAACCGTTTAATTACTACGCGTACGGCGCGGCGTGTTCAGAAGTCGAAGTCGATTGTTTGACTGGCGACGTGAACGTTTTGCGCACTGATATTGTCATGGATGTTGGCGATTCGATTAACCCGGCGTTGGATATCGGCCAAGTCGAAGGCGGGTTTGCGCAAGGTTTAGGTTGGATTTTATTGGAAGAGTTGAAGTACGGCGATTCGAAAAACGGACATAAATGGATTAAAGATGGCGTAAATTTCACGAGAGGACCAGGCACGTATAAAATTCCAACCGCCAACGACGTTCCGGAGGAGTTCAACGTCACTTTATTACACGATTCCAAGAATCCGAGAGCGGTGCAAAGCTCCAAAGCCGTCGGTGAACCACCATTTTTACTCGGAAACTCGGTATATTTCGCCGTGAAAGATGCGATATACTACGCGAGACAAGAAGACGAAAACGAGGAAAACGAAGAAGTGTTTAGTTTAGATTTACCGTGTACTCCAGAGCGCGTGCGTATCGCTTGCGGCAACGCGTGTGCTCACGGTAGTCGCGATTACAAGACGCGCATTACGATTTAGGAGCACATTTAAAATTGTTTGTATATATATAATATGTAATAGTAACGCATTCAGAAAGGAATCATATTAATGATATGTGTGTGATGATAGTACAAGTCTCTTTTTTACAACACAATCAAAGCATCGATGACTCCATAGCGCTCGTCAAGCAAAGCAACTTTTCGCACTCTACCATGATTTCCTTTGCCGTCGGCCTCGATTCCGGATCTTTCGCCAACATCAACTTCAACAACGCCTTCATTTCTTCGCTGCAAGAAAACTCGCTTAAACCAAAATCCTCAAAGTTCTCATTCACTGACCGCCCATCTCTCAACGCTCGATACTTGTCGCCGTTCATCGGTAACGCTTCCCCTAACAACAACTCCAACGCCGTCGCGCCTAAACTCCACACGTCTGACTTTGCCAAGTTTGAAAAGTCGTCATTTAACACTTCGTTGGCTAAGTATCTCTGATCACCGTCTATTTCTGAAGCGCCACCGATAAGCTTTCTCCGCTTCTCACCGCACGTCGACGTCGCGCGTCCCCAATCCCCTAGCTTGTAAATCTTTTTCTCCGATTCGAAAATATTATCCGGTTTCACATCCATGTGCGCGATGCGTTCCTCCGACTCGTGCGCGACCGATAACGCGTTAGCTACATCGCGAACGACTAACAAAACTTCGCCTTCGTCCTTAGTAAATTTGGCGTCCGGTCCAAATTTCACGGCGCCGCGTTCGCAAAGCTCCATTTGGATGTACAAATGGTCGTATTCCATCCACGAGGTGTAATATCGCACGATGTTTGGCGAATTCAAAGAAGATAAAGCCGCCATCGCGTGCACCTCTCTCAACGCGTCGTTTTTCTCGGATTCGCCGTATAACTTCTTCTCCGTGCGTTTGACCGCGTACATTTTGCCGTCCAATCGATGAACGACTCTGGAAACTTTCCCGAACCCGCCTTTGGCGATTAGTCCTAAATCCGCAAACTCGGATCGAAATCGAAGCATTTGCGCGTTCTCTTTTGCTTCTTTATTGCTACCGTTGTTATTATTCGTTATTCGTCTGCTATGCGCGGGTAATTCTTTCGCCTGTTCTTCGTCTCGTAAAAACGCGTTTCGCGATATCGGCGGCGATTGGAGCAACTTTTCCTTTTTCGTCGCGTTCGCGCTACCACCACCACCTTGGTGTTGTTGTTGTTGTTGTTGTTGTCTGTTTGGAATCGGTGGCACTTCGAACATGTTGTTGTGAGCATTCGCGCTATTTCTATTTCCGCCAGCACCTTGCGAGTACTGCAAACACGCTTGCGGAAGACTTCCGGCTCTGCTAATCGTAAACGGCTGCGAGGACTCTCTCGGCGTCAACTGCATCTGTTGCGAAGACAGCTGCTGAAAGCGCAAACCAGAAAGACCAGAACTACCACCAGTTCCGTTGATGACGTCCAACGCACCTCGACTCGATTCGTTATTGTTGTAGTTATACATTTGCTGACTCACGTTCGGCGAATCTATGATACACCCCAACCTCGCTCTCTTGTGTCGCGTCGGGCTCAACGCCACCGGCGAACGCATGCCGAACTGTTTCCCATTCGTCGTGTTTTGTACAATCGAGCTAAAATATCCTTTACCATTCACGCCACCATTTTCTTTCCCGTCGCAGCTATCGAACGGTTGTAACCCTTGCTGAGAGTCGTAGCCTCCTCCTCCGCTATTCTTGTTCGTATTCGCGTACGCGATGTTCCCGACTAACTCAAACTGTTGATCCGCCGGCGTGCAATAATCCGCGACGTCAAAATCTTGCGAAAACGGTAACGGCGGAGGCTGTTGCGACGGTGCAAACCTCGGCTGGTTTCCAAACGCGCCCGGGTACCGATGGATGGATGGTTTCTGCGAAATTATCGGCGGATTTGGCGCTCCTTTTCCTCGTCGTTGTTGCGAGTTTTCGTCGTTGGTGTTGGTGGTGTTGACAGCCTTCAACGCATCATCATCATCATCAGCCTCTGTCGTGCCATCATCTCGTTGTTCTTGCAAACTCTTAGTATTGGTACTGACATCGTCGTTATTAGTATTACTAGTATTTATCCCAGTTTTCGAGAGTTGCCGAGATAACCCAGTCGTCGGCGTTTCCAAAACCGCGCGGGATTTCAGCTTTAACATTTTGTGAAATTGTTTTTCCCGTTGGCTGCCGGATTTTTGAATTTTTCCTCCCCCCTTGATGAGATGATGATGTGCTCGTAGTAAACGTACGTGTGCTTTCAAGAGAGAGAACAGAGATAAAAGAAACAACACACACACACACACACAAAGACGAATACAAAAAGGGTTAAACGACAAAAAGTTGTTTCTAATAACGCGTTCAAGTTCGTTCGTTTTGTGTCGTTCTTCGCTTCTGTGGTCGTTCAAAATGGAGAAAAGAAGTCGAACCCTAAATGATACCCTATTAAGTTCGTTAAGAATCATCACCAAGAGGAGCAAAGACCAGAAGAGAGAGAGCGCGCGAGAGAGAGAGTGAGAGAGTAAAAGAAAGATGAGAGAAGAAGAATGAAAAGCACTCTGACCCACACTTTCGTCTCTTCTTCTTTGTCGTCTTCGAATACATGTCTTTCTTATGTAAAAATAATAAAAGCGGAAAAGCAACCACTGAGGGAAACGTCCAGAGACGTGAAGCGAACGCGATTCGCAGAAACGGCGAAAACCTATTTCGGAGGAAGAATAGACCGAAGGTCTGTGCAAACGCAGAAAGTTTTAAACGAAAATGCGGTGCTCAGAGACGTGCACGTGATTTTATGCGAACCGAAAATCGCGTCCAATATTGGAGCCATCGCCAGGTCCATGTGTTCGTTTGAATGCGAAAGCTTGTCGATTGTGAAACCGAGAGTGGAGGTGATTTCGAGAGCGAGCTTGAACGCGAGCAAAGGCGCGCAGCACATCGTGAGGAACGCGAGGGTATTTGAAAGCTTAGAGGCGTGTTTGGATGCGTTGGAAAGAGAAAACGAGGAGGAGGAAAAGGGCGAAGGAGGAGGAGGAAAAGGTTCGGTATTGCAAAGCGTCGCGTTCTCTCGGTGGATGGCGAAAGACGAGAACGAGAACGAGAACGAGGAAAAGAACAACAACAACGGTGATCACCGAAGACAAAAACACTTCTTCGGTACCAAACAATTACTCCAAAACCACCCTCGCTCGGTCGCTTTAGTCTTTGGCAGCGAATCCGACGGCCTTTCCGACGCTCAAGTCGCTCGAGTCGACTCCGTCTGCGAATACAAAATGGGACGTTTGATCGAATCGTTGAGCGTGACGCACGCGGCGGTGATTGCGCTCAACGCGTATTTTGAATCCAGGGTTTTTTCCGAGGAAGAATAAACAAGAGAGAGAGAAGAGAAAGAGAGAGAGGGAAAGTTGTTATGTGGATTTACTAAGAATAATACTCGGACTGTGTATTTTCATCAAAGCGTGGCGAAAAGAGGACTGCTTGCAGCCCCTACAACAAATATCTCCATTGTATGTCACACAAAACACTCTCTCCTTTGCGCTGCGCAAACGATACCACCAAAATGTCTTCCTTTGCCGGGGTTGCTCGCCTGCGAAAACGGCAAAGAGGCGCACAAAAAGAAGAAACAGAGGTAAAGGAGGGGGGGGAAAAGCAGAGCAAAAGCGTCAAAGTCGTCGCCAAACGGGTGGTTGGAGTTATGTTTTGGACGATGATGTTCGCAATACTCATACGGTTCAGAGGACGGAAAAAAAGCAGTTTTAGCGACGAGAGGGAGGACACGAATACGAATGAGAACAATGCGAAGGAAAACGAAGTGTTCACGAGAGAAGAGTTGGGAAAAAAGTCTCTCCATTTGAGTCTGTGTGGAGAAGTGTTCGACCTGTCTGGAGGAGGAGGAGGAGGAAGAGGAACGGCAGACTCTTTTTACGGCGAAGGCAAAGAGTATAGTTTTTTCATCGGTACCGATCAAACGAAAGGGTTTTTAACCGGGAAACGAGAAGAGAGTAACGTAGACGTGGATGTACTCTCACACGGAGAAGTTCTGGAGCTGGAAAAGTGGATTCGGTTTTACCGCGAAGGCGGTTCGAGAGGGACGTATCGAAAGCGCGGCGTGTTAGGGGACGGGTGGTTTTACGACGAAAACGGGAAACAGACGGAACGTGGGGTGCGGTTTTGGGAGAAAGTCGAAGAGGCGAAAAGAAGTTATGACGACCGTCATAGTAGCAGTAGCAGCGATAGTAATAGCAGCCCTTCTGCGCCTCCTTTATGTCGCGCGGCGTGGACCGAGGAGAGGGGCGGCACCGTGTGGTGCGATTCGATAGGCGCGGGGACGAAGACGACGAAAACTTATCCCAGACTCAACGCGAAAAATGGTGTGTGCGAGTGTTACGAGGACCAAGGGTACTCGGACTTAAGGAAGCTGTACGAGAATTGCCTCCCGAAGAGCTCGAGGTGCTTCACCGGATAACATTTTGATCAACGGAATAGTACTACACAGTCCTCACTAATTGTAATGGGAAAGAAGCGCAAACGCATCTGCTCAAACTGTCAAGCTCCGTTTAAGAAGACGACTGAAACGATTTCCTACTCGACGGTGATGATGATCAGCGCATCCCCATCGTCATCATTCGTTGCTGCTCCTCATCCTTCTTCTTCTTCTTCTTCTTCAGTTCTGTGCAAAGCGTGTTCTCGTTCTCGCGTTCATGGGGAAAGCGTGGGCGGGTCGCTGGTGCCGAAAACGTCGACGCAAAGCGGCGGTTTTGCGACGACGATTCAGACGACGACGAGTAATAATAACAATAACAACAACAACAACAACAACAACCGATTCGCGGCGTTGGCATCATCATCGTATTCGCCAAACCGCGGTGAAGCGAGTGTATC
>Ga0114997_10004869_pt1 | contig 10355 bp, 10 predicted proteins | sample ArcticOcean_MG_C_2_FD_87045 | JGI IMG/M metagenome (GOLD analysis project Ga0114997, IMG submission 87045) | Marine microbial communities from western Arctic Ocean - ArcticOcean_MG_CB4_136 | ecosystem: Environmental > Aquatic > Marine > Oceanic | place: Arctic Ocean: Canada Basin | collected... | reverse complement strand
TTCAATGGTTTCTATTTCTTGCGTGCGTTCATTGCTAGCTTTAATAGCAATTTGTTCACCAAACAAACTACCTACACCAATACCAGAACCATTGTAACAACCAGCGACAAAAATATTATCACTTATTTTATCAAAAATTTGAGAACTATTTCTAGATCTAGAAACAACTCCAGACCATGTAGAGTCAATTATGTTGTTTGGAAGCTTTGGAAATCTCTTTTTAATACTTTCTTTTTGATTAATGGATCTTTTTTTTAAATCTAGCTCACTCATCTTAAAAGGATTAAAAATCTCAGCAGTATTTCTAATTAAAATTCTTCTGTCTTTTGTCATTCTAATTGTTGCCCCCATTGGCCTTACTGATAATACTCCCCACTCTCTCGGTTCACCAATTGATTTAAATTCATCATCTTGTAATGGTCTTGTCATACTTGCAGTTAACGTAAGTGGAAAATTATAATTAGTTTTTACTCCCAACGATCTTAAAAAACCATTGGTGCAAAAAATAATTTTTTTTGTTTTTATAGTTCCATTTTTAAACTTACAAAAAATAATATCTTGATTCTTTTGCCATTCAATTAATGGTGAATTTTCATATAAACTAACATTATCTGGTAGTGTTTCTACCATTGCTCTCACTAACTTACCTGGGTGAAGCAAAACCCCACCTTTTGTATGTAATCCTGTGTTATAGAAACTTGTACCTAATCTTTGCTTTAACTCTTCTTTTGATAATAAATTGTTTTCAAAGCCTAATTTTGACAAAGTTTTAGAAAAATTTTGTAAAACATTTTTATCATTAATTTTAGAAGAAGCAAAATATTTTCCAGAATCATTCCAGTCACAATCAATTTCATATTCTTTAATAAATTTTTTTACAGTATCAATTCCTAATTTATAAATATCAGTTTTTTTACTATAATTTGTTAATTCTTTATTTGATGTAAAGCCATCATTAAGAGTTGTATCGACAAGGTAACCGGAATTTCTTCCACTTGCACCTTCACCAGCTAATTGTGCATCGACTAAAATAATTCTTTTTCCAGCGTTCAGTTGATTTAATTTTCTTGCTGCAGATAAACCTGTGTAACCAGCGCCTATAATTAACCAATCACAATCTTCATTTTTTGAAACAACCCTTGTATTTGCTCTTACAGATAATTGATTAATCCAAGAACAACTATAATCATTAATAATTGAATTCATTATTTTTTATTATCTAATATTTCAATCATATATTGAGTTACATATTCTTGCTATTCACTAGCTATTTTGACTTTTAGACTATTAAGATGTTGTTTATTTTTATTAATGTCTTGTTTAAATTTAATTTTGTCAGCTTCTTTTAAATTAGCTTCCATATTTGCTAAATTAGTTTTCATTGCATTAATCCAAATATTTCCAAGCTCTATACATTTATTATCGTCCTTCACATCACAAATTCACTTAAAGAAATTGAAAATAACGTCATCTGCTTTTATTTTGTTACTCATCTTATCGTCTTAGAGCAAGGAGTAAATAAAGTCTACTTTCAATTATAACGTGTTAAAGATTTAAGAGAGAATCAGATAGTAATGAAGTAAGAGGTGGTAGAGGGAGACTGAAACCACCTCGGCTACACGAGACGCACTTAAAAAAAATTTTTATTTTCATGTTTGTTTACTTTATTTATTAACTATAAGTATTTTTTTAATCCATCCGAAACAATTACTTTTTTATTATTCATATAATCTTCATGGTTTTTTTCAATATTTTTAAGTTCATAAAGATAATTAACCATAATACAAAAAGATCTCTTAAAACCATCTTCAGACACATTCCCATTAACAACTATGTCATCAACAATTGCCCCATTTCCCAAATGAAATCTACTAACATCATTAACAGGAAGTCCTTTATTATTTTTTTCATTAACAATATAATGAGTGACTAGCTTTATTATTGCTTTTTTATTTGTAATATTCTATTATCACCTATTTTTAAATCCTGCGATTTCAAGAAAGACACATTTTGATCTGTAAAATTTCCTAAAATATTTTTGATTTTACTTTCCTCTAAATATGAAAACCATTCAACAAAGCCTGGCATTGGTGACAAAGTACCAAAATTTTTAATGTGAGGAAGCTCTTCTTGTATTTCATATACAACTCTCTTAATTAAAAAATTACCCAATGTAACTCTTGATAAACCTTTTTGACAGTTGCTAATTGAATAAAATGTGGCAGTATCATAATTTTTGCGATCTGCATTCGGTGGTTTCATCAGTTCTTGAATAGATTTTCCCAAACTTTTTGTGAGAGCCACTTGAACAAAAATAATTGGTTCATCTTCAAGAGCGGGGTGAAAATAAGAAAAAAATCTTCTGTCTTCACCGAGCCTTCTTTTAAGTTCATTCATGTCTTTTATGTGATGAACTCTCTCGTATTTAATTATTTTTTCTAAAACAGCAGCTTTTGTATCCCATGTAATTTTTTCAAGCTTAAGAAATCCAGGGTTAAACCACGCTCTAAATAAATGTCGTAAATCTTTATCTAGAGATCTAAGTTCATTGTTATCTTTTAATATTTTTAATAAATCTTCCCTTAAAGCAACTATAATTGAAGTTCCATTGGGTGCCATATTCATTCTTCTAAAGAGCTCTCTCCTGCCACCCTCTGAAACTCTAAATAAATTGGATAAAGTTTTTTCATTTTGTGAATTTTTATATTCATCAATTGCTACATTAACTTTTGTAAAACTGGGTTTATATTTTTCATTAATTTTTTTAAAAAATAACAATTTATTTTCCACAGAAAGAGTTTGGTACAGTTCCGTAATATCTCTTGCAACAGTAATACCAAATGCTGCACCTTTATTTGAAGTTAAATCATCACATAAAGATAAAATTGAATCTAGATCATTTTTTTTAATATTTTTTTTATTAAAAAGTTTTTGACCCGCATCAGCAATTGATGAGATTATTTGTTTTAAGTTAAACATGAAATTTTAATTTTTTATTAAAGTTTAAAATATTCATATAAAAATTTTAAACTAATGATAAATAAAAAAAAGCCAAAATATTTACTTATTTTATTTTTATCAATCTTATGAACTGTTCTTGCTCCAATTCTAGCCATAAAAGTTGTGATAGGTATAAAAATTAAAAATGCAGGTATGTTTAAAAAACCAATACTTAATGGAATATTTGTTTTTAAATAACTACCTGTTATTAAAAATCCTATTGCTCCAAATATAGCTATTGTTAAGCCAATAGCTGCTGAGCTTCCAATTGCTTTGTTAATTGAATAGCCAAAAAATTTTAATAATGGCACATTCATTACAGCTCCACCAATACCCATTGGTGCAGAAATAAAACCAACTAAAAACCCTAAAATAATTTTTAAATGTAATTTTATTTTAAGAGTTATGTTTTTTTCTTTTTCTTTTAATAGTAATAAATAAATGCTTAATAAGAATATAACGAGTGAAAAGAAAAGAACTAATGTTTTTGTCTTAAGTGAGGCTGCAAAAATAACTCCAAATATTACTCCTATAACATTAAATATTCCGTAACTTTTAACAATTTTAAAATCTACTACTTTATATTTGTGATGAGTTAAAACTGATACTGTTGAGGTTGGAATGATAATTGCAAACGAAGTTCCAACAGCTAAATGCATGATATATTCTTGATCAATTCCAAGAGAGCCAAAGATATAGAATAAAAAAGGTACCATTATTAATCCACCTCCAATTCCAAATAACCCTGCAACAAACCCTACGGGTATAGCAGTCAAAGCCATTAATAAACTAAAATAAATATATTCATTTGATAAAATAGAACTAAACAGATTGCCCTACAGGTATATCAACATTATTAAATTTAATTTTATCCATAAGGTGATCAATTTTTTTAACATCAGCATCATGGACGCACATATTTTGACTTAAATATCTTTTCCAAAAACTAGAGCCTGTTTGACCATGAAAGAGTCCCAAGGTATGTCTCATAATTTGATTTAATCTAGTGCCTTTTTTTACCTCTTCTCTAACATACGGCAGCAATTGCTCTATAACTTCTTGTCTACTTGGAACATTTTCATTATTAAAAATTTCTCTTTCAATATCTGCTAACAGGTAAGGAGTGTGATATGCTGACCTTCCAATCATGACGCCATCAACTTTATTTAAATGATTTTTAACTTGATCTGATGAAGTAATTCCACCATTTATAACTATTTCTTCGTTAGGAAAATCTTTTTTTAACCTGTAAACAAAATCATATTTTAAAGGTGGGATATTTAAATTTTGTTTTGGTGTAAATTTTCCAAGAATTGCTTTTCTAGCGTGTATAATAAAAGTTTTTACACCAGTATCTTTTAATTTTGTAATAAAATGATGTAAGTTTTCATAGTCTTCTGTATTATTATATCCAATTCTAGTTTTAATAGTCACTGGCAATTTTGTAACTGATTGCATTTTACTCAAACAATCTGCAACAAGATTTGGTTCTTTCATTAAACATGCACCAAATTTATTTTTTTCAACTTTTTTACTTGGGCAGCCAAGATTTAGATTAATTTCATCATAACCAAAGTCTTCACCAGCTTTTGTTGCTTCTGCTAATAATTTAGGGGAAGATCCTCCTATTTGGAGTGCCACAGGTTTTTCATTAATATTGAATTCTAATAATTTTTTTTTATCACCTCTGTTAATTGCTTCTGATACAATCATTTCCGTATACAAAAGTGTATTTTTACTAATTAATCTTAAAAAAAATCTCTCATGACGATCCGTGCAGTCCATCATAGGAGCAACTGAAACTTTCCTATTCATGATTAAGTTTTATATTATTTTTTTAGTTATTTGTAGTGTCTGAATCTTCTAGACTTTTTTCAGTTGATTGAGTTTCTGCTTCAGATATTTGATCTAATGAAATTTCAGAATTTTCAGTACCTGCATCTAACTCTGGATCAACTTCTACTTCGGGCTCTTCTTTATCTGTTAATTCTTTTAAATCTTCTTTTAATAATTGAATTTTTTCAGGAATTTTCCTAGCTCTTTTTGAGGGAAGTATAGGAGTACCACTTTTTGAAATTTCACCTTTATATAAATTTTCAAAATCATCACCCACCTCTTCATCATCTTCACTTCCTTCATCAACTTGTTCTACATTTTTTCGGAGTTTGTAAACAGCACTTTCTATTAAATCAGGAACTTTAATAGTTTCTGAAGCAATTTCTCTTAATGCTATTACTGTGTTCTTGTCATTATCTCTGTCTACAGTTGACTCTATCCCAGAATTTAATTGAGTAGCTCTTTCTTTTGCAACTAGAACTAATTCATAAGGACTTTCTACTTTATCAATACAATCTTCTACTGTAACTCTTGCCATGGTGGGTTGTTTATAGTGAGCCTATAAAAAAATCAAGGTATATTTATAAATAAACAGGATCCATTTTTTTTCTAAAAAACAGCAATAATATCAGACTAAAAGCAATATAAATTCCGCTAATAAAAGCTATAAAATTAATTGAATAGCCTTTATCAATTAAAATACCAAAAGTTGCAGCTCCAGTTGCTGTTGCAAATACCATCATGGCTGTTGTGATTGCTTTTATTCCTCCTATATATTTTACACCATAAATTTCTGCCCATGTAGATGAGCCCAAAACGTTTGTAAAACCATTAGAGATACCTATTAGACCTAACAAAATAAAAGAGGAAAATGAACTATCAAATAACGCTAAAACTATCACTGCAAATAAAAGCGGTATATTCATATATGTTAATAATTTTCTACTAGTAAATTTATCAATCAAAAAACCAGAAATAAATAAAGTTATCACTGACAAAACTGAGTAAACCATGAAAGATTGAGCAAAAATATAAGGACCCCAGTTTTTTGATGAAATAATAAATGATTGATAAACAAAAACACCAGTAGCTATTGATGGCATACCCAGCATATTTAACGCTATAATATAAAACCTAAAATCTTTAATAACTTCAGATCTACTCCATTGTTTTATATTCTTATTATTAATTTTATTTTTTTTTGAATATTCTCTTGAATCAAGTTTAAGATTTTTAATTAATAAAAATGAAACTATAGGTAATATAATTAAAACTAAGAATGAAATACCAAACCAAATTTCTCTCCAACTTTTAATTGTTAATAAAAAAACTATCAAAATAGGTAAAATAAATTCTGCTGCCGATAAACCCAACCAAGTTACACTTAGTGCCTTACCTCTTGTTTTTTCAAAAAATCTAGAGACAGTAGCAGTAGCAGTATGAGACATAAGACCCTGACCACTCAATCTAAGCAAAAATATTCCAACAAAAAGTAAAAATACTGTTTTTATTGTAGAAAAAAAGTAACTAGCAAAAGAAAGTAAAATTATCACAAACATTGAAAACTTAAATACATCCATATCGTCAATTTTTTTTCCGATCCAAATTAAAATAAAACTACTAAGTAGTGTAGCTGAGGCATAAATTGTACCAAATTGTCCATGTGTAATTGATAAGTCTTCCCTAATGCTAGAATTAAATATTCCAATAAAATAACTCTGTCCAAAGCTTGAAAAAAATGTAAATATGAATCCAAATAGAATTACTTTTAAACTTAAATCTTTAAACATATTAAATTATGACTTGTAATGTTGCTTTCATAGGACTTGGTGTAATGGGTTATCCAATGGCTGGTTATATATCAAAAGCTGGTCACAATGTAACTGTTTATAATCGAACAACTACAAAAGCTGATAAATGGCTAACAGAATATGAAGGCTCTAAAGTAGATAGCCCATCAAAAGCAGCTAGTGGAGCTGACTATATATTTACCTGTGTAGGAAATGATAATGATTTACGAGAAGTTACATTTGGAGATAACGGTATTTTTAAAACAATAAAAAAAGGTTCTGTATATATTGATAACACTACTGCTTCAGCAACTATTGCTAGAGAAATTAATGAATACTCAAAAAAAAATGGTTTTGGGTTTTTAGATGCACCTGTTTCTGGTGGACAAGCTGGGGCTGAAAATGGAGCACTAACAGTTATGATTGGTGGTGATAAAAAAGATTTTGATAAAGCTAAAGATAAAATTGATTGTTATAGTAGAAAAGTAAAATTAATTGGTGTCTCAGGTAGTGGCCAGTTAACTAAGATGATGAACCAAATGTGTATTGCTGGTGCTGTACAAGGTTTATCTGAAGCAATAAATTTTGGAATTAATGCAGGATTAGATATGGATGTTGTAATGGAAACAATATCAAAAGGTGCTGCTCAATCTTGGCAAATGGAAAATAGATATAGAACTATGACTGATGATAAATTTGATTATGGCTTTGCTGTAGATTGGATGAGAAAAGATCTTAAAATTGTAATTGAAGAAGCAAAAAGAAATGGTTCCCCAGTTCCGACAACAGAACTAATTGATAGCTATTACGCTGAAGTCCAAAAAATGGGTGGTAACCGTTGGGATAGTTCAAGCTTGATTGCACTGCTTAAAAAGAAAAAATAATATTAGTGACTAACATTGTTACTTATTACGAGAACTTTACTGGGATCAAAAAAAAAATTTGGTCTATGCTAGATAACGCTATCAAGGATAGAGGTTCGCCATTTAGAATTCCTGTATTTATTTGTGGAGAACAAAATGATTTTGATGGAAGAATTGTAGTTCTTAGAAAATCTGATCAGCCAAATAACCTTATTCAATATCATAGTGACATTAGATCAGATAAAATAGTTAAACTAAAAAATAATAAAAATGCTGCTATGCTTTTTTATGATAAAGAAGAAAAAATCCAAGTAAGATTAAAAGTTGAATGCACTATAAATCATGACAATGAAATAACTAAAGAGTCTTGGTTAAAAACAGGTCATATCAGTAGAAAATGTTATTTAGTTGATAATGGACCAGGAACTGAATCTCCTACGCCAACATCTGGGTTAAAACCTGAATTAGATAATTTTGAATTTACCATGGAACAGAGTGAAGAGGGATATAAAAACTTTACAGTTATCCAGTGTAAAATAAAAAGTATGGAATGGCTTTATTTAGCAGCTAAGGGACATCGTAGGGCTAAATTTGATTTTGAGATCAATAAAGAATATTGGTTAATTCCTTAAATTTTTACTGTTTATCAATCATAATATTTTCCAAATCATAAAACATATCTTATATAGTCTTGTAACATGACACTTACAAAAACTCCACTATGTGAATTTGGAAAAAAAGCTGATTTTTTTAAATTAAGATCTACTGAAAATAAACTAATAGATTTAGATAATATTAAAGGAACAAATGGTTTTTTAATAATGTTTATTTGTAATCACTGTCCTTATGTAATTGCAACAATTAAAGAAATAGTTGAAACTAGCAAAGAACTGAAAAAATATAAAATTAACTCATTAGCAATAATGTCTAATGATCCAAACAACTATACTGAAGATTCATTTCAAAATATGATTAATTTTTCAAAAAAATATAACTTTGATTTTCCATATGTCGTTGATGAGGATCAATCCATTGCAAAAAAATATAATGCTGTATGTACACCTGATTTTTTTGGTTATAATAAAAATCTTGAACTACAATATAGAGGTAGAATTAAAGAGTTTAATAATTTAAAACCAGTTGAAGGTTCTAAAAATGAACTTTTGGAGTCAATGATTAATATAGCAAAATCTGGTAAAGGACCATCTATACAACATCCAAGTATGGGGTGTAGTATAAAATGGTTTAAATAAAAATGTATTTAATTGTAACAAGATCTTTTCCACCTGAAGTTGGGGGTATACAAAATTTAATATGGGGATTAAGCAATGCCCTATCAAAACATTTCATGATTAAAGTCTTTGCAGATCATCATGAAAAATATAAAGAATTTGATGATAAAGTTTCATTCACCATTGAAAGAATAAAAGGAATTAAACTATTAAGAAAATATAGAAAAGCATACATGGTCAATGAATTTATTAAAAAAAATAAGAACATAGATGGTATAATTGCAGATCATTGGAAAAGTTTAGAGCTAATAAAAACAAATAAAAAAAAAATCTGTTTGATTCACTCTAAAGAAATTAATCATAAAAAAGGAACAAGATTAAATAAAAGAGTTTTAAATGTTTTAGATAATGTCGAACATGTTGTTGCAAATTCACAATATACAAAAAATTTAGCTATCAGTTGTGGTGTGGAATCTAATAAAACCATTATAATTAATCCCGGTATTGATCCACATAAAGAAATAGAGGAAAAAATTCTTATTAAGGTAGAAAATCTTTTAAAAAACAAAAAACCAAGATTAGTTACTGTTTCAAGAATGGAGAAAAGAAAAAACCACGAAAAAATAATTATGTCATTAAGAAATTTAAAGCAATTATATCCTAATATTGTTTATATTTGTATTGGAGGTGGTGATGAAGAAACTAATATAAAAGAACTTGTAGAAGAATTAGATTTGAATGAACAAGTTTTATTTTTTAAAGATATATCAAATGAATTGAAAAATGCCTTAGTTGCAAAATCAGATTTATTTGTGATGCCTTCTATCATTCATAAGAAATCTGTTGAAGGTTTTGGTATCGCTTATGTTGAAGCTGCACAATATGGCGTACCTTCTCTTGGTGGAAAAGATGGAGGTGCGGCAGATGCAATTGAACATAAAAAAACAGGTTTAATTTGTGATGGTAATGAATTAGATGAAGTTTATTCATCAATTAATTCAATGTTAGAAAATAATAAATACCTTGAATATGGTAAGGCTGCTAAAGAGCAATCAAATAAATTTCAATGGAATAAAATTATTGAAGAGTATAAAAAAATTTTAAATTAAGTTTTATTTTAATACTGGTGAATTTATGAGTTGTCCAACAGCTCTTCTGCCACTTCTATCAGCACCATGAACAGTTGAATAAGCATAAGCTGTTGCTTCTCCTGCAAAGAAAATTCTACCACCTACTGGTTTTTTTAATTCAGGTCTTAAATTCGCATAACCTGGTTTTGCACCCGAATAAGATCCAAGTGTAAGTGGATTATTACACCATCCTGTAGCTATAGCTTTGATAAAATATTTATCATAAAATTTTGAACCAAAAGTTGATTTAAGTTCATTAACAACAAAGTCTATCATAGCTTCACTACCTTCATTTTCTAAATCTCTTGAAAATTCCCCATTTAAACCAAAAAGATTTACATTTGTTCCAGACATTTTAAGAAGACCATAACCAATAGTTTTAGGTGACGCTGCACCATTACTTTTGCATTTAATATAAAAATTAGTATCGTTTTTAAATTTACCCAAAAACTTTTTCTTTAATTGCATCATAACACGATTAGAGGTGCCCATTGTAATTCCTTC
>Ga0114997_10004868_pt1 | contig 10356 bp, 8 predicted proteins | sample ArcticOcean_MG_C_2_FD_87045 | JGI IMG/M metagenome (GOLD analysis project Ga0114997, IMG submission 87045) | Marine microbial communities from western Arctic Ocean - ArcticOcean_MG_CB4_136 | ecosystem: Environmental > Aquatic > Marine > Oceanic | place: Arctic Ocean: Canada Basin | collected... | reverse complement strand
AATAATGGACCAAGATGGTTTTAATAATAAGTATTTAACACTTGGAAATGAATTGGTTTTAACTCCGAGATTTAATCCCGCAAATCAATTAGTTACCTACCTTTCATATTTTAGAAATCTGCCACGAGTTTATTTATTAGATATTGAAACAGGAATTCAGGAAGTTGTAGGAAACTTTCCGGGCATGACTTTTGCACCAAGATTTTCACCCGACGGAAAAAAAATTATCATGAGCTTTGCTCAAGACGGTAATTCTGACATTTATACTATGGATATTGAGACAAGAACAGTAGAGAGAATAACAAATCATTCGTCAATAGATACCTCTCCATCTTATTCACCAGATGGAAAATATATTTGTTTTAATTCTGACAGGAGTGGTTTGCAACAAATTTATGTAATGAAAAGCGACGGTAGTAACGTAAAAAGAATTACTTTTGGAAAGGGATTGTATGGAACACCCGTATGGTCACCAAGAGGAGATTTGATTGCATTTACAAAAGTTAGAAAAGGGAAATTTTATATAGGTGTAATGAGATCTGATGGGTCAGGTGAAAGATTATTAACGGAAAACTTTTATCAAGAAGCTCCCTCATGGTCTCCAAATGGACGAGTTCTAGTGTTTTATAGAGAAACTAAATCGGGGCCGAAAGGAGAAGGTTTTTCTGCAAAACTATGGTCTATTGACATTACAGGTTATAATGAGAGAAGAATTGAGACGGAAACAGACGCTTCAGACCCATCTTGGTCTTCATTACTATCAAAGTGAGGTATTTAAAATGTAATTTTAACTTGAATAATCTAATATAATTTGAAATATTTAATTAACTTAACCTTATGGGAGACATATGAAATTTAAAACTAATTTAAAAAATATAGCACTAGTTATATTTGCAACAATCGCACTTAGCGCTTGTTCAACTGCGAAGAAATCTGGAGCAAGTTTGGGTGATGTTTATACTGGAAATGAAACAGTTAAATACCTAGCCTCTGGAGTAAAAGATAGAGTATTTTTTGCAACGAATAAAACTAGTTTAACAACAGCTGCGAGAGAAACACTAAGAAAACAGTCATCTTACTTAAGAAAAAATAAGAATTTAAACGTGACGATAGAAGGTCATGCCGACGAAAGAGGTACTAGAGAATACAACTTAGCATTAGGCGAAAGAAGAGCTAATGCTGCTAAGGACTACTTGATGACTTATGGTATTTCAGGAAAAAGAATATCAGTAATAAGTTATGGAAAAGAAAAACCTGTTAACACAGGATCTAACGGTTTGGCTTGGTCTCAAAATAGAAGATCGGTTACTGTAAAAGTTAACTAAAAATAATATATTATATATTAAAATAGACTCCTTGGTCACACCAAGGGGTCTTTTTTTTGCCATTTTGTATAACTACAAGATATTAGATGAAATTTATTAATTCTTTTATTATTAAACTATTTTCTATCGCAATTTTATTTAATATCTCAATTACTAACATTCAGGCAGACGAACAAAAAATTAATGCAATAACTGACCAGATAGAAATAATTACGAATGATCTTAAGACATTAGAAAAAGCTATCTATAAAACTTCAGATATAACATCTAAATCCTCGTCAAGTAGATTAAACGAAGATGTCTTAACTAAACATTTATTAAAATTAAATGAAATTGAAGATCAATTTAGAGAGCTAACGAATAGATTTGAAGAAGTTAATTTTAAATTAGATAAATTATCTAGCAGAGTAACTAAGATTCAGTCTGATACGCAATTAAGAATGACTGATTTAGAATCTGGAACAAGCTCAATTAATAAAAAAATAAATACAAATAAAAAAACCAACTTACCAGGAACGGATAAAGCACAAGATTTTGGAGCTGCACCTGGATATGATGTTTCAAACCTTCCTGAAAAACAAAATACACAATCGGTAGAAGCCGCCGCAACTGTAATAACTGAAGAGCCAGAAAAAAAAGTTTCAATATTACCAAATAAGCCACCATTAGATCAGTATGAATTTGCTGTAAGCTTTATGAAAATAGGTGATTATGAAACCGCTGAATTTGCCTTAAAAGAATTTATTGATAATAATAAAGATCATGATCTAGCAGGCAATGCTCAATTTTGGTATGGAGAAACTTTTAGAATTAGACAACTATACTCAGATGCTGCAACAGCATATTTAGATGGATATCAAAATTATCCAAAAAGTAAAAAAGCACCAGATAATCTTTTAAAGCTTGGCATCACAATGGTTCAGTTAGGTGAAAAAGATCAAGGTTGCTCCATGATTAGTGGAATAAAAAAACAGTATCCAAAAGCAAGCAAGTCTGTGTTACAAAAAGCTCAATATGAGCAAAAGAAATATAAGTGTGCTAAATCTTAAGACTAATTTTAAGAATAATAAAAATATTTCTAAAAGCTTCTTAATTTTTAAAAATAATATAAAAATTATAAAAAAAAATAGTTTTATCATAGGTGTTTCTGGTGGAGCTGATAGTTTGGCATTAACTGCTTTAGCTAAGGCTTTTCAATATGAAAAAAAAATTAAAGTATTTTACGTACTAATTGACCATGGAATTAGAAAAGAGTCTTCAAAAGAAGCTTTACAAGTAAGAAAATTATTAAAAAAACATAAGATACATTTAAATATTCTAACTGGCAAAAAAGAAGCAAAGATAACTAAAAACATACAAAAAAATGCTAGAGATTTAAGATATAAATTATTAAGTGAATTTTGCAAAATTAAAAAAATAAAATATATATTAACAGCTCACCATAGTGATGATCAAATTGAAACCTTTTTAATAAGACTTTCTAGAGGAAGTGGCGTTCAAGGATTATCTTCTATGAGGGAGGCAACAAAACTAAATAATAATACTAGCATTATTAGACCTTTATTGAACTTTAAAAAAAAAGAATTAATTTATATATCTAAAAAAATTTTTGGAAGGGTTTTTAAGGACCCAAGTAATAATAATAAAAAATATTTAAGGACTAAAGTAAGACTGTTAAAAAAAGTATTAGAAAAAAGTGGTATACAACATGAGCAAATTATCAACTCAATTAATAACCTGAGATCAACAAGTGATACTTTGAATGTCTATTTAAGAAAAATTTATCAAATCAACGTAAAAAAGAAGGGTAACAGACTAAAGATTAATTTTAAAAATATTTCTAAAGAAACAACGGAAATAAAAATAAAAATTTTAAGTAAAGCATTCAAGAATTTAAACAATTCATACTACCCTCCAAGATCAAAAAAAATAATCAATCTTATCAATGGTTTGGTAAAAAAAGAGCAAAAAAAGTTTGCACTTTCGGGATGTATTATTATAAAATCAGGTAATTTCATAACAATTAAGAAAGAAGCTTAAAATAATTGAATTTAGATATAAAATGTCCCATTTACAAACCATTTGCTATTTATTAATACTTGTTAAATTAAAAATAATGCTTATTTAATTACTTATGAATTTTAAAAATTTAATAATGTGGGGGATTATAATTCTCCTTTCAGTGGGTTTATTTAATCTATTTCAAGATCCAAGCAAAATTAATAGCCCAAAAAAAACTGTACCTTTTTCTAAATTTTTAGACGAAGTAAATAATGGTAGAGTTATTGAGGTAAATATTCAAGGAAGTAATATTTCAGGTTCATTAGCCGACGGCACAGTTTTTAAAACTTACTCACCTAATTATCCAAATCTAGTTGAAAAACTTTCTGAAAAAGGTGTCAGCATTATCGCAACACCTCGTGAAGACAAAATGCCCTCATTATTAGGAGTGCTTTTGTCATGGTTTCCAATGCTGTTGTTAATTGCTGTTTGGGTCTTTTTTATGCGTCAGATGCAAGGAGGAAAAGGTGGAGCAATGGGTTTTGGAAAATCGAAAGCAAAACTACTTACTGAAGGTCAGGGTAAAGTCACTTTCAACGACGTAGCAGGAGTTGAAGAGGCAAAAGAAGAAGTCGAAGAGATAGTGGAGTTTTTAAAAGATCCAAAAAAATTTAGCAGATTGGGAGGTAAAATACCTAAAGGTGCTTTATTAATCGGTCCTCCAGGAACAGGAAAAACTTTGTTGGCAAAAGCTATTGCTGGAGAAGCAAATGTGCCTTTTTTTTCAATATCCGGATCAGACTTTGTTGAAATGTTTGTCGGGGTTGGTGCTTCTAGAGTTAGAGATATGTTTGAACAAGGAAAAAAACATTCACCATGCATAATATTTATAGATGAGATCGACGCGGTTGGAAGAAGTAGAGGCGCAGGTTTGGGCGGTGGTAACGATGAAAGAGAACAAACACTTAACCAATTATTAGTTGAAATGGATGGATTTGACACAAATGAAGGAATTATTTTAATTGCAGCAACTAACAGACCAGATGTTTTGGATCCAGCTTTATTAAGACCAGGTAGGTTTGATAGACAAGTAGTAGTGGGTAACCCAGATATAATTGGGAGAGAAGCTATATTAAAAGTACATATTAAAAAAATTAATTATGGTCCTGATGTAAAGCTTCGTACTATTGCAAGAGGAACTCCAGGCTTTTCAGGTGCAGATTTAGCTAACTTAGTTAATGAGTCAGCTTTACTAGCTGCAAGAAAAAATAAAAGAGTTGTTACAATGTCAGATGTTGAAGAAGCTAAAGACAAAGTAATGATGGGTGCTGAAAGAAGATCAATGGTCATGAGTGAAGATGAAAAAAAACTTACAGCTTACCATGAGGGCGGCCATGCAATCGTCGCACTTAATGAAAAAGCATCTGATCCAATTCATAAAGCCACTATAATTCCAAGAGGTAGAGCTTTAGGTATGGTTATGAGATTACCAGAGAGAGATCAGCTTTCAATAACTAGAGAGAAAATGCATTCTGATATAGCTGTAGCTATGGGAGGAAGAATAGCAGAAGAAATTATTTTTGGCCATGACAAAGTCACTTCAGGGGCTTCATCTGATATTGAAATGGTAACTAAAATGGCAAAGAACATGGTTACTAAATGGGGAATGAGTAAAGAACTAGGAACCATAGCATTTGGAGAAAATGAAGAAGAAGTTTTCCTAGGTAGGTCTGTAACCCAAACTCAAAACATGTCTGAAGAAACAGCTAAAAAAGTAGATTCTGAGATAAAAAAAATAGTAGATACCGGTTATGAAAGAGCTAAAACTGTACTTACGTCAAAAATTGACGATCTTCATAAACTAGCTAAAGCACTTTTAATTTACGAAACTCTATCCGGTGACGAGATAAGAGATTTGATTTTAAAGAATATAAGTCCAACCAGATCATTTGCAGATGTAAAAGATGATCCAAAAAAAGAATATTCAGCTCTAGATTCATTAGGCTTAAAACCCAAACCAGCAGTATAATAAAAAATGGAAAAATATTACACAAGAGCGTGTAATTTTTATTATGGGAGTGAGTCAATAAAATTAATCAAAAAAAAACTAGCCCTACCTTTGTGCGGAGATAAAAAAGTAGGTTTTGACAAGATTGAGATATTTACTAGAAATAGAAATAAGATTACCTCTAAAACTATATCTATAAAAAAAATAAACTATGAGAAGAAAAGATTAAGAAAAAAAATAAATGAAGATTTAAAAAAAATTATTTTAAGAAGAAAAAATTTTAATAAACCCACGATTATGGGCATATTGAATGTAACACCAGATAGTTTTTCTGACGGAGGAAAATATAATAAAATTGAAAAATCATTTAAAAAAATTAATTTTATGATTAAATCAGGAGCCGATATAATTGATGTAGGTGGCGAGTCAACAAGACCTGGCTCAAAGATTATTTACCCAACTAAAGAATGGAGTAGAGTAAGAGAAGTTGTAAAAAATTTTAAAAAAAAATATCCAAAAACTTTACTGTCTATAGATACTAGAAAATCAAAAATTATGGAAAATTCTATAAAATATAAGGTAGATATTATTAACGATGTTTCCTCTTTCAATTACGACGATAAATCGTTCGGTATTGTAAAGAAATATAATGTTTGGAAAATAGTTCACCATATGCAAGGTACACCACAGACAATGCAAATTAATCCACGATATCAAAATGTTTTATTAGATATATATGATTTTTTTGATAGCAAGATCTATGAATTATTAAAAAATAAAAAAAAATCTACAAAAATTATTTTAGATCCTGGTATTGGTTTTGGTAAAAACCTGAAACATAATTTGATGATTATGAGTAAAATTAGTTTATTCCATTCCTTGGGATTTCCTATATTAATAGGAACTTCCAGAAAAAAATTTATTAGTCAAATTTCTGGAAAATTTGACACCAAAGAAAGAGTTGGTGGAACCCTATCATCTGTTCTTTACTCTCTTTCACAAGGTGTTCAAATGTTTAGAGTGCACAATGTTGAAGAAGTTAAACAAGGAATATTAGTTTATAAAAAATTATTAGAACAATGAATAAAAAATATTTTGGAACAGATGGTATTAGGGGAACGGTAAATCAAGGTAATATAAACGGTGAAAAGTTTTTTAAATTTGGTTTAGCCGCCGGAACCTATTTTAAAAATTTAAAAAAAAATAAACAAACAGCTATAATTGCAAAAGACACAAGGTTATCTGGTTATACACTTGAACCCGCTTTAGTGTCTGGTCTTACCTCAGCTGGTATGCATGTAACTACATTAGGTCCATTACCAACAAATGGTTTAGCCATGTTAACTAAATCTTTAGGTGCCAATATGGGAATCATGATCACGGCCTCCCATAATCCCTTTTATGACAACGGTTTAAAATTGTTTGGCCCAGACGGCTTAAAGCTATCAGATAAAATTGAAAAGAAAATTGAAAAACTTATAGACTCAAAAATAACCAAGCAATTATCAAGACCAAAAATACTTGGCAGAGTCAAAAGAATAGAAGATGCGAATGAAAAATATATTAAAATTTTAAGAAAAAACTTTCCAAAATCATTTAATTTGAAAGGTATTAAGATTGTAATAGATTGCGCTAATGGTGCAGGTTACAAAGCTGCCCCTAAGCTTTTATCAAATTTAGGAGCAAAAATAATCGCCATAGGAGTTAGCCCCAATGGTTTAAATATAAATAACAAATGTGGATCCACTTATCCTCTTAAAATTTCACAAAATGTTAGAAAATACAAAGCAGAGATTGGCATTTCATTAGACGGCGATGCCGACAGAATAATTATGTGTGATGAAAAAGGAAGTATTATTGATGGGGATCAGATTATCGCAATGCTAGCTAGGCGCTGGAAATTAAAAAAAATTCTTAAAGGAGGTGTAGTTGGAACACTAATGTCAAATTACGGATTAGAATTATTTTTAAAAAAAGAAAGAATTAAATTTTTAAGATCAAGCGTTGGTGATCGATATGTTAAAGAAGTAATGAAAAAAAATAATTTTAATCTTGGAGGCGAACAATCTGGCCATATTATATTAGGAAAATTTGCAACAACAGGAGATGGGCTGCTAGTAGCATTAGAAACTTTATTTTCATTAAGAAAAGGAAAAAAAGCTAGTGAACTATTCAATGTATATAAATCTATTCCTCAGGTGCTAGAAAATATTTTAGTTAAAGATAAAGATGTAATAAAAACTAAAAAATGCAAGCAAGCAATTAACAAAGCTAACAAATTAATAAAAAATAACGGAAGACTTTTAGTGAGAAGATCGGGCACAGAACCAAAAATTAGAATTATGGGAGAATCAAATAACACATCTCTTTTAACCAAATGTATTAAGATTATTAAGAAATCGATTAAAAAGTGAAACCAAATTCAAAAGTTTTGATTATTGCTGGCTCAGACTCATCAGGTGGAGCAGGTATACAAGCTGATATAAAAACTGTTACTGCACTAGGATCATACGCTATGACTGCAATCACAGCTGTTACTGCTCAAAATACCACTGGCGTAAAATCAATTGTTTCAATAAAACCAAAAGAAATATCTAACCAAATAGAATTCTCTGTTAAAGATATTAAGCCCGATGCTATTAAAATTGGTATGCTTCACTCTTCACCCGTAATTAAAGCAGTAATAAAATCCTTGGAGAAAATTAAAATCACAAAAGTAGTTTTAGACCCTGTTATGGTAGCCAAAGGTGGCTCGAAACTAATTAATACAGAGGCTATTAAGATGATTAAAAAAAACTTGATAAAAAAAGTTTTTTTAATTACCCCTAATATCCCTGAAGCTGAAATTTTAACTAATACTAAAATAGAGACTTTAGAAGATATGATTTATTCAGCTAACATATTATTAAAACTTGGTGCTAAAAATGTTTTAATTAAAGGTGGACATTTAAAATCTAAAATTATGTTAGATATTTTAATTAATAAAAAAACAATAGAAATTTTTAGAAATAAAAAGTACATGACTAAAAATACTCATGGAACTGGATGCACTTTATCAAGTGCTATAGCTACTTATTTATCATGTGGAAAACTTTTAAAGAAATCCTGTGAGCTAGGAATTAAATATGTTAACCAAGCTATAGGATCTAACCTAAATTATGGTGAAGGCCAAGGTCCCGTAAACCATTTAAATTCAATAATAATAAGTAAGAAATTTAAAAAATGAAAAATGTAGTAGTAGTAGGTTCTCAATGGGGAGACGAAGGTAAAGGAAAAATTGTAGATTGGTTATCTAGTGAAGCTGATGTAGTGGTTCGTTTTCAGGGCGGACATAATGCAGGTCATACTTTAGTAATAGACGGAGTAACTTATAAATTAAGTTTATTACCATCTGGCATAGTTAGAAAAAATAAAATTTCTATAATTGGAAATGGTGTTGTTATAGACCCATGGGCACTATTGAATGAAATTAAAGAAGTAAGATCTAAGGGTGTAGATGTAAATGAAAAAAATCTAATAATTGCAGAAACAGCAAATCTTATTCTTCCATTTCATCAAGAAATGGATGCTATTAGAGAAGATGCGGCAGGAAAAGCAAAAATAGGAACTACTAGAAGAGGCATAGGCCCAGCGTATGAAGACAAAGTAGGAAGAAGATCAATAAGAGTCATGGATCTCGTTTCTGAAAGTAATTTAGATCACAGATTAGAGACAGTTTTAATTCATCATAATGCAATCAGAAAAGGCCTAGGAAAAAAAATATTTGAGAAAGAAAAATTAAAAAAAAACTTACTTCAAATAGCTCCTGAAATACTAAAGTACTCACAACCAGTTTGGAAAAAAATAGATGAATTTAAATTTAAAAAGAAAAAGATATTATTTGAAGGAGCTCAAGGAATCTTATTAGATGTAGACCATGGAACTTATCCGTTTGTTACTTCATCAAATACAGTTGCCTCTGCAGCTGCTACAGGTACGGGATGTGGTCCCGATACTATTAATTACGTTTTAGGTATCACAAAAGCTTATACCACTAGAGTTGGTGAAGGACCTTTTCCGACAGAATTGAATGATGAAATTGGTGAACATTTAGGAAATAGAGGAAAAGAATTTGGAACAGTTACAAGTAGAAAAAGAAGATGTGGTTGGTTCGACGGTGTTCTTGTTAGACAAACTGTTAAGATTTCAGGAATTAATGGAATAGCTTTAACAAAATTAGATGTTTTAGACGAATTAGATGAAATTAAAATATGTATTAAATATGAAATAAACGGAAAAGAAATAGATTATTTACCTGCGGCAGTAGATGATCAATTAAAAGTAAAGCCGATTTATAAAACTTTCCCAGGCTGGCAGTCTAAAACTAAAGGAACTAAAGATATTAACAAACTCCCAGAAAAAGCTAGAAATTATATTAAATTTATAGAAGACTTTATAGAAGCTAAAGTTTCAAGTATTTCTACTAGTCCAGAACGTGAAGACACTATTCTTTTGGAAAATCCATTTAGTTTTTAAAATTTTAATTAAATAAATTTGTTTATATATAATAATATATTTTTAATTAGTAGTTAATAAATTCTGTGATTTAGCTGAATTAATCATAGACTTTTGAAGTTTTTCAAAAGCTTTTGTTTCTATTTGTCTTATTCTTTCTCTACTGATATTGAATTTTTTGCTTAGTTCTTCTAAAGTTTTAGGTTTATCAGTCAGTCTTCTTGCTTCTATAATTTCTTTTTCTCTATCAGTTAAAATTTTTATTGCATCAGTAAGCAATTCTTTTTTATCTTCAAACTCTTGTTTTTGTGATAATGCTAATTCTTGATCCATATGATCATCTACTAACCAATCTTGCCACTCATCTGTTTCACCTGCTTTAATTGGAGCATTCAAAGATTTTTCGTGACCCATCATTCTTCTATTCATATTTACTACTTCATCAGATCGAACATTTAATCTATTAGATATTATTTCTACTTGTTCATCTTTTAAATCACCTTCTTGATTAGGTGCAATTTGATTTTT
>Ga0114997_10004865_pt1 | contig 10360 bp, 5 predicted proteins | sample ArcticOcean_MG_C_2_FD_87045 | JGI IMG/M metagenome (GOLD analysis project Ga0114997, IMG submission 87045) | Marine microbial communities from western Arctic Ocean - ArcticOcean_MG_CB4_136 | ecosystem: Environmental > Aquatic > Marine > Oceanic | place: Arctic Ocean: Canada Basin | collected... | reverse complement strand
GCGCGGCGCGCGGAGCGCCACGGCGAGCGCCGGCGCGGCCTCGCGGGCGGAGCTCCCGTCGGCCATTTGTGTCGCCAGCCACTGCACGAGCGGCCCGGCGTCCGCTTGCGCGTCCGCGGCCACGAGCGCGGCGGCCACGGCCGCGGCGACGCGCGTGCTGTAGGCGTCGCCGGCGCGAGATGCCTTGCCCGCGGCGTTCACAAAATTCTCGAGACCGCCGGGCGCAAAGAGCCCGGCTTTCGCCGCGGCGGTGCCGTCCGCCACGAGCACGTCCTCGGCCTTGGTGACGCAATAGCGGCGCGCGGCGCCGTCGTCGACGCCGCCGGCTACTGCCGCGAGTGCCGCCGCGTAGGCGCGCGCGGCCGCGGCGTCGCCGAGCACGGCCTCGAGCGACGAGGCCTCGGCGCCCTTGATCGCCGCGGCGTGCTGGTCGGCGACGACGCCTTCGCGGATGAGGCGCTGCCAGTCGACGGCGCCGAACTGGAGGGCGTCATCTCGTGTCATCATGGAAGTCATTTTTGAGCTGACGATGCGGCGCGCTGCTTGCCGACGACAACCCGAGCGTGCTGGTCGCTTTTATGGCTTTGCAGCGCGCCGTCGTCTGGCGCGCTGGCTGGGGAGGGCGCTACGTGTGTGCGGCACTCTGAGAGCAATAGATATCACTCGGCAAGGGGGGCACAGGCTATATACCGGGCTTGAATCAGAATCAGTATGGCTGCAATAAAATTTTAAGGGCGCGGGTTTTCTAAAGTGCGGGTTTCTTTGAGCTCGTTATAAGCTTCCTCACGCGAAACCTGTGGGACAACGACTATACGCCGGGAATGGACTTTTTCCTTAAGTTGGCTGTCTTCTTCGCGTAGATCTGTGGGGGGACCCGTCTGGCGTGGCGTGTGCGCGGGTTTCTCGCAGCATATTTTTCAGCAAAGCTCTTTGGCTAGCTGCCGCATAGCATACCGGCGACAGCTATCAGTTACGCATCGCTTGCACGCATCGCTTTCGAAGACATCACAGCGCGCGTTCCGCGCCGCCGCTCGTACTCCGCACAACTCGCCGCCGCACGAGGAACGAGCAGTTTCGAGCATAGCGAAGCCAGCTAAACTATGACCGACGTCGTCGCCGAGACCGCGGAGCGCCAGTGGCCGCCGACGCCACCCGCATGGATCGACGACCGCGCGACGCAGCGCTGCACTGGCCGCTCGTGCCACGTCGTCTTCGACGGCTTGGTGGAGCGCCGCCACCACTGCCGCTTCTGCGGCAACTTGTTTTGCCACCGCTGCTCGGCGCGCAAGGCCATGATGCCCCCGCAATGGGCGATCAAGGAACCTCAGCGCTGCTGCGATACGTGCTTCAGCGTCTTGGCGCCCGAGCAGGAGGGCTGGATCAAGGGCAACGCCAATGCGGAGCGGGAGAATTTCCTCGAGGACGATTCAACGACAAAGTATCTCAACAGCCCGATGCGCTTCACGCTCGGCGGCGAGATCCGCAAGGCAAGCTACGCGCTCCAGAATTTGACGGACCGGGACAACGTCAACTACTGGGGACGCGACGCCGAGTACGCGACGGAGATGCTCGAGGCCGTCGAGGGCATGCTGTTCATGACCGTGGGGAAGGTGGCGTTTATAGGAGGTGTTAGGATCGGCACGGGGCTCGTCATAGCCAAGCTGCCGGACGGGACGTGGAGCGCGCCGTGCGCAGTTGGTAACTTCGGCGTTACGTTCGGCGCATGCGTTGGCGCGGAAGTGACGGACATGGTCACGGGGATCGACCGCGAAACAATGGAGAAGTTCGCGAACGAGACCGTTTCGAATATTATGGTCGGCGGAGAAGCGAGCGTGGCCCTCGGCTTGTTAGGGCGATCGGCTACCGGCGAGGCCTACCTCGCAGCCTCCGGCTCAGACAACTCGGAGGCCTACATGAGCTACTCTCATTCGAGAGGCGGCTACGCGGGCGTGACCGTTGATGCCGCCTACGTAACTGTGCGCAAGGACGTGAACGAGAAGTTCTACGGCCACAGGATCTCGGCTAGGGATATTTTAGGAGGACGCGTTGACCGGCCGCGGGCCGCCGAGCCCCTGTACGCCGCGTTGGACAGATTCTATGCAAGCGTATTCCCGCAACGTGGTGGTTCTGGCTCCAACGGAGGCGAGTTCTATAGCGCCGATGGCGGTGCACCACCGCAAACGTTCGCCGGTGGCACGGGCTACGTGGCGGACGGCTCGTCATACGGCCACCGGCGCGCGTCGGGCGCCGACACCCTGCAGTACGACGAGTACGGGCGACCGGTCTTGCAATCGGCCGAGCCGGCCGCGCCGCGCCCGGCGCCCGTCGTCCGCGCACAGCCGGGGGCACCGCGCGTCGTCAGCGCGGTTCGTGCCAAGCCGGCCGGCCCCGTGCGCGCCGGTCGCGTCGTCGCTGCGCGGCGCTCGCCCTCGGCGGGCTCGGTGGTCGCCGCCGTGCCGCCCGCGCAGTCGTCGCCCGCGGCGCCGCCTGCGTATTCGGCGCCGCCGACTCCGCCGCCGACGCCGCCGGTCGTTTCCGCCGTCCGCGCGGGCCGCGTCATCGCCGCGGCGCCGCCGCCCTTGGAGGTCCCGACGCCGCCCGTCGCCGCTGAACCGCCCACGCCGCCGGCTGAACCGGCGACGCCGGAGCCGGAGGTCGATCCGCTCACGGGCTTGCCCATCTCGTTGAAGAAGCGTGTCGTCGCGCCCAAGGCGGGACTCTTCGAGGACGAGGAGAAGGAAGTGTGATTAGGGAAACACACGTGTGTTATAAGTTATCGCATATATTTTATGGGGGCAACAGCCCAGAAAGCGCGTCCCGCGCCTCGGCAGTCCTCGCCCGCGCCACGTCCAAATTTCGAAGCACCGCTCGGTGGCGCTGCGCGGCCGTCGACTCGCGCGGCGGTGGGCGGCGGCCCGTCAAGAGCACGGGCGAGGATGGTGGTCTCGCGGGCGGCCACGCGTCCTCTGCGCGCCTTGCAGCGCGCCGCGTCACGCCTGTCCAGTGCCCGAACGCCGATCGGACCACACGCGATTCCACGGCGCGGTCCGCTGTTGTCAAGGCCGCGCATAGACAATACGCGCGCATTGAATAGTCACCGCGCCGCCGGAAGTTTCGAAGGCCAAGCTTCAGAGCGTTCCGTCTCGCAACACGAGCTCCCGATCGTAGCAGTACGAGCGTGAGCCGGTGGCGGTGCGTCCGAGCGCCCGCGGCGCGGTCAAACGCGGACTCGTGCGCAGCTGCGAACGACGAGAGCGCAGCGCGAAAGATCCTGAAGAAACATCGCATCAGGCGCCTTTCATGCGACGCGATGCCGGCGCGGCCGACGGCCCTCGCCAAGTTTCGGAGCACTCCCTGCCGCGCGCGCGCCGCGACCATCACCGCGAGTGCCCGTCGAGTTCCGTCGGCCCGCCTCTCCGCCGTGGCCCGCACGAGCTTCGCCGCGCAAAGGCGAACGGCTCTTCGTCGCCGCGCGTTCGCCGCGAGCGCGATCACGCCCCGTCGAACCCTCGCATCGGCCGCGCGCCGCGCGGGTCCTTGCGTCGCCCGGAGCAGGGCCGCCGCGCCGCGGGCCTTGTTCGCGTCCCGCGCGGCTCCCGGCTCCGTCGCCTGGCACGCGGCTTCAGCCGTATCGCGCCGGGCGCGCCAGTGGTACGGTGACGAGGCGTCTTGTGTCTTCGACGGCGATTGGGGCGGCGTTTTGAGCGCCGCGACCTCGTGGCCTTTGAGCGGAAGCCCCTTGATGTCCGCGATCTCGGCGTGGGCGCGCGCGAGCCGGCCCTTGAGCGCCCTGACCTCTTCCTCGGCCGCGTCGGCGCGCGTTCCCGCGGCGTCGCGCTCGTGCCGGATCAGCTGGCTGGCCCAGTCCAGGTCGCTCTCCGCGTCGAGCCGCTTCTCGAGCGTCGCCGACCGCGCCTCGGCCCGCTTCGTTCGCTTCTGCGCGAGGCCCATGTCATGGCGCGCCGCGGTGGCCACGTCGGCGGCGGCCGAGAGCCGCGCCGTCGTGTCCCCGAGCGCGTCCTCGAGGGCCCGGACGCGGTCGCGCAGGAGCGCCGCCTCCGCGTCGTCCGCGGCGTCGCTCGCGTCGTCGCTGTCGTCAAAGGCAAGCGACCGCGCCGGCGATGCCGCGCGTGCCCGCGCCAGATCGGCACCGAGCCGCGTGTTCACCGCCAGCAGCGCCCGGACCTGGCGCAGCATGACCTCGCGCTCGACCACCAGCCGGTCGCGCGCCCGCGGGTCGCCCCGGGCCGCCCACATCGGCGCCGCGTCACCGCGCCGCACCCAGTCGTCCACGGCCCCCAGCGCGTCGCAGGTTGCAGCGAGCGCGTTGCTCCTCCCGTCGCCAAAGTGCTCCAGCGACTCGAGCGAGGCGCGCAAGCCGTTGCTTGGCGAGACCGGTGCCCGCTTCGAGGGGCCCGGCGCCGCCGCGTTGCCGGTGAGTCGCACCGCAGCCACGCCGCCGGAGCGCGCCGCCGCCACCTCGCAGCGCGCGGCCGCAGAAAACACCGCCGACGCCTCGGCGGACGACGCCGCGGCCCCAAGCTCCGGCGCGACCGTCTCCGGCGACGCGCGCCGCAGCCGGCGCACGGGCGTCGCGCTGGCCTCGGGCGGCGCCAGGCGCGCGAGGCCTTTGGGCGGCGTTGTCGGCGAGTAGCAGTCCCAGGTGGGCGGGGTCGGCGGCGGCGCCGCCCCCGCGTACGGCGGCGGCGACGCCGCGGGCGGCAGCATGTTTACGCGCGTCCCCGCGGCGGGCGGCAGCGGCGCCGCCGCCGCAGCTCCATGTGAGTGGTTGAGCTCGAGCTTTTGGGGCGTGAGCGCGGCGGTGCCATTCGATTGGTTGAGCCGGGGCGCGAGCTCGGCGGTGCTCAGCGCGCGCTGGCTCTTGGTGATGGACCTGGGCGGCCTACTCATGTCGTGACTGCTCTACGAGCGCTCGCTCTCGTGCTGCCCCCACGAGCCGAATCCCGATCCGTGCGCTTTGCGAGCAGCCTGTCGTCGGTCGGCGGTGGCTGCACGAGACCAGTGCGCATATACCAGACCGCGCCTGTTGCCAAACTACCAGCCCTCACCGGCGCGGCGCGCGCCGCTGCGACGGCAAAGACAGAGATCAGCGCCAACTCATCTCCGGACTGCTGTGACTCATCTCTGGACTGCTGTTGTTTACTAATATTTATAACTTACACACAAACCCCGCGCCGTCGACGCGACAAGGGGTGATGACGTTCGAGACGAACCTGCGGAGGGGGCGAGTGAAGAACTGCCACCCCTGGCACCCAAAACGGGCCGTCCGAAACAGAAGAGTCTCAGTTTGGAACGAAGTGTCTCATTCACGGTATTCTCAGTGAACTTTGAAGGCGTTTCTATTGTCTCATCTTCGACTCGCGTCATGCAATAAATCAGGACGCGGCGGACGCGCCTCAGCTGCCGCCGCCGGAGCGCCTGTTGATCAGCTCGCGGCCCTCCTCGACGTCCGGCACGGGCATGTCGTCGCCGCCGCGCGCCACCCGCGCCCGCCGCGCGTTCTCGCGCCGGCGCCGCTCGACGGCCTGCAGGAAGCACGACCGCTTCCGCAGCTCGTCGGCGTCGCAGTCGAGCCGGAAGCACGGGCAGCAGCAGAAGCCGAACGTGAGCCCGGCGCCGGCGTAGGTGAGCTGCCGCGCCGTGAAGGTGGCGAGCAGCGTCGCGCACGCGCCGGCGTCGTCGATGGCCGCGTCGCAGTTCAGGCCGGCGACGAGGCAAAGCAACGAAACGACGAGCAGCGCCAGCAGGAACACGTTCTTCCACGTGGCCACCGCCTGGCGCATCACGACGCGCGGGTCCGGCGGCGGCTGCGGCGGCTGGTCGAAGGCGGTCTGGTCGAAGGCGTTGTGCATTTTGTCTTGCTGTGTTAATGAATGCGCGGCGCTGTGAGCTAGCGAGAGTGCAGCCTTATTGTCGCTGCTTTAATCAATGTGCGCTGCGCAGCCGTCCAGCGCGAGCAGGCTACTGCCAGGAATATATGAAGCGATGCGCAAGGGGCGAGGGTGACCGCCGTGGTCAATCTCGCCGATTTCCTGGCGCCGGCCGCGCGGCTCGGGTTCGGGTTCGGGTTAAGCGGCTGAGGGTGCGGGTTTTCTAAAGTGCGGGTTTCTTTGAAAGTCGATCGGCGCTACGCGTGCGAGCTTGCGCAGCCGAAGCTGGGAGGGCGTTACAATCGGTGAAACGATAGCAGAGGAAGCCGAAAGAGGCTGCCCATTGCACGCGTGACAAGCACCCTGCCCGCATAAGATGCTCATCATCATCTAACAGTTATGCACGCGCCGCACTTCGCCAGCGCGACGCCGGAGTCTCTCACGTTCAGCATTGATGAAGCGTCGCGGCTGTGCCGAACCATCAAAGGGGATGACAGCATGGTTGACTCGACCGCGCTCGACCGCCTCAAGCTTTTCAACGTACAAGGACAGTTAGCGAAGGCTGCCCGCGCGGCGACGGAAACGTGCGCTGCGGAGATCGGGAACAAAACATGCTACATCTGCTTGGACGACGGCGAGAGCGAGGGCCTCGTGCGCGGGTGCGCGTGCCGCGGCACGGCGGGCTTCGCGCACCTGTCGTGCTTGGTGCGGCAGGCAAAGCTCGCGACGAGCAAAAATAACGAAAAGGCCGACTCGACGGACGACGGCGAGAACGTCGAGTGGCCCCACGAGCTGTGGGACACGTGCGGCCTGTGCAAGCAAGAGCACCACGGCCTTGTGAAGTGTGCGCTCGGCTGGGTCTGCTGGACGACCTACGAAGGTCTGCCGGAGACGTGCGAAATGCGACGAGGCGCGATGATGGCGCTCGGCAACGGCCTCCTGGCCGCGGGGCGTTACGAGGATGCCCTTGTCGCCTACCAGTGTTCCCTCGTCACTGGTCGGCGCAGCGCATATAAAGATAACCTCGCCGCGTGCTACCAGAAGCGCGGCATGGCCGACCAGGCGTTGCGCCTCCAGCGGGAGGTCCATGCCATGGGGCTGACCCTAGGGATCGCCGAAGATCAGGCCGTGGATGCGGCCACTCTCGCTGAATTTCTGGTAGACGCGCGGCGGTTTGCGGAAGCGAAGGCGTTCGTGCGCGAGAACACGCCCGCGATCCGCGGCAACTTCGGGGCCGACCACCGCGCCGTGCTCGATATCCAAACGCACTACGGGCGGGCCCTCTTCCAGGCGGACGACGCCACCAACGACGACCTCGTCGAGGCCGAGGCGGTCCTCGATGACGTGCTGACGCGGGCGCGCCGCGCGTTCGGCGAGAGACACCCGGACACCGCGCGCGCGCGGGACCTGCTGGCCGAGGCGCGGCGCGCTCAATCTTGTGATGGGGCGCGGTTCGCACAACGGTGCGCGGCGCACTTTACCAAGATACACTCAAATCCGCTGCGGTACTGCGAGAAGAACTGCCTCTTGTACGAACAGGGCCGCATGGCCCTTATTACGAGAGATTGGCAGTTGCTGGGCGACGCGAAGACGAAAGAAGCGGACAACGCCGTCGGTGCTCGCCTCCGGTTCGCCTTTGCGTTCCGCCGCGACGTCGTCGAGCTCAAGAATATTTTGTTGCGCCTCTTCAACGAGGGCCGGCGCCTCGAGACGAGCCTGGCGTTGCTCGAAAGCTATTTCTTCCGCGACGACACGGGCGGGGGGCACCGCAACCGCGTCTGGAAAACGCTGAGCGACGCGCTGCACGAACTCCGGGGTTCCTTGAAGGTGCTCCAGGACGCGCGCGACGTCATCAAGTGGACGTGCTGCCTGCCGCGCTGTCGCGAGGCGCCGCGGCCGCCGCGCCTAGGGAACTTGGTCAAGAGCGGCTGCGTGGTGCGACTCCTCAAGCGCGCGGCGCGCGCCGCGCCGGAGCTGAAGTTTATTTTACTGGAAGAGGCGTCTGTTTTACTGGAAGAGGCCACGGACGACGACGACCGTGTGCGGCTTGAGCCGGCGCGCGCCGTTATTGACGCTCTCGACGCGACCTCGTGTACGCAAGTAGAGCAGAAGTACGCGCTCGCGGTCGTCACTGCCTGTGGTGGCGTAAAGGCTCTGTCGATCCACGAGCAGGTCGTCGCCTACGCCCGGACGCTCCGAAACGCCCCGGAGGCGCTCGAACGGACCGCGGCCGCGCTCGAGGCGCTCGACGCCGCGACCAAAGCGAAAGCTTGTGCGATCGCGGACACGGACGGCCGCTACCCGCTGTTGGCGCACGCCCTGCGCGTGCGCAAGGAGGGCGCGGCGTGCCGCGCGGCGGCGGCCACGCTACGGGGGGTGCGGATCTGCTGCGATGCGGCGCTCACAAAGGACGGCGGCCCCCTCTTTGTCGACGTGGGCGACGACGGGCTGGTGGCTTTACCGGAGGGTTTCAAAGGCGTCGCGCAAGGCGTTGTGCGGGTCCGCGAGATCGTGGCGCAGTATGATCTTGTGGCTGATAGATTGTTGAAGGCGGAGGGCTGGCCCCCGCCAAAACAATTCGGCCGGTGCCGCGTGGCGCGGGTGCACCTGGACGGGGTGCACCTGGACGGCACGGCGCCCTGCTGGCAGTGCGGCGGCAAAACTTTCCTCGATGCGTGGTGTAGGGGTGGGGTGTGCTGGGGGTGCGCGCGCCAAGAGCGGGCAAACGGCCGGTGCGCCCGCGGGGCGGCGTGCCCGCTTCGCAAGCGGCGGCAGGGCGGCTTCTGCCGCCACGCGAACCGCTGCGTCATCTGCGATCAGCACTCGTGCGATAAATGTGCGTTGGCCCGAGGCGACGGCGACGACGTGGCCCGCATCGCTCGGCAGTTTGGCGACGACGCCCTGGTCGTCGTATCTTTTGATCGGATGCTCTGCTCGACGCGAGCCGGAGCTGACCTCTCTGTCATCGACAAGAAAGAGTTGTACGTCCTCGGCTGGCGAAACCGCGTAAAACGATGGTCAGAAGCAAGCAGCGCGGGGCGAACGACACCGCCGGAGACGCCGGAGGTACGACCATCGTGGTGCGACGCGCTCGCCGACGAAGCGCTGTGCGAGCTCTTGTCGGCGACGACCCGCGCCTTTGTGCTGACGCGGAACAGCCATGGGGACGACATCCGCAAGTTTCTCGACGAACGTCATCTCGGTCACGTCGTCGTGTGCTCGGCAAAGTTAGAACAGACCTCAAAAGCCGCCATCCTGAGGGAGCTCCTGAACAAATATGACGCGCGTTTTGCATCATCTCCAGTGGGCGTCCCAGGCGTCCGCGCGGTCTACGCTGACGACGACGTCCACGAGCTCTGCGACGAAGGCGTGGAGCTGCTGGCGCGGCGGGGGCAGGTTTGTCGCGTGTTGTTCGCGCCGGTGGCTAGTTAGGCTAATGTTGTGATTACAGTAAATAAACTTCGGACACGAGCTCCCGAGGGCAGCTCCAAAATACCCTTCTCGTAGTGTAGATGTCATATACTTGATTTCCACTATAGGTGGGGTAGTATGGGGCCCAACTATACCGCTGTTACGATTCGTGGGGGCCCTCGGGTAATTGTCATGTTTGACGATCGCGGGGGCATGAGAGTGGCCAAGCCGGTGGAACCCGGTCGATTCGTGGTCCAGAGGTCTCCCTGGGGTCGTTTAGGATCGGTATTGGTCGTGGGCAATCGCCTACGCCGCATGCGCCGCCGCTTCCAGCTTCAGATACACCTGCCAAGATGCATCTCAAGACAGCTGGCCCATGCTAAAAGTGCCAAACAATGACTTCAGAGCTCTCTGTGAGTCCCAAGTGCATGCGGATGCGGTGTAGGCGTCTAACCAACAGTATACATAACCCATAGGAAGTCGGAGAGCCGATCTGCATCCCAAAAAGTGTTTTATTTGGACGCGATGGCACCCGTGAACGTCAAATACGCTAATTATTCGAGGGGCCCCAATAAGCGCAATAGCGGTCTCGTTGGGTCCCATACTACCCCACCTATAGTGGAAATCAAGTATTGCACTTGTACATCACGAGAAGGGTATTTTGGGCTGCCCGGCTCGGGCCTGAATATTATTAATCTGGACCTCGCGCAAGTCAGTCGGTCATGAAACAAACGATCGCGCCAAGGTCCATAGTGATGGTACAACCGTTGATAGTCGCAGGTCTAGGTCTTGTGCCCGAATTAACAAGATCGAAGGGTCGCGGAGTCTCCGAACTGCGCGGAGATTACGGTTACCTAAATCCAATGTAGTAGTCGTTCTGGTGGTTCGGATGGACCACCCAAGTACCGAAGCGCCTCAAACGCCAATTTATTTCATAACTCACGGGTCTGGAGCCTTTTTGGAGGTCCGTCTACGCACCGTCCTCCGCGGAGAATGGGCAAGTCGGTCGATTGTGAATAGAACAACGGCGGCACGGTTCCTCGGGGTAGTGGAGTCGC
>Ga0114997_10004863_pt1 | contig 10362 bp, 2 predicted proteins | sample ArcticOcean_MG_C_2_FD_87045 | JGI IMG/M metagenome (GOLD analysis project Ga0114997, IMG submission 87045) | Marine microbial communities from western Arctic Ocean - ArcticOcean_MG_CB4_136 | ecosystem: Environmental > Aquatic > Marine > Oceanic | place: Arctic Ocean: Canada Basin | collected... | reverse complement strand
TTTTTCTCCTTCTGACAGAATAAGACTTTTGATCGGCGCTTCTGGGTCTGCGTTCTCCTCGTGTCCTTTGGTCAGGAAAATATACGCGCACTTTTCGCAGAGCTGAAGAGGACAACCCCCGTTGTTGTCTCCGTCCTCGTCTTCTTCTTCTTCTTCTTTTTCCCTTCTTCTTTGTCTTCTCTGCGTCGTCGTCGATATCGTTTTCGTCGTCGCGTGCTGACAGTTCGGGCACACGGAACGAAGAACAACCTGTGGTTTTTCTTCCTCTTCTTCTCCTTCGGGAGGAAAAGGAGGAGGAGGAGGAAAAGGAGGAGGAGGAGGAGGAACGAAGTGCGACGAGTTAAACCCGTGCATGTGATACACGCGCAGAGCAAACAACGCGCAGAAGTGTGTGTGTTTGAGTGTGTGTGTGATGAGATCGTGTATTTTTGTGCACACAATTGTTTTACAGATTTTTCTTATTTATATGTACAAAGGGTGATTTACAACGACGCTCTCTCTCTCTCTCTCTTTCAAATCTGATCTCTCTCTTACTCTAGAGTACGACGAGATGATGTTTTTATCAGTAGTATCTCTTTCTATTAAACCATGTAACTGGCGTTGTATTCAAACCCGACGCTGACGATATCGTCCCACTCTCGCTCGGAAAACGCTCTTTTGAACTTTTCAAATTTTTCTTTTTGGTGTAATTTTTTCTTCATCTCCGCGAAGGCTTTTCGAGCGCAGTCTTTGACGGGATCGACATCGAAGGAACACTGGGCGGCGAGAATGATGGATTTTTTGAGCCAAAGTGGCGGGTCGTCGTCTATGATCGCACTGCTGGAATGGAGTAAAGCGGAGAGAGCGAGGATGACCGCGTGGCGTTGGATGAGGGAGGTTTGGTCTTGCGGTAAAGACGCGACGACGGACGCGGAGACCGAGGAAGAGGAGAAACGCTCGATGAATTTCAACTCCGTTTGCGCCGTGAACGCTTCTCTTCGTTTGCCAGAGAGGAAGGCGAAGAGACTATCTCGCGCTGCCTCGCGCACTTCCACCCGCGGGTCTTCCAACAACTCGTTCGCGATTGTGTTTTGAAGCTTGTCGATTTGCGTTTCCTCGTCGAGGACAAACATGTGTCGAAACGCAAACGCAGAGGCGAAGAAGGAGGCTTGTTTTCGCGTCTTCCAGAAAGAAGATTTCATGGACGGTAAGAGCGCGTCGTCGACGATGTCTTGAAACAAAGTCGCCGCTCGCGAGCTGTTGCCGCCGCTTTCCGTGAACAAGACGGAACGCAAGGCGATCAAACACGATTTCGCTTCGGAGCCGAAATGTAAGTCCGAGGTGTTTTCGGCGCAAAGCAAAGCGGATCGAATGAGCGTCGGCACGAGGTCAGAGATGGACATGATGTCACCCATGAGAATGAGAAGCTTCGTCATCGTGAAGATAGTTTCGAGAAATCTGCGCGCTCTTTTGACTTCTTCGGAAACTTCTTCTCCAATCCCCGCTACCGCCACGGCTGATGATACTCCGGATGTCAAAGCATCGATTTGCCTCGCCACTTCGTCACTACCGATGAGGATTTCAGTTTCCGCGTCCACGCGAGAGGCTAAGAAATCACCCACAAACGCATCGAGCTCAGCGCGAAGCTTCGCCTCATTCGCGGAAACATCATTGTTGTCAAGGATGAACCTCGCCGCGTTTCTGTTCAACGAGATTAATTTTGCGGCGACGTGCGCGCCTGCATTTCTCACGCCCTGAGAATCGTGCACAAACGGCGAATTCGCCGCGGAGCCCTCGACGTCTCTCATCTCTTCAATCAACTTCATCTTGCACTCGACGTGATCGTCAAGCGAATAGCGAGCGCTCTCCGCGACGAAGATGGCGATAGATTCCAATCGACGCATTTGCGATAACATGGACGCAGATGTCAATGGCAACTTTTCAATCATTCTCAGAAACATCGAATTGAAGTGCTCCTTATCGCTCCGTTCGGCGATGGAAAACGCCAAAGCGCGAAGCCACGTTTCGCGTGAAATATCCGACGTGTTTCCTCGCGTCTTTCGAAGGAGTAAATCGGTCGCTTTTTCGTCGCATAAGCGCACGGCAGCGGCGACCGCTTCGGCACGCGCGGAAATAGCCGTGTTGTCCAAAGCGGGAACGGCAGCAGCCGAAGTTGTCGTCGTCGTCGTAGAATCGAAGTTCGTGTTCGGCTTTTTGCGTCTGCCCGGCGATAAGGAGCCTCCTTCTCCTCCTCCGCCGCCACCTTCTGCCGACGATTTCTTCTTCTTCGAGGACACAGATCGCGCGTCGTCTTCGTGCGCTTGTATTTCGCCAATGACATCATCCACCGTTTCGCGAAGTAAGTTCGGTCTCGCTTTAAAAAGCATTTCCCACAATCTCGAAAAGACAGTGATGAAGACGCCAGGCGTTGTCGCTATGCCTTCCATCGCTCGCGTGCACACTTTTGGAAACGGTCCGGCGAGTTCGTGACCGACGCCGTATAAAGACTCTCCAGCTTGCGAGAGTAAAGCCGATCTCGACTGTTGCCCACCTGCCCCGCGATCACCGATGTCGCGATTCGTGTCTTCGCCTCTCGCTGCTGCGAAGGAGTACAAGAGTTTCTCTGACAACTCTCGCGTGTTTTCAAAATCCGTGTTCACCGCATCCACGAGCATCTGATCCTCAAAATTCTTATACCGACTGACGAGAAGCAACCCACACGCGCTTGGAAGCCACGTCGGTCTGGAGTCACTGGTTAAACCTTCGAGGAAGATTCGCGTCGCGTTCCGAACAGATTTCTCCGAACAATCCGAAACGAGCGTAAACATGAAAAACGCAGTCGCCATCGATTGAAAGCTCCAATGTTTCGCTCGCTCGTCCGGAGGATGGAAAATATATTTGACTAAATCGTTCATCAAAGGCGTTGGTCCATCGGTGGAATAATTGAGTAAATCCATGGAACGTCGAGAAAATCGAGCCGCAAAGTTCACGAAGGTTTCCGAAACCGCTTGTTGCGAAATGACCGTATCGTGAATGCATCTCGCCTGTAAAAGCGCGTAGGCAAACTTCAACAATGATTCCGAAGAGGTTTGCGTCGTCGCGACGATGCTCGAATTCGTTTTCAAAACCTCGCACGCCGCGCGACATCGGTCTTCGTTTTTTTCGGGGATCATGAGCGAATCCGCGGAACTCTCGACGACTCGGGGTGCTTCTTTCGGATAACGTTCCAAGTCAGTTTCAATGGCATGCCTCGCCGCGGCGCGAACGCTCACGTACGTATTGTTGATAGCACACGATCGTAATGCGGCGAGTAATCGAACGCAACTGGAGTTTTGTCTCAATACGGCACTACTGCAGTATTCACCGCTCGACTCTCTAAAATATACGGCTTGCGCCCGTCGCCAGTGATGTTTAATGCGAGTGTATTCGTACACCAACCATCGCGGATATAATTCCGGGATTTTCGCACCGAGCATGATGTTTTTCTTTTTGCGTCCAGGGTGCGGCATTCGCAGACTCGCGGAGTCTTCCGCCCAGGCCCGCATGGCGGCTTTAGCCGCGTGGTATGTGGAATTTGAAGGAGACAAAATCTCCTCGGCGACCCTCGCGACAATCGTCAACGTCACCGCGTCGTCCGATTCGTGGTTTTCGAGCGCTAAACTCAACGCTTCCGCAGCGGCGTGACGCGTTTGCATGTCAAAAACCAACGAACCAGGCATTTCGCCGTGAATGGCTAAATCTGCAGACGCTGAGTCTTCGTTAAAATCGGGGATCCTCGCGGTGAGACCCGTGGCGACTGCACCGATTCTCGCCGCTAATGAACGCACGCGGTGTCGACGACAATTGTAATCTTCCATATCGTTCAAGGACGAGAACTGACCGATGCTGCCGATTTTACTCACTTTTGCAATCTCGGCGAGCGATTGGCGTTTTTGCAAACTCGCTGGCGAGTTACCAGACGACGATGAGGGCGCGAGCGTCGTCGCGGTAAGCCCAGCCGCAGCGGGCGGCGACGGGCTTCTTCCGCTTCGATCGACGAAGGTGACTTGACTCGTGCTCTTCGACGACAGGGAGCGAGGATCGATGATGGATGAATCGTCGGGAGACTCGTTAATGTCCATATTTTGAATCGCGGTCGTCGCGCAACCTTCGAACAATTCCGCCATTTCTGCCGAGGACTTGATTAAAAACTCTTCGATGATTTCGCGAAGAACTTCGTTCTTGATTCGATGATCTTCCTCGCTCGCCCAATTGAAAGGTTTCGGCAGACACAGTTTCTTTCTCGCTTCGATATCGGGTGGGCCGAAAGACGTGTCGTCCTTGGATACTTTCCATCGTAACGCGACCCAATCTGCGTACTGACGCTTGCCTTTCTTAATCGCTTCGTCGTCTTGCGTGACCGATTGCTGCGCGTCGAGCTGATCGATGACGTTACCTAAAGCTAAACAGTACCGACATAACAAAGGTCCGGCGATGTACAAAACTGGATTCGATCGCGCAGATTCCGCCAATGCGAACAGTCGTCGACTCGATTGCACAACCTTGTCTTTTAACGTCGCTAAAGATGCCGTGTGCGCGCGATCAAAACCAAGCGATATGACGCCAACGATGTACGATAACCGGTTTATGCGCGCTTTGGAAAGTTCACCTGATCGTTTCGCATCCAATTGCGCCTCGTTCAATTCCAGCGAAAGCATATCGAACATAGGGTTGACAATTTCTTTCGTTGCTTCGCTCGGCGACGCGATAAACACCGAAGAAACTAAGATGCCCAATTCTCGAGTCGCGGACGGTAAGGTATTTGTGAAAATGAACCTCGCAATTTTGCGAATGGCAAGTTTACGCGACTCCTCTGGTAAGCGAATCAAAAGCGTTCGAAACATGGGCGTGAACATGCAATTCGCGTTCATTAGGAACGAGGCGGATTGCTCCGAGGATTCACCGACACCGCCGGAACTGCCGCTGTAGTTGTTTGAAGACGCTTCTGGTTGCGCGTGTTCGAGCACGGCGAAAACTCGTTCTAAAACCTCCAACGTCCAATCGGACCAAACGACTGGTAGTTGTAGCACGCAATTCTCCTCCCCTGGATCGATCAAATTGGATACAGAGGAAAGTAAAATCGTGTAAAACTTCAACGCCGCGTTCGTTTTCGCCGCGTCGTTGACGTCAATGCAAGGAAGCGTCGCTTCCAACGCGGAGACGACAAACGCGCCGGTGGAATACCCTTCGACTTCGTCCAACACTTCCATCCTATCGCTGCCATTCTCACCTGCCTGCGAGAGCGCTTCCGCGTGTTCAGGCTGAACGAAAATCTCGTTCGGATCAATATTCACCAACATCGATCGTGTCACCAACGCCAACGCTTCAATCGCCGTGGATATTTGGTGTGAAGAATCTTCCTGTTGAAGCGTGTTTTCGAATCTACTCAAAGCGGCATAAACCGTGTGCTTGGGTGTGATGTAGCACAACTTCCCGATTGATTTTACGGCGACGTGTTTCGTGTGACCGTGTTTGGAAAAAATCGCCCTAGAACACAATCGATCGGCAATTAACGCCATCTTCGTCAACTCTTCGTCTTGCTTCCCCGTAAACGGACCTAGACCAACAGTTTCTTCCGTCTCGGCGCGATACTTTGCCTTTTCCAAGTACGCGACGAAATGCTCGAGAAACCACGCTAAAGCGTCGCTCCCGGGAGAGTCTGGGTGATAACAGTGCTCGAGAAAGTCAAACAGTTTCTCTCGGTGGTTGTTGCTGGTGCTACTGACGTTCGCGCTATTATTCCTCTCGTCTGCATCGTCGTCGTTTGTTGTCGCCGTATAATTCAGCGACCGAAACGCCAAAAACTTGGCAATCGACCGCGCTCTGTGCGCGGTATCTAATACTCTCGGCGCGATTTTTGTCGCCGGCGATCCAATCGAACGCACTGAACTCGCCATCACTTGTAAATGTTGCGATTGTTTCGACCCGTTGTTCCCACCGCCATTTCTACCACCACCGTTGTTCGATGAACTCAACTGAAAGCTCCACAACGCGGCGGAATAAATCTTCGCGTCCAAACTCTCCGGCCATTGAATCCGCCCGCTCACGTCGTGTTTCGCGCATTGCGAAAACAGCTGTAGAAATCCTGACTTCCAGAACACCGAACTTGGCAACGCGTCGAATAAACGATTCCAATCTCCGTTTTCTCCCTCGATCATTCGTTTATAAAATTTCACGTCCTCTTCGTTCCCTTGCTTATTTCGTAAATGTCTCGTCGGTAAAAAAGTCACCATAAACGCCAACGAGGTGAAACACTCCTCGGACCAAATGTTCTCCAGATTCTTCTTACTCGCTTCCCAAATCTCCTCGCTGCTCCCCAACTTGAAATACCTCCGACTGGCTCTCGCTAACGCCGAAATCGTCGACCGCCACTCTGCTAAAACCACTGGACCGTAGTATTCGTTCACCTCGCCTTGAGAAACGTGATTGACTTTATCCATTATTGGTTTCCAATCAATCTCTAAAACCTCATCCAACTGGCCCTCAAACACCGATAAGGTCGTTTTCGCTAAATTAGCCCATTTCGTGCGCGTTTTCAAATCGATTCTCATGTCGTTGTCCGCCAACGCCACCGCGAAACAATGATTGACCAGAGTAACAATGATGCGCACATCTTTCGTCGCCCGGAACGGTTTCGAGACTAAATGACTCCTCAATAAACTCGTGATGTCAAACACCGGAGAAGAAGAAGAAGAAGAAGTCCCTTTTGCTTCTTCCTCCTCCTCCTCCTCCTCCTCCAACGGCCGAGTGGACAAAGCTCGTAAACTGGCCACCGTTTCTAAACTTTCGATTAAACGTTCAAACCGTCGTGGATCTTCTTTCGAGATGGCCTCGGCGACTTCGTTCGGGAGGTACTCGTTCGCCACGTCTCGCCACGTGTGCGCTGTAGTAGCTGCTTTTTCGTTTGCACTCGCTGCTGTTTTCGCGATGGTTGATGTCGTCGTCGTCATTTCTTCTTCTTCTTCTTTCTTTACGCGCGCGTAAGCAAGTTGTGACGACGACGTTCCAACCTTCATTTTTCTTCGATCTTCTTCGATTTTTTTTTCGTCCTCTCTTGGGAAAAAAAGAGGGGAAAAGTCTCTCCGTGTGGAAAATACGCGAGAAAGAAGAAGGCGACGACGATTCAGACGACGACGATGTTTTTTCTCGTCGTTTACGTCGCTTTGCCTCCTCGAGCTTTGAACAGCTTCTCTCCTTCTCACTTTCTGCGGCGATGGTACTAACGAATGATGATGAGATGTGAAGCGAAGAGAAGGAGAAGAAGCGAGAGGAAGCATACAAAGAGTGTTTTCTCTAGGCGCGCGCGCTTCTGCCGTAGAGATATAAAAATGAAGAAAGTGAAGCGATATTTTTGCTTCGCAAAGGGAGGAGGTATATTTGAGGATGTGACTCTCGCTTTTGTTGTGAAAACTGACCTGTTTTGTTGCCAACATTTTTTTACTTTGCCTAAAACCGCTCATCTATTACTAACGCTACTGCTACTATTACTACCTGCTACCACTACTGATATTATTACAGAACTGTAAAAGAGTACCATTTTCCTGCACTCCGAATTTTGAGGCTAAAAATACAGCGCGGGAAAGGACGGAGGACGAAGAAGGCGAAAGCGCGTTCGTTTCAGCGTCGTCGCGGTGGTCGTCCTTGAGATTGAGCGCGCCGCGAGCGTAAAACTCGTACCCACTAATGCCGACGCTTGAGGAACCTCCTGCTTCTGATGCTGATGCTCCCGTCGCTTCTCCGAGCATCTTTCGTTTCGCGTCACGAGCGAGCGCGGAAGCGAAACACACGGCAAATTGCAACAGTTTCAAAGGAGAGGACGGACAGTCAGTCTCGCTACCGGAAGAAGATGGAAAGGCAAACAGAGAAACACGTTTGAAGAGAAGGCCCCATATTTTTGCATCGTCGCCAATTGTCTCTGACGATGAACTCGCTTTCCTAACGCGCTCAGTTTCGATGAATGTTTGCACGTATTGGAACAAAGTATGGTATTCTTCTTCTCCTTCTTCTATTATCAAACACCGGAGCGTCATCTTCACCATTGTCGAGAAGCACTCCACGTACCAGAAGCGCTGGACGATTGGATACGCCGGAAAGAGGTCCTTCTCGTTTTCTAAGGCGCACAGTGACGCCGCGAGGTAATCAGCTTCATCGCTCAAGAGTTTATATTCTTTATTTATGCTCTCTTGCGGACGAGGTAAATCTTGAAAAAGAAGACCGTTGTCCAGGTTGCGTTCTCTGACGTCGCCGCCGGCAGTCGAGCAAAGAGAGTGATCGATTAACGCATTCAAAACTATACTTTGTTCGTATGAATCATCCGAGCAATACCAAGAAGAGAGCGAAACATCGGTTTTGCCACCTTGATCGATGATTTGCGAATGTGAAACACCAAAGTCTTCTCGAAACATGGCAAAGGCGCATCGCGCAGCGGCGTAGCATCCAAACTGGCCTTTCCTCACCAATGCGCGCATGGCATTCTTTAATTTGTTTGCCGCGATGTGTGACTTTGCGGCTGCTCCACTAGCACCTCTCTGCTCTTCAAACGTAGCTAAAGCTCGATAACATTCTAAACATAATTCGTGAGCTTTCGGTAATCTCGACGTCGCCAAAGCGCACGCGTCGCGAGGTAAATTACCTTCTAGCAAGCACCGCACGGCTTTGTGAAGACCGCTATTGTTCCCATTACCTTGCATGGCTAAAAAACATAAAGCAGCTCGCTGATACTCTTCTCTATCGATAAACCGATTCGCTTGTTCGTTCTGACAAATATCATAAAGATCCTTGCCACCACTTGAAAGTATAGCGGGGAGCAAATCTGAATACACGGGACCATCCGTTTCTGTGAACAACTCGTACGTAGCACCATTCCAATCATCAGCATACATTGCCATAGCCGCTCGCTTTTCAGCAGAGCGTAAAGATGGAAACTGGAACTCGGGAGTTTTTTTCCTTTGCTGCTGGTCGTTCGCGACGATGCTCTGAGTTTGTTTTCTCTCTTCTTCCTCTTTTCTCGATTTGACGCGCATAATTTCCAACATCCTTCTCGTCGATTCTGGTTTTTCGTACAACGCGTTCCCTTCGGGCCCGTACGCAAAATTTGCGTCTGACTTATCATCTCGGTACGTGTCGTCAATTAGCGTCAAAAGCTCGAGGGCTTTAGATTCGGAAACTTCGGCACCTTTAGCCGTCGATTCCCACGGTTCGGTTTTAAATAACGACTGCGCTTTTGACGGTTTGGGAGCCGTAGTCGTAGAAACGTGACCGGTGTGTCCAGAATTCGCCGCGCGAGATTCGCGCTTCACCGCACCTTTCTCAACTGTCGGTACTCCTTCTCTCTCTGTCTTCACCGTTTTTGCTTCGCCGTCATTACATGTGGCCTCTTCATCTCGAGCGATAGGACTTCGACTCTGACGAAACGGTAGAGGAGATGGTTTCTCCTTTTCGTACATCGCACACTGGTTACCCATATCTGGCGAGCGTCTGAAATCGTTCACGTCGGCGATTCGAATGGTTTGGTCGTCTCCACCACTGAAAAGGATGCCGCGCTCGCTCTCCGTTTTCGAGTGAGATGCGTAATTACGCAGCGCCCGAACGCGGCCTCGATGTCCTCGAAAGACTGCACGCAAAGACACTTCAGAAGACGAATGCACGTCACCGACGGTATAGATGCGCACGAGACCATCTGCATTAGCGCACGCGAGACACGTGTCCTCTTTTTCATCTTTACACCACTCCAATCGGGTAACGCTTTGCCGGGCTCTCGGCACGACGTGTGAAATCTTGCCAGTAAATTCTGAAGAAGCGTACTCTTTAGCGTGTGAGCGCACGAACACACAACCATCGCTTGAGGATGTTGCAACGGCGACGCTAGTATTTGACACGTACTTCCCGTCGTCGTCACACTTTATATCGGTGATATCTGTCGAATGCGAGGTCGTATCCTCCCACCGAAATTTCAAAATCGCGTTGTGATTCTCAAAGCAAGTCAGATACCCGTTCGAATAGCCAACGATGAACGCAGACGCGCTTTGCGTATATCCAAATCGCGATATCGTGACATCTTTTGATTTAAGGCGACTCGCACGTTCTCCTCCATCATCTTCTCCTTCTCGGATCGCCGCCGAAATGTCGAGATATGGTTCAGGCGCGTCAGATTTGTCGTCGAAGAATCCAGGAAGTCTTCGCCAATACCATAACTCTCCGGTTTCGCTCAGCGTAACGATGACACTTTCTTCGTTTATGGTGTTGTTCATTTTCTCGAGTGAGGGAACGATTTCTATTTGCATCACCGCACCGCGGTGTTTTTGAGGGAAAAATCGCATTTTTTTCTCTTCTCTCGTCAATTTA
>Ga0114997_10004862_pt1 | contig 10363 bp, 5 predicted proteins | sample ArcticOcean_MG_C_2_FD_87045 | JGI IMG/M metagenome (GOLD analysis project Ga0114997, IMG submission 87045) | Marine microbial communities from western Arctic Ocean - ArcticOcean_MG_CB4_136 | ecosystem: Environmental > Aquatic > Marine > Oceanic | place: Arctic Ocean: Canada Basin | collected... | reverse complement strand
TCATTCAATCATACCACTTTCAAACCATCATACCATCGTCATACCAAAATCACACAATCTTAGAAACATATGTTTCTAAGATATGTATTTTACAGTCAGTTAGTTTTAAAAAACCATCATAGTAATAGTGTTCTCGAAAGGGTTGTGTTATAATCCACCAGCCGTTTCTATCCGCGCCGCGTCTTTGAATAACTTTTCATTCTCCTCCCCTGCTTCGTGCGTTGGACTGAACCCGACTTCCGTGTGCTTGCCTTCGATATCCGCAAACGCGTTGGCCGGGATTTGCAAGTTGCCCATCTTCTCTCTTCGGCTTTCGCTCTCTTTTTCCGCTTTTCGCAAGACTTTGGATAAGTCGTCGTAGCCTTTCTTCGCGGCAACTTTTTTTGGCGTGCGGCCTTTGTTATCGACCAAGGAGGCATCCGCGCCTGCTTTGACTAAAATGGAGACGGCGTCTTCGTACCCGGCGCCGGCGGCGACGTGCAACGCGGTTTGCCCGGAACTGTCGACGAAATCAATCGCGTCGTCAAATCTCGAGCTTCGCGTATCCGCCGTGCTACTCATTTCCTCCTGTATTCTTCTAAACTGTTTCAAGATGATTTGTAAACTCTCGATTCGACCTTTCTTTGCGGCGGAGTGTAAACACGTGGCGCCTTTGCGGTTGCGCGCGAACGCGTCGATTTTGCTCTCTTTGAACAGCTTCGTCAACGCCTGCGCGTGACCACCTCGAGCGGCGTAATGTAACGGTTTCTCGTCGTTTTCGTTGCACCCAACGTTCGGGTCGGCTTTGAACTTCAACAAAGTGCGCATGCAATCCACTCTGCCTTTACTCGAGGCCTCTAACAAAGGCGTCCATCCGAGTTGGTCGTACTCGTCCTTCACTTTGTCTTCGGTGATGACTTCGTTCGCGTCGCCCCCGAGTTCTAACAGCGCTCTCAACTCCGACGGATCGTCCACGCGCACCACGTCTGAAATCGGGTGCACATCTTTCTTCAACTTTTGAAGTCTTTTCTTGCGAAACTTATCCTTTGGTTCGCAATCCATCCCAAAGTCCTCCACCGGTTCCTTCTCCTTTTCGTCTTCGGAGGATCCCTCGTCGTCGTCGCTGTCTTCTTCGCTCCCGCTCGAATCCGAATCCGAGTTGTTCTTTTTCTTCTTCTTCTTCTTCTTTTCTTTCTTCTTCGGCGGAGGAGGATTGTTCCACGCGAAACTCTTCTTCTCGCCTGGATTTTCCACCCCTAAACCTTTCATCTTCGTCTCGAGCGAGGCGTCGCCTTGCACCGGATCGACGTCGTACCCGCCCCCAGACTTCATGGCGCCGATAGCGGTAAAGAATTTCCCGTCTTTATCCATCGTCGTTTGATGCGTGTTACTCCCGTCTTTCTTCGTCGCGTTCCAATCCGGTGCCGGTGGTCGATGGTGTTCTTGCATTTTTTTCGCGTTTTGTATCGCCAACTCTTTCTCCGTCAGCGTTTTCCCGTACTCGTTGCCGGTGATTTTCTGGTACGCAGAGGCTGCCGCGGAATTGACCGTGTCTTTGATGTCCGAAAATTTCGATTTGTTGTCCTCTTCGTTGCGGCCTGGGATCTGTTTATAATAATAATAAAAAAAGTCGTTAGTATTAGAACACGACGATGAGTCGTCGTCGTCGGAAGTTTTAAACAACAACACAGTAGAAGGACTACTCTGCTGCGCGCATGGAATCGTACGAATGAAACATATAGGAATGAATGAAAGAAAGAGAGAGAATTGGATGCCCCATGTTTTACAAAACAACGCACGAAGAAAGACGACGACAGAATATAAAAAACACGCGCAAACACAACAACGCCTTCTTACTCACCTTTGCGGAGTCCCCGACCTTTTCGTATTGGCCCATTCCAAACATTATTATTGTTTTATGAGTAGTAGTAATATATAATAAAGAGTAGTCACAACAACACCAACAAATTTGTGTGTGTCAATTTGATGTGTGATTTTTATCAGAGGAGCTCTTTGACAGTTTGAGGAATTTGGTGTAAAAAGAAAAAAAAAAAGGGAGAAAAAAAAATCAAACCAAAAAGAGCCTCCAGAGAAAAGTTCGTTATAAAAGATACCAGTATGGATACTACTACTAAAGCACATCATGAAGAAGAAGAAGAAGAAGATATAATACTGTTCTTTGGACGACTGCCGACTCCGGGCAAGTGCAAGACGAGACTGGCGAAAGATTTGATGATTTTGGTGAACGAAGAGGAGGAGGAGGACGAGGGAAGAAGAAGGAGAAAGGGTGAAACGATGGCGGCGAGATTGTACGAGTTTTGCGTGGAGAGAGTTTTGAGAGGATTTTTCTTGGGGAAGGAGATTCGTGAAAATGTGCGTACTCCTACTCCTACTCCTACGCCTACTCCTTGTCGTCGTCGTTCTGACGGGGAGATGAAGAAGTTTCTCCGATTGGTGTTTTACGTCGCCGAAAAGGAGGAGGTTGAAAAAGTGCGAGAGTGGTTGGAGAAGAAAAATCTTCTTTTCTTTGGAGACGACGACAAAGACGACAAAGAAGAAAAAAAAGGAGTCTCCTGGAGGAGGAGGAGGACAGAAATCGAAGTCAAAGCGCAAGATGAGAGAACGAACGATTTAGGATTGAGAATGATACGCGCCATAAACGACGAGATCTCTTCTTATGCGAGTAGTCCAGAAGATTTAGGTGAAAGTCGTCGCCGCGTCTTTCACGTGGTCGGGACGGATTATCCGGACGCCTCTTGGGAACGGTTAGAAGAGAGCACAAAGAGGATGCGAGCATCGACAACGACGCGTGACGCAGGAGAAAGAGAGGAGGACGGCAATCCCCTGATGAATGACGCTCCGAAAATAGGTTTCGGGAAAGCCGAAGATGGCGGGTTTTGGTACCTGTCGACGACGTGTAGACTTAGCGAGAGTTTGTTCGGGAGCGAGGAGGAGAAATTGGTTCGGTGGAGCACGAATCACACGTTAGAAGACGCCAAAAATGCGGCAAGGAAAGTTGGGATGGTCCCACACGTGGAAGATTCGTGCGATCCTTTGTACGATATAGATACTCTAGAAGATGTTAGAAATTGGATGATTGCGACGACGACGAAGAGGAAGGAGGAGAAGTCGAGCAAAGTAGAAGAAGACGAGTTTACGAAACTTGTCGGGGAAGTTGTTTGAATGCGTTGACATGAATTCAAAGTTCGGCGCATAGAATGGCAGCATAATAATATACAATCTACTACTGAGTCTAATTCGCTTTCCCTCGCAAATCTAAAAGTGATTTCACGCCAAATACTTTTTCAATACCCTTCTCGAACGCGTCCACGGAAATTTCCGGCGGCTTTGGAAACCATTTTTTATTCACGAGACGTTTGACTCTCGGAAACTGGTCTTGTCGTCGCGCCATGACGCTCAAAGCGACCAAGGAAAGCGCGCCTAGCAAGCAAAAGAACGCAAAGTTAATCACGCCTGATACCGCGTGTAAAGGGAAATATAAAAGATACCTCCAAAACTCTAAATCTTCGCGCTCGCCACCGATGGGAACAGTCACCATCATTTTCGGTTCCGAACGCCATCCGCCGTGGACGTTCGCGCCGTTCCCGGGCGAAAGCTTCATGATTTTAGAAGTCAAACCAATCTCGACTTTCCTGTGAGGCTCGTGCGCTTTCAACGTGATGCTATAAGTTGGTCCGCACTTGATGTTATCGTTGTGAAAACTAACGTCGCGGTCTAAATCGTCGTCGTCGACGAAACAATCCTCCGACGTTGGTTCTTGGTTGACTCGCATGACGAACGCGTTACTGGTTCGAATGGCTGTTCGGATATCAAACCCAGACTCCTCGGTTATTTCTTGATCGAATTCGCACAGGACGGTGAAATATCTAGACAGATAGATCGGATACGCCGACGACGATCCTTTTGCCGGTTTCTTCAATCGCAACCACCCGACGGCTTGGCCTTTGGGATATCTCAAAGGATCCGCGTCTTCCTTTTCTCTCCGTTTAATGCGATCCGCGAGGTGTTTCTCTCGAGACGTCAACGCCGCCACTCGTCTCACGCGCGATGCGAAGGAATCCACGACGAATAACGAGCCGCCTAAAGGCGCTAAGGCAATGTCGTTCGGCGCACCGAGACACGCTCGGAATCCGTACCCGTCCGGGAAAGTATTTTTGATGCCAAAACCCATGGATGTGGACGCTAACTGACTGGCTATCTTACATCCATCGTTGGTGACAAGCGTGGAGACTCGTGTTTCTTCGATGCGGTAATGCGCGGAATGATCCGTCCATTTCGTGGTGGTGGTAGAGGCGGCGGATGAAGCGCTTTCCTCTTGCACTTTAGATAAACTCACGACCCGAATAGTTTGTCCGTGTAACTCTGAAACGAATAGATACAACCCGTCTGGGTGGACAAAAATCCCTACCGGGTGGTCAAACGCGCACTCGTCTAATTCTAAGCTCTTCGTACCCCATTGGTTCTTTCCGTTGCCGCTGTATCGTCGATTACTGTTCCCGTACCCGATGTTCGCGCTACTTCCGGATCGATGACAATCTATCGTTTTCGATTTCCCGTTACCGGCAATCGTGTACGTTTCCCCGGTAGCTATGACTACGGCACGAATGCGATTGTTCCTCGTATCCGCGACGTACAAAATCTTCCCGTCCGGCGAAGGCGCGATCCCGCTCGGTTCGTTAAATAAAACTTTCGACTTGTCTTCGCTGTCTCGAAATCCACCTTTGGAGTAACTGTTCACGTTCCCTTTGTGCGAAAAGTTCTCGTCGTTGGTGTCGTCCCCGCCTTCCCCGGTGATCCATTCCTCGGTCAACTCGTACTCGGGGGATCCTTTGTTGTGGTTGCTCACCAACGCGAAAACTGCGTTTCGCTTTTTACACGCAAAGTATACGCCCTTCAATTTATGCGTCGACTCGTCAGTGTGGACCACGATGCCGCTCACGTCTCTCACACCTAACCCGTTCTGGAGCACTTTAGTTGTCTCTAACGTTGCCGCCACGTATTCATTGTTACTACTACTACCACCACTACCACTACCACTATCGTCGCTATTCTTTCTAGTCCCGAAATAATTTCTCTCTCGATTATTCCGAGCGATTTGCTCCTCGGATAAATCTCTCGTGTTTGCTTCGTACAACGTGCCTCGGTGTCCCGCTACGCGGTAGATGCTCTCGTCGAGTTTATCCACGATAAATATCGTCTGCCCATCCGAAGTCGCGGTAATCGGCCCCGGAATTCGAATGATTTCGTTACTATATCTACTATTTTTCTTCCCATTCTTCTTCTTCTGTGTTTGTTCTCCTCCTTCTTCGTCTCTCTCCCCGACAAACTTGAATTCTATCGTCCTCACCGCGTGTTTCGTCTTTTTCGCGATATCAATCGCTCTCACTTTCCTATTCTTCCCATCAATCACGAAAACCTTATCCTCCGTCGCCGCTACGTACAACGGACCTGAAAATCTCGACACCGCGCCGTAACCGTCCGCGTATCCCGCGTGACACGAACCGCCGATCGTCGTCACGTCTCCCGGCACCTCGTCCTCTATCTTCGCCGCTCGATTCCAAGCGTACGGTTTCACTTTCCCGTTACACGTTATCCCACCGTGTATTAGCGCGTTTTGTGCCGTCGCGGACGATTTTAACGACGCGTCCGACTCGAAATCCAAATCGAACCGTTCCTCTCTCCTGTTCAAATACTTATACCTGTCCGGCGGAGGAGGAGACGAAGGAGGAGTTTGAGGCCTTTTGGAAACAGACAAAGATCCGAAATGTTGTTTCCTCGCTCTTGTCGTACTCGCCGCTGTTTCTTTTCCTCCTCGTTCCGCCTTCGCGAACAACAGCGCGCAACTTTTACTGCCGCTCGTCGTCCAAGACGTCATCATCATCGTCATCGAGAAGAAGAAGAATACAAAGACAAAGAAACTCGTCTTCGTCCTCCTCCTCTTCGTCGTAAAACGCAACATTTTTGTTGCACTCATCATCATCATCGTCTCATCAACAAGCGTCGTCGCAAAAGCGCTGCTCTGATGAAACTCTCTCCCTCTCTCTCTCTCTTTCGCTTTGTGGTCTTCGTCTTCTTCTCGGGAGGAAAAGGAAAAGGAGCAGAGACGATGGTCGTTTAAAGTGGTGTATTCATCATCGTATCTCTGCTTTTCTGCGCGTTTTTTAGTGAGGCAAAATCTCTCAAGTTTTCCCCATAAAAAGAACTTACCACTCCGACCCCCGCAAGAAGGAAAAGATGAACAACTGCTCGTGACGCTCTTTTGCTCTCTCTCTCTCGAAAAACGAGAAAGCAACACACTCTCTCTCTCTCTCTCTCACGTCTCTCTCTCTCTAAAATGGGCGGTGGTAGCAAGAATAAAAGTCGCTCATCGAGTAGCACCATTGCTTCGAAAAGGGATTTGGACAAATTTCGGGAGATTTGTACACTCGCGAGAATAGATTTCGAGAGGAACCGAGAGACGTTTTCTACCTCTTTGTTGAAGAAATCGAGACGAGAGAAATTGCTGGACATTTATGCGGACGTGGAGCATTTATTGAACGCGAAACGAGTCAGAGAGGCGGAGAAACCGAGGAATTTGCTGAGGAAGAAGTGTTTGCAATATTTCTACGGCGGGTTGGAAGAGGAAAGAGGCGGAGGCGAAGAAAAGGAAAAGGAAAAGGAGGAGGAGAAAAACAGGAAAGAAGAAACGAGGAATGATGAAACGTTTGAAGACAGAGAGAAGAATGAAGAGGAGAAGAAGAAAGTATCGATGGAGTTGAAAAGAGCGAGAGTGAAGAAACCGAGCCGGTTTGATCAAAGCGAAATGGGCGCTTTGGTTGAAGCGGCGGGGGGCGGGACGACGAAGGTCGCGCCGCCGCCGCCGCCGCCGGCCTTGGTTGGAGTTCCGCATGGACTACCTTCTTTTCACACGCAACAACAACAACAGCATCAACATCAAATGATGATGATGATGCCACCGTATCAGATGCAGCAGCAGCAGCAACTTTTTTATGGTCAACATCTGCAGCAACAACAATATCAGCATCAGGCGTATCCGATTGGAATGAGCGGGTATCAAATGCCGCCGCCGGTTCTCACGAGGCAACCGCTCGGGATGCCACCGATGAGCGTCATAAGCGGACAAGCGCAGTACCCGTCACCACCGCCGCCGTTGCAGCAGTTTCAGGAACAACAGCCGTTGCGGTTTGGCGTGCCCTCTGCGTTAGAAAGTAGATTGACCCCCGGTGATAGTAATAGAAAGAGAGACCGCGGAGGTATAGCGATGGATGACGATTTGTACTCGAAACAAAACAAGAAGAAACGCGAGCAGAGATTTAGTAATAACGAGCATTACGGGGAAGAGATTGAGCGACCGAAGTCGGTCACGCGGACAGATTCACCTCGAGGAGAAGTGACCATGGCTGAATTGAAAACCGGGAACAAACGCGCGGTGGGAACGAATCAGTCCCTGACAAAAGCGTACATGCGCCTGACCTCAGATCCAAAAGCTTCGGATATTCGCCCTCCGGCGGTTTTAAAAATAGCCTTGGCGTTAGTAGAAGAAAAATGGAAGAGTCGAGAATGGACGTACGATCAGTTAAAAGAGCAATTAAAGTCGATCAGACAGGATTTAACCGTGCAGCACGCGAAGGGCCCTTTGGCGGTTTCCGCGTACGAGACGCACGCGAGAGTTGCTCTAGAGCACGACGATTTAGCCGAGTATAACCAGTGTCAGACAGTCCTTAAAACGTTGCACGAACGGTACATCAATGAAGAGAAGTTTAAAGACTCTCGAGGTGAGTTTGCGGCATATAGATTACTCTACGCGTTGATTGCGGACGAAACGGCCAAGAATGGTCGCCAACTTTTCACGGAGATGATTGATTTGACCGAAGAGAACATCGAGCACGACTTTGTGAAACATGCTTTAGAAGCTATTGTTTCAGTGAAAGGTTCAGATATTGTCAAATATTTCAAGCTTCGGAAAACAGCACCAAATTATAATTGGAACTTGATGCAAAAGCACGCGAATCGATTGCGCGGGCACGCGTTGTTGGCGTTGTGTTCCAGTCACCGCCCAACGATTCCTGTTTCATTCTTTACGACGACGTTAGGTTTTGAGAACGAAGAAGAAACAATGGAGTACTTGAAGAGCGACGAAATCAAAGCCGTACTTATCGAGAAACAAGGCGAAACTCCGCTGGTGGATTGTAAAAACACGCAGACGGCTCTGTTGTGACATGTATATTTTTACGCACGCATACACACAAACAAACACACACACACACACAGTTTCCCTTTTTTTCGCGTACCTCTCTTTCACTTAGGCGTCGCTGGTGATGAACACAGTCGCACCAGCGATGACGAGCGCGATGATGAGAAAAGGTAAACAAAAGCTCAAACCGCGCCTCGCTCGCTTACTTAATTGGAATTTTCCTCTTCTCTTCTTTTCTTCTTCTTCTTCTTCTTCTTCTTCTTCTTCTTCTCCTCTTCCTCTTCCCTTTCCTATTTCGTCGTCTTTTGATGAATTCCCGGTAACCCATGTTTCGACGGTGTGACACTCGCGCCAACTCAGCGCCGTCACCGCGATGGCTAAAAACATATCCACGCCGTAGTGCGTTTGATCCAGCGCTTCTTTACACGACGCGTGTAATACGGCTAAAAACACGACGAAACTACCCAGAGATATACCGTGCGTTGCTAAGCACAAGAAGCCAGACATGTATATGACACCGTGTCCGGAGAAGATCAAATCGTTGCACCCACCAGTTCCACGAATTCGACTCGATCCGTATTCAATTAAATGCCAACCGTCTTCGTATTGCCTCGGCGCGTCCGAAAATTGACGGTTGTAACACCCGGGCTTTGGATTTGGTACCACGGTGAGCATGAATGACACCACGCGAATGGCGCGCGCTAACGCAATCGTCGCGCACGTTCGAGCTGCAATCCCAAAAACACTTCTTTCTCGACATGTTGAGCTACTACTACTATTAATACTACTACTAATATTGATGCCGCTTGCAATTTGCTCTTCCGCCGGCGAGAAAGCGGCGTTAGGTGATTTGTCCACAAACCTTCCCGCGCGTTTTTCTCCGCGCTCTTCGTCTCTACTGTTACTGCGACTATTTTCACTACCGTTCAACGGTCGCTCGTCTCTCGAGAGCGCCTTTTGATGATCGGTGTTCTTCTTAAAAAGCATCCTAACCAAACCTTCGCCTTCGCCGCCGAGCGTCGGTCCCAACACGCCTAAAATTACCCACGCGCCGAAATGCAAAGTCGTCCATCCGGGAAACGTACCACAAAACAATTCCGACAAAGCTCTCGACGTCTCGCACCCGCGACGCAACCATTGATACAAGTTATCTTGCAACGACGTGTACACAAACTTATTCTCGTCCAAATGCGTAATCAGCGCCACGCACACGTTTTCCGCCAACAATTGCGCGACGACCAACCCAGCGAATAAAAGCATCTTCATCGCCGGATACACCTCCCGTTCCCAGTTATACAAAGACATGGATAACAAAACCACTAAACTTACGACCGTTGTCACCATATAATCTAAAATTCTAGTCCCGGAAACTTCCACGGACGCTCTCAATATCGGCGGAAACGCGGTCAATAAAGTCAACGCGGTCAAAGTCCGTCTCCTCTCCGCGCGGAAGTATCTCACGATTTTTTTCGGCACCGACGACGAGAGCGATTCTTCCCTTAAGTTCTTCCCTCTTCCATTCCGTGTGTTCCTTCTTTTCCCGTCCTCTTCTTCCTCCTCCTCTTCCTCTTCTTCCGATGTGCTTCTCGCCTTTCCTCCTCCGGTCTTTAAGTGTCTCATTAACGACCACGAATTTCTCGCCGTCGTCTGGACAATCTTATTAAACCTGTCTCTCAAGGAGTTTCGTCTGCCTCTTCCTCCTGTATCCTCCAAATCCTCCTCCTCCTCCTTCAGAACGACTTCTTCTTCTTCTTCTTCGGTGGTGGTGGTGGTGTCGAAAGACGACAGCTCTCCTCCTCTTCCTCCTGCCACCATCATCATCGTCTCTTCACCAACAGTTTTATTATGGAGCAAAAAGCGCTTGATTTTTGTATCTAAAAAGTCACTTTTGAGATACAAAAAAATTTGACTGAAACTCCAGTCTTTTTTCTTCACTCGTCGTAAAAGCAAAAATAAAAATGTTTACATCCACTACGATCAATTCACCATCGGTAGTATCATCATCGGTATTAGCGTCAACCACGACGCGCGTTGCGGCGAACAGCAAAGCCTCCTCCTCCTCTTCGAGAGGAGCAAAAACACAACTTTTCAAAGTTCGCGCGGAACCGGCGAAACCGAAATTGAAGAAAGCGGTACGTTTTACAGTTGTTGTTGTGATGACCAATTATT
>Ga0114997_10004861_pt1 | contig 10363 bp, 10 predicted proteins | sample ArcticOcean_MG_C_2_FD_87045 | JGI IMG/M metagenome (GOLD analysis project Ga0114997, IMG submission 87045) | Marine microbial communities from western Arctic Ocean - ArcticOcean_MG_CB4_136 | ecosystem: Environmental > Aquatic > Marine > Oceanic | place: Arctic Ocean: Canada Basin | collected... | reverse complement strand
TGAACTGGAATTAATAAAGTTAATACTAAGATAATTTTAATAATTTTTATCATTTTAATGATATTATTATATCTATTATAATTTAATGATTCTACATTCAGAAAATAAAAATAACCAAGTTAAAAGTGGATTGTATGTTATTGCCACACCTATTGGAAACTTGGGTGATATTACTCTTAGAGCAATAGAGATACTAAAAAAATCAGACTATATATTGTGTGAGGATACAAGGGTCTCAAAAAATTTATTAGGAAAGTATGATATTAAATCAAAACTAATTTCAAACCATAAATTTAACGAAAAAAAAAACTTATCAAAAATTATTGAAATATTAAAAATGAACTGTGTTGTATCCCTTATATCGGATGCAGGCACTCCATCAATATCTGACCCTGGAGTAATATTAATAAATGAATGTCTAATTAACAAGATTGATATTTTTCCCTTACCTGGAGCATCAGCAGTAACTTCAGCCGTTTCTATTAGTGGATTCTCAGAAAAATTTTTCTTTTATGGTTTTTTCCCAGAAAAGAATAATGATTTAAAAGAAAATCTTGCCCTTCTATCAAATCTGGATAGCTCAATTGTATTTTTTATTTCACCAAGAAAATTTAACAAGTCTGTAGAGTTTATAAAAAAAAACTTTTCTGGAAGAAAAATATTGGTATGTAGAGAAATGACAAAGTTCTATGAAGAGTACATAAGAGCAGATGTTGATGTTCTTGAACGCTTTAGAGCTGATCCTAAAGGAGAATTAACAATTGTAATTTCTGAAAAACAAAAAGTAAAAAAAGCATCGATAACCTTAAAAGAATCTGATAAAGAAAATATTGAAAAAATGATTAAGAAACTAAGCATAAAAGATATAACGGACTTAATTAGTCAATATAGCAATGTTCCTAAAAAAGAAATTTATAATTATTGTTTAAAGTTAAAAGATGAAAAATAAAACTATTTTTATATTTTTTATATTTTTTATATTTTCTGGATGTGTTGGCACAGGTTCAAAAGGAATTTTTGGTACTGGTGTTAGCATAGCTTTAGACCCAAGATCACTAGGAACACAAATCGATGATTCAGTTATGCAAAAAAATTTATTAGCAAGGTTAATAATGAGAGACAAAAGTTATTTACTATCTTTGAATACAAAAGTTTTAGATGGTAGAATTTTTTTAACTGGAAAGATCGAAAACCCAGAAGAAAAACTATATATCACTAAGTTAGCATGGGAAACTCTTGGTGTGAGATCAGTTAGAAATGATATAAAAATAAAAGAAGTTTTTAATTTTAGGCAGTCTGCAAAAGATTTATTAATTACGTCACAATTACGCACAGCAATAATATTCAATAAAAAAATTAAAGCCACCAACTATCAAATAGATACTTATAAAAAAAAGATTTTTATCTATGGGATTGCTCTTACATCGGAGGAGAGAAGAGAGATAATAAATGAAGCAAAAGAGATTCTTGATGTTGAAGATGTAATAGCAAGCATTGTATTAGTTAAAGATTTAAGAATTCAAAAAAATTAGTTTTTATTATTATATTTTATCACGCCGGCTGAATAAGCGGCAACAGATGCTAAATTTAATATATCTGAAGTAGAAGATCTTAAAGGTGCAATTTCAATAGGCTGAGCTAAACCAATCAAAAGAGGACCGATAACTTTTGCGCCACCCAACTCGCGCATCATTTTATAAGATATGGCTGCACTGTGTTGTCCGGGCATAATAAGTATGTTTGCATTCCCAACTATTTCAGAAAATGGATATAGCTCTTTATACTGATCATTTAAGGCCACATCTGGCTGCATATCGCCATCAAATTTAAAATCTACATTTTTTTCTTTTAATATGTTTACTGCATTTTTTATGTGCCTAGTCCTACTTGTCAAAGGCTGACCAAATGTAGAATGAGAAACAAAAGCTACCTTTGGTTCAAAACCAAATAGTCTTACAACTCTAGCAGAAGAAATCGCTATTTCTGCTAATTGCTCAGAACTTGGATATTCATGAACACTTGTATCCCCTACAAAAACAGTTTTTCCTTTATTTACAATCATATTAAGGCCAAACATTATTTCTCCAGGTCTTGGATCAACTACTTTAGTGATTTTTTCTAATGAAGATCCGTATCTTCTTGTATTACCAGTTACTGCTCCATCAGCATCCCCACAAGAAACCATGCAAGAGGCCCAGATTACCCGGTCATTTCTTACCATCCTGTCACAATCTCTTTCAAGCAAACCTTGTTCTCTTTGCATTTTTTGAAATAGAAAATTTACATATTTTTCTCTTTTTTGTTTATCTGTCGAATTAGTAATTTCTATATCTAAATTTTCACTATAACCAATTTCCTTTAGTCGTTGTTTAATATTTTCTTTTTTTGCAACCAAAATAGGAATTCCTAAACCAGTATTTTTAAAAGCAATTGCTGCTTTTAGTGTATTTTCATCTTCACCATCTGCAAAAACAATTCTTTTTTTTCTCTTTTTAATTTGAGTATTTATACCTTGCATGATTGTTACAGAGGGATCTAATCTTTGTTTAAGCTGTTCTTTGTATACTTCAAAATCTTCTATATTTTTTCTTGCAACACCACTATCCATTGCTGCTTTTGCAACAGCAACAGGAATTACACTAATTAATCTTGGATCAAAAGTTGAAGGTATAATATATTCTTTACCGTAATGAGGTCTATCACCACCCATTGCAGCAACAACTTCATCAGGAACATCTTCTCTTGCTAGAGCAGCTATGGCATTTGCAGCCGCAACTTTCATTTCTTCATTTATGGTTTTTGCTCTAACATCTAAAGCTCCTCTGAAAATATATGGAAAACCAAGTAAATTATTTACCTGATTTGGATAATCTGATCTACCAGTTGCAATAATTGCATCATCACGAACTTCTTGAATTTCTTCAGGAGTAATTTCAGGGTCAGGATTAGCACATGCAAAGATTATTGGGTCTTTAGACATTTTTTTTACCATATCTTTTGACAAAGCACCTTTAGCAGATAATCCTAAAAAAACATCTGCACCTTCAATAGCCTGATCTAAACTTCTATTTTTTGTTTCAATTGCATGAGCTGACTTCCATTGATTTAAATTCTCTCTTCCATGATAGATAACCCCTTTTCTATCAACCATGGTTAAATTTTCTTTTGGCACACCACTATTTTTAAATAAATTAGCACAAGCCATTGCAGATGCTCCAGCTCCATTTACAACAACTTTAATTTCTTTTATTGATTTTCCAGATATATCAAGTGCATTAATTAGTGCAGCAGTAGTAATAATAGCAGTACCATGTTGGTCATCATGCAAAACTGGAATATCTAAAATTTCTTTTAGTTTTTCCTCTATAATAAAGCAGTCAGGTGCAGCAATATCTTCTAGATTTATACCACCAAAGCTTGGTGCAAAATTTTTTATACTATTAATTATTTCATTTGTATCATTACAATCAATTTCTAAGTCTATAGAGTCTATATCAGCAAATCTTTTAAATAATACTGCTTTACCTTCCATTACTGGTTTGGCCGCTAAAGCTCCAAGATTTCCCATTCCTAGAATTGCCGTGCCATTACTTATTACGGCCACCAAGTTACCTTTGGTTGTATAATCATAAGCTGCATCAGGATTAGCTGCAATTGCTCTAACAGGTGCTGCAACTCCAGGAGAATAGGCTAAAGCCAAGTCTCTTTTTGATGTCATGGGTTTAGAGGAGATAATCTCAATTTTACCAGCCTTATTACCATTATGAAAATCGAGAGCCTCTTTATCAGTGTAGTGATCAATTTCTGTTTTTTTCATTAATGATAATTAGCTATACAAATGGAGCAATTTTAAGACTAATATGATTTATGAATCTTATTAAGTCAACAGGGACATTTAGCTTTTTTACTCTGATTAGTAGAATACTTGGCTATATAAGAGACATATTGATTGCAATATTTCTTGGAACAGGCCCTCTTGCTGATGCATTCTTTGTAGCATTTAGAATTCCCAACACATTTAGAAGACTTTTTTCAGAAGGAACATTTAATGCTGCATTTGTCCCTAGTTATGCCTCTGAACTTTCTCAAGGAAAAGATCAGTCTGATAAATTTGCAAACAATGTATTCAATCTATTAATCTTAGGTTTATTTTTTATAGTTGTAGTTGTTGAGATTTGTATGCCTATTTTCGTATTCTTGATAGCACCAGGGTTTGATGGAGATAATCAAAAAATGGAATTAGCAATTAATTTAACAAGAATAACGTTTCCTTTTTTATTTTTTATAAGTTTGGCATCTTTCTTTTCAGCAATTTTAAATTCACATAATAGGTTTGCCATTGCTTCTTCAGCCCCAATAATCTTAAATATTATGTTAATTGGAGTTTTATTTTATGGAAAATTTTTAAACGACCAACTTGTTTATTATTTGTCTTATGCGGTCACTTTATCTGGTGTTATTCAATTAATATTTTTGTATATTTTTGTAAAAAGATTTTATTTACCTAAAGTTACTTTTAAAATTAAAATAGATGAAAAAGTAAAAATTTTTTTTAAAAAATTACTACCGAGTATATTTTCTTCTGGTGTAACTCAAATTAATATTTTCGTTGGAACTATTATAGCATCATTTCAAGCAAGTGCTGTTTCTTATTTATATTATGCAGATAGAATTTATCAAATAAACTTAGCTATTGCTGGTATCGCTATAGGAACAGTTATTTTACCACAACTTTCAAAGTACATTCAAAATGATAAAAAAGATGAAATAATATTAATTCAAAATAAGGCACTAGAATTAAGCTTATTTTTAAGTATTCCTGCTGCTATCGCTCTTTCAATTGCTTCTGAAGAAATTATTTCTGCTTTATTTGGTTACGGAACGTTTGATGAAAATGGAGTTAAGAATTCTGCAAAAGCTCTTTTTTACTTTAGTTTAGGTTTGCCTGCATTTTCTTTGATAAAAGTTTTTTCAAGTTTTTTCTTTGCGCGTCACAATACTAGAATTCCATTTTACATATCTTTAATTTCAGTTTTATTAAATATCACAATTAGTATTTTTTATTTTAAAAGCATTGGATTTATTATTATTCCTATCGCAACAACTATTTCTTCATGGTTTAATTCAATTTTGTTATTTATTTTTTTAAAAAAAAATAATTTATTTAATTTCAATTTTTTATTTATAAGTAGATTTGTAAGAATTTTGATAGCAGCAGGCTTAATGGGAATATTTTTTGATTACTTAATTAACTTTTTTGACACGAATTTGGCTTATGCGCAAAATTTTAAAGCAGGTTATTTAATTGGTGTAGTATTATTAGGATTTATTTCTTATTTGTTAATAGCGGCCTTGATCAAAGCTTTTAAAGTTAGTGATATTAAACTAAAGTATTAAATTAATGAATAAAAAAATTTTTTCAGGTGTTCAACCAACGGGAAATCTCCATCTAGGAAATTATTTAGGAGCAATTAAAAATTTTGTAGAATTAAATAATAAAAAAGATAATGAGTGTATTTTTTGTGTGGTAGATCTTCATGCAATTACCGTCAAACAAGAACCAAAAGAATTAAAGAAAAATATAAGAGAAACAGCAGCTACATTTATTGCTAGTGGGATAGATCCTAAAAAAAGTATTATTTTTAATCAATCAATGGTTTCTGCCCATTCTGAGTGTGCCTGGATTTTAAGTTGTGTTTCAAGAATTGGCTGGCTAAATAGAATGACGCAATTTAAAGAAAAGGCAGGGAAAGATAAAGAAAAAGCAAGCATTGGACTTTATTCATACCCTGTATTAATGGCCGCCGATATACTGCTTTATGATGCAACACATGTGCCAGTAGGCGATGATCAAAAACAACATTTGGAATTATGTAGAGATATAGCACAAAAATTTAATAATGATTTTAATGCACCAGAATTTTTAAGAACTCCAGAACCTTTAATACAAAAAGAATTTTCTAGAATCATGAGTTTAAAAGATGGACAAAAAAAAATGAGCAAATCAGACCCATCCGACTTGAGCAGGATTAATCTTACAGATGATAAGGATCAAATAGCTAATAAAATTAAAAAAGCAAAAACAGATACGCTGTCCATGCCATCTGAATCTCGTATTTTATCACAAAGACCAGAAGTGGAAAACTTATTAGGCATTTATTCTAGTCTCACTAATCAAAGCCTAGAAAAATCTATAAATGAATTTAATGGAAAAAATTTTTCTAAATTTAAAGAAAAACTTTCTGAAATAATAATTGAAAAAATTGAACCAGTATCAAAAGAGATAAAAAAATTATTAAAGGACGAGAGATATTTGGATTCTATTTTATTAGAAGGATCTCAAAAAGCAGATAGAATTGCATCAAAAAAGATTATAGAAATCAAAGAATTAGTAGGTTTTTAACAAAATTTATTAATTAGTATAAATGTTGTAATTAATCACTATATATAGGGTATGTTCGTTCAAACAGAGACAACACCTAATCCTAATTCACTTAAGTTTATTCCAGGAAAACCTGTATCTAATAATGGATCTTTTGAAATTACAAAAAAAGAAGAAGCTGACAATGAGTTAATCAGAAATATTTTATCGATTAATGGAGTAACTGGAATTTTTTTAGGTTCAGATTTTTTATCTATAAATAAATCAGAGAATATAGACTGGGAAGATATAAAGCACATAGCTATATCTTTAATTAACGATTTTTATTCAAAGGGGAGAGAATTTATAATTGATAAGAGTTTAGACGAACAAAATAATGTAGAATTTGTTGAAATAGAAAAACAAATAATAAAAATTTTAGAGACAAAAATAAGACCTGCTGTTGCTAAAGATGGTGGAGATATTAAATTTAAAGAGTTTAAAGAAGGCGTAGTAAAAGTTGAATTACAAGGCAGTTGTTCTGGCTGCCCAAGCTCAACAATGACTCTTAAGCAAGGCGTACAAAATCTTTTATGTCATTATATTCCAGAGGTTAAAGAGGTAATAGCAGTATAAAATGATTAGAAAAAAATTAACATTAGTTGAAGCAAAAAAATTTTTAAAATCAAAAGGGTTTTTCTTAAACCTAAAAAAAAATAATCAAAAAAAAAATTTAAGATTTGAAAATTTAGGTCCTTTTTCAAGAACTATTATTAGTAGCTTTTTAATCATTTCATTTTTTGCCATTACGCCAATCATTTTAGATTTTAAAGAAGAAAGAAAGATTCTTTCAAAAGAATTTAAAAATAATTCACAAAATGAATTTAAGGATACGTTAAACAATAAAAAAAAATCTAGAATAAGCGAAGATGAAAGTTTAGTTAAAAAATACTTATTTGATGATATATTTAGTTATGAAGATTTACCTAGCGATACAGTTAGGTTGAGTGCCAAAACCATAAAGCAACTTTTTGATGATACAAACTATAATTTACAAGATGTAAGAAAAAACAAATTAGTAAAACCAGTATCACTTTCATTATTACCAAATGAAATGAAAATGATAGAAAATACAAAAAAAAGAAAAGAGTTATTTATTCAAATTATTTTACCACTAATAATACAAGAAAATAATACTATTAAATTGGATAGAAAAAAACTTTTTCAGGTTTTAAATAAAAGTAAAAACTCTAAAAATGAAAAAATATGGTTAGAAAAAAAATTTAAACAATATGGTGTTGCCAATAAAGACTTGTCGACTTTAAAGATTAGAATGGACGAGATACCAACTTCATTAGCAATTGCACAAGCAGCAAAAGAGACAGGTTGGGGCACATCCAGGTTTGCTTTAGAGGGTAATGCACTATTTGGTCAATGGACATGGTCTGGTAAGGGTATAAAGCCAGCTGGAGCCGATGATAACTCTACACACAAAGTAATGAAATTTAAGGTTTTGCAAGCTTCTGTTAAAGCTTATCACAGAAACTTAAATACACATTCATCCTATAGAAGTTTTAGAAGCGCAAGAGCGGAATTGAGAGATGAAAAAAAGGAATTAGACAGTTTGGCTCTTTCTGAACATCTAGACCAATATGCGGAAACAGGTAAAAAATATGTAGAGATTTTACAACTAATAATAAAACAGAATAAGCTTACTGATTTTGATGATGCTAAGTTACTACCTTCATCTATTGCATTGGATAGTTTGATTTAATTAGATTGAATAGAGAATTGTGAGCCAAACCATCTCCAAGTTCCATTGTCATTTAATGAACAATTAATTCGACCTCTTCTAAAAGTAAATTTTTCCCTAAACTTAATAGTTAACTCATTTTCATTAAAATTTAAATTAGCTTTTTTCCATTCATTGCCCTCATTAGAAAAACAATTAATATTTTTTATATTTTTTTGATCTTTAAAAAATTGCACACTGAATAAAGGCGGATTGTTTTTTTTGGTAATAAATTTTTCCATTGGTGAAAGATTCTTATATTCCAATGGTTGTAAGTTAATCAAAAATTTAAATCTTTTTAAATCTCCATATTTTTCATTTATTGGAAATCGTGGTAGTTCATATCTATCCTTGTTTACATCTATTACGCCTGAGTGCTGTCCAAACGAAAATTTAAAGTTTTCTGAAATAATTTTTTTTATATAGTTACTATATTCACCAAAAGGATATGAAAAAAAAATTGGATTATACCCAAGTTTATTAATAAAAATTTTATTTGCCGTTTTTATATCATTTATAAATTGTTGTTTTTTAAAATTAACTAAATAATCGTGAGAATGTGAATGATTACCAATATATACATTTGGATTTTTTTCTATTTTTTTTATTTGCTCCCAATTCATATATCCATTTTTACCTATTGTCTCAGTAGACACAAAGAGAATAAAAGGGATTTTATTATTTTCTAAATATGGCCAGGCAGTATTGTAAAATGAAGAAAAAGCATCATCTATTGTTATCAGAATTTTTTTTTCATTTTTTGGCAGAGTAAAATTTTTTTCTAAATCCCCAGGATTAAAAAAACTATAATTTAGATCTTTAATTATTTGAATTTGTTTTTTGAAAACGTCCATTTGTATGTTGGTTGAAGGATATTTATCTTCATCAAACCTATGATACATTAATGAAAGGATACCCATATCATTAGAATAATATTTGATATTATTATCATCTGCTCTAGAGTCTGTAATAAATATTATTATAATGAATAGCTTAATTATAGATGCAGCAAAAGATAAAATTTTTTTAACACACATAATTAATAAAAATATTTATACTTGTAGTCATGAAAATAGCAAAATTAATTTTGAAAAATTAACTATATTAATTACTGATTTTTTAGAAATTAATATGAGTTCGTTTGATGAAATAAAGGCTATTTATGTAAATAGAGGACCTGGAAGTTTTGCAGGCATAAGAAATTCGCTTTCAATTACTAAAGCATTATTTTTGACAAAAAAAATAGATTATTATTGTTTTAGTTTCTTAGATTTTGATGATTTAAACAAGATTAAATATGAAGATATTCCATATTTATGTGATAAATTTAAAATTAAAAAGAATTTGATTAACCCTATTTATTTAAGTTAAAATTAAGAATGTCAGAAAATATTGAACAAAAATGTTTAGCCAAAGGTGTTAAACTTACAGATCAAAGAAAGATTATAGCTAAAGCAATGTCAGATTCTAATGATCACCCTGATGTTGATGAGCTCTATAATAGAGTTACAAAAATTGATTCAAAAATTAGTATTGCAACAGTTTACAGAACTGTGAAATTATTTGAAGAATCTGGAATTTTAGCAAAACACGAATTTAAAGGCGGTAAAGCAAGATATGAAGAACTTAACGAGGGACATCACGACCATTTAATAGATGTTAAGTCAGGTGAGATAATAGAATTTGTAGATGAGGAAATCGAAAAGTTACAACAAAAAGTTGCCGACAAATATGGTTACCGCTTAGTAGATCATAAATTAGAATTGTATGGAGTTAAGAAAAAAACTTAACAAAATGACAAAAAAAATATTTATCAAAACATTTGGGTGTCAAATGAATGAATATGATTCAAATCGTATCTTAGATTCAGTTAAAAAAATTGGTTTTGAAAAAACAGAAAATTATGAAGATGCAAATTGTTATCTTTTAAACACTTGCCACATAAGAGATAAAGCAAAAGAAAAAGTTTATCATGAAATAGGTAGAGTAAAAAAAATTTTTAGATCTAAAAAAAAACCGATCATTATTGTGGCAGGTTGTGTTGCTCAAGCAGAAAATCAAGAAATGTTAAAACGAGAACCCTACATAGACATAGTAATTGGACCTCAAGCTTACCATAAAATTAATGACACTATTTTGAATTATTCTTTTAATAAAAAAAAAAAAAAAAAAACAGAATTTGATATTATTTTAAATTTTAATTATTTTAT